>Ga0310690_10010921_pt1 | contig 11247 bp, 5 predicted proteins | sample AusTroGonzalo_MG_2_FD_207661 | JGI IMG/M metagenome (GOLD analysis project Ga0310690, IMG submission 207661) | Bovine rumen microbial communities from tropical cattle in Woodstock, Queensland, Australia - Gonzalo_04 (v2) (version 2) | ecosystem: Host-associated > Mammals > Digestive system >...
ATACGCCTCGTTTTCCTCGCTTTCGATGTATTCGCGCCGATAGCCGGAGAGATGCCTTTCATCGACTTCCATCCTGGAGGACAGCGCAAGGAACGCGCAGTCGGATCCGTCTTCGCGCGACGCGACTACGGCAAACGGCTCGCTCTCTTTGGGCAGCTCGCAGGCCGCCAGGCCGTCCACGCCGGAAACGTCGGAGGCAATGACGTCGCCGTTGGAGGCGAACACCTCGACCTTTATGCCGCTTTCCGGATAGCCGGTTGCAAGAGATGTCGTCCACGCGTATATCCATCCGTCGGCATGTCGCGCGGAAACGCCGATGTCCGTGGTGCAGACGAGCCTGTAGGTTGGCCGGCGGCTTCTCCGTTCCTCCCAGCAGGCGTCCTCGGGGAGCTTGTCGGCGATTGCTACGGAAAGGAGATACGTGCCGCATACCACCTTGCCCTCGGCATCGCGGATAGGCACTGGAACGACCTTCTTTTCGTTGTGGCTGGAGTTCACGGCCAACTTTCCAGTAACGGCCTTCTGCGCAAGTTCAAGGGTGTCGTCGTCGTCAACGCTGCCGTACCAGCTGCCGTAGTTGCGCTCCTCGCGGGCGAGAAGCTGCACAATGTTGTGCGCGGGAACGCGCGCAAGCGAGTATTCTATCTCCTTCGCGTTCATGCACTCCACGCCTACTGCGCACGCCCCGAGCGGCGCTAGGTACCGCCCGTCGGAGGCGAACGACACGCTTGGCAATGCGTCGTTGAAATGGAACTCGCGCCGGTGCTCCTTGCCAAGCGTCCTTCCCTTGGCATCTGGCATTCCTGCCGCAAGCATGAAGACAATGTTCGTGCCGCGCACGGAGTCGTCGTTGATCCTGACGACCATCCTGCTGTTGTCCCAGTACATGCCCTGCACGGAGAAGTCCTTTACCGCAGGCTCGAAGCGGATGAAGTCGCGGGCCTTAGCGATGTCGGGTCTGAAGTTGAAGTTCACGGTCACTTCGCCGTCCCATTCGTCCCAGGATATGCCCTCGACGGCCGGACCTGGTTCGGCCTTTTTCGCAGGCTGCGGTTTTGCCACCTGGGCCGCCGGTGCAGGGGTTTCCTCCGGAGCAGCGTCCTCACTCGGCTTTTCGACGTGTTCCGGGATGACAAGCTCCTGGCCGGGCGTCAACACATCGCTTTCGAGGCCGTTGGCCGCCTTCAGCTCAGACGCGGTCACGCTGTTCATAATCGCGACCATGTAAAGGTCTTCTCCCGCCTTGACCCTGTACGTCTTGCGGCTGTCCGCAGCCGCTTCTACAAGATTTGTCTCCGCGGACTTTTCGGCGGACTGTTCCGCGACGGACTGTTCTGCGACGGGCATTTCCTGCCCTTCCGCGGCGCACGGGCGCGAACTGCACCTCCCGCACCAATATGAGACTGCGATGGCGGCAGGCAGGGCGATGCCGAACCAGGCCAGACTTCCGAGCTTTTTCATTGTGTACCTCTTTTCCGCGCCGCGCGACTTCGGCGCATTGTATTTGCCGCGTTAACTGTTCAAGGACTGTAGAGCTTGCCGACATAGCGCCTGATGACAGGAGCCACGGCGTCGTCGGTATCGGCGCCGCCCGGAGAGCTTCGCAGCACCCCGTTTGTCACCTCGACCTGAGCCCTGGACATCACCCTTCGCCGTTCGGCGTTTACAAGCATCACATCGAAAAGCACGTCGTCGCGGTCTCCCTTTCCCGACCAGCCGACGTCCGAATACTCCCACCGCTGGATGTCGATGAGCAGCGCATACTTGCACTTCGCTTTTTGTGCGTTCTCCATCGTCGTGTCGAAGTCCTCTATCGCCTTCTCGCCCACCACTGGCTTTGCGCCGCGTCGCTTGAACTCGTTCTCGAAGGCCTTCACGATAGACATTCCGTTGCGCGCGTACACGCCCTTCGTGGCAGCGCCTATCGGACGCTCCAGGTAGATCGTGGCGCCGTCGGGCAAGGGCGTGGTCACCTTGGGAAGCCCCCACGTTATCCTGTCGCGGAACGGGTCGAGGAACTCCTTCTCGAGAGTCTCGCATCCCGCCGCCGCAATAGCAACCACCACCGCCGCCAGTCTAATCACTTTCATTGCAAAATCCTTCATTTCAGAAACACATGAAAATATCCATAGCCTCGCGAAACATAGCAAAGTTCGGACGGTGAGTCAACACCACGACGTGTTACGCGGCACAGATCCCAATCCGTTCCTAGAAGCCACTCCGGGCGCGCGACAAGCGCGGCGGCAAAGCGTGCATTGTTCGATTCATCCCGGAAAGTGGCGGACTTCATTTCGGAATCACCGCCGTATGAGACGTGCAGAACAAGAGAACGGCTGGCCCCCGACTGCGGCGCGGCATCTTCGCAAAGCCGGACGCCCGTTTCGGCATCCTCGATGAAGTAGCGCCCGCCCCGCCATCCAAGCGCAAGCGAAGTCTCTTCCGGCGCAAGTACGCCATCGCCGTCGGCATCGCGTCCAAACGCCATCTGTACGCAGTTCGAGGCCGCCCCCGAAAACTCCATCCCTATCTCCAGCGAACGCAAATCGCTGCGTGTCGACGCGAAGGCGATGTTCGTCGAGACTTCCGTGCCGACCGACACCGGCTCGGGCAGCCTCGGCGCAGTGACTTCCGCCGCAATGCAGACATTGACGGCAACCAGACAAACGGCCGCAAGGAATACACTTCGCATCATGTTCCCTCCTTGGCAACCATGCCCTTCTTGCCGGAACCAGAACCACCCTTCGCCACCTTCTCGGCGTACAGCTTGAACAGCAAGGCGACGCGGTCGGAGTCGGTTGCGGTCGGCTTGAGGCCGTATGCCTTGTCGACAAGCGCGTCGAGGTGCGCGTGGGCTTTCACGAGGTCGGGCGGCATTGCCGTTGAATCGTAGAGCGCCGCGAGAGAGCAACGCTCGTCAGCGTCCATGTATTGACGGCGAATATCGAGTATGGCCTTTGCCGTCTCCTCAATCTTGCCCTTCATCTCTTCTGTCGGTCGCGGCCAAACGAAGTTGTTATAAACGATATCTTTCGAATAACTGTAATCTGACTTCATTCTACCACATACCGCCCTCATCCATGTCATGTGCATTTGCGAAATTAGGACACCGAAATGATATGGCGTTGCATCGGGAATCATCTGTATCTTATTCGTGCAAACCACAGAATCATCTATAAAATCCATCGGCACATAACGGCGAGTCTCCGACGAAACCTCGGGGATCACGATCGCCGTCTTTGGATTGTTTGTTTCACGGAAAATCATCGGTGTATCGGCAAGTTTTCGCGCAGACGGGTCTTTGCTTGCCAGTCTTGCAGTCTTACACTTCTCAACACGATCCATCACGAGAGGCATTTCCCGCAACGAAACGGGAGAAATGCCTTTCAGCCAAAGACAATAACGCGGAAGTCGATTGATGAGTTCTCGCGAACCGATAAGTCGCTTGATGTATGCCTTCGCCTTCGGCTCCTCGGCAACAAATTGCGCGTAGTCGTCACCCTCAATTATAAGCGCTCCACCGTCAACTGGTTTGTTGCCATTTATCATGCGAAGCGCCATGTCGTCAATTACATGATTGCAACTTTGAACGTATGTATCTGCACCATCGACAAGGTAACCATTGATGCGAGATACCGATTGCGTAGTTCCGTCGGAGTTGTAAATGATTTTCTCTCTCGAAGTATGAGAACCAAGAAGTTGCGAACTTTGCGCGAGGCCATGAAATCCTATTATAACGCAATGGACCGCCGCAACCTTGTGCGCCCGCTTCCCTTGACTCCACTTAAATGTTCGATAGGCAAAGTCTATCTCAACATTGAGATTCGACCAGAGTAGTGCGACTTGCTCCCCCTGCGTTATCGAGTTAGTTGAGACGAATGCGCATCGCGTCGTAACGCCTTGAATAAGATCATTTGCCTTCTTATACCAACCACAAACAAAGTCGAGATTCTTGTTCTTCGGGAACAGCGCCAACATGTCCGACTTCTGCTCTGCACTCATCCATGTGAAGCCGAGAAACGGCGGATTGCCCATTATGTAGTCGAAGCAATTCTTTGTGCCCTCTGAGTCTCTGCGACTCTGCGTTAAAATCTCCCCCCAGTCCGTCGTGAGCGCGTTCGCGCAGACAATGTGCGGCGCCTCCTTGATAGGGATGCGGGCGAAATACTGTCCGAAGCGGTCCGCAACTTCCATGTTGCAGAGGTGATCCATGAGCCAAAGCGCGACCTTGGCGATTTCGGCTGGGAACGGCTCAATCTCGATTCCGTAGAACTGCGAGACATTGACCTTGCAGAGCTGGGTGACGTCGAGAACGAGCGCGGGATCGTCCTTATGCAATTCGTCCAGAACGTCCATCTCGATATGGCGCAGTTCGCGGTAGCCGATCAAGAGGAAGTTGCCACAGCCGCATGCGGGGTCGAGAAACGTGAGCGCGGCAAGCTTGTCGTGGAAGGCGAGAAGCGCAGCACGGCGACGCGCCGGTAGGGTCACGCGTCCCGCGTGACCGTGGGCGAGCGGGACGCTCGCCCCTACCAGTTCAGCAAACTCCGCTTTCAGCTCGTCGAGGAAGAGTGGCTTGATGAGCTTGAGAATGTTCTCCTCGCTCGTATAGTGTGCGCCGAGGTCGTGACGTGCCTTTTCATCCATCACGCCCTGAAACATCGCGCCGAAGATCGCAGGTGATATCTTCGACCAGTCAAGCTCGCCGCAGTCGAGGATTGCGCATCGCATTTCGGGCGAAAACGCCGCAATCGGCAATATCTCGGCGAACAAGCCGCCGTTGACATACGGAAACGCCGCAAGAGACTCGTCGCGCGTTGCGAGACGGTTCTCTGGCGGCGTGTTCAGCACTTGGAAAAGCTCGGCGAGCTTTGCCGCGAGATCGCTGCCGTCGGCGGAAGTCCGCTGCTCGACGAACTCGCTGAACTGGTTGGGCTTGAATATTCCGGTGTCTTCGGCGAAGAGGCAGAAGAGAAGTCGCACAAGATACACTTCGAGCGGATGACCGGTGTAGCCAACGGCCTTCATCGCGTCGTGCAGCTTCGCCATCTGCTCAGCGGCCTTGCGGTTAACGGGATCCTGCTCATGTATTTCGCCGTGCTCGTCCGCGCCAATCATGTAGCCGAAGAGCGTCACGAACTTGCGCAGGTCCTTCAAGGCGAATTCGGCAAGCGCGTTGTCCTTTTCGAGGTTGTAGAAGCGGAAGCGCTGGAAATCCGACACGACGACGGCATGGGGATAGTCGGCGGGGGGCAGCGTGCGCACGTATTCCATCGCCTGCTGGTAGGCGGCGTCGAGATCCTTTCCCGCCGATTTCATCTCCACGAGGATCTTGCCCTGCCAGAAGCAGTCGGCATAGCCCTGCGAACCGTCCGTGAACTTGACGCGGTGCTCAAACGCATTGAACACAACGGTGTCGACGCCGAACACGGCGAAGAACTCCTTGAGGAAGCTCTGCGCCTGCGCCTTCTCGTCGTATGCGTCCTTCCAGCGCTTCGAGAACGCCGTCGCCGCCTTTCGGATTTCGTTCCAGGATTTCACAAGTTTCCCTCTGTCACTTAGGCTCAAGATTCGTGTCGTTGGGTGTTGGGTTGAACCGATAATTTACAAACATCTCAGCCTTGCCGTTGTAACCACCTTCTATCAACATTGCTCTGACAAACCCATAATTAGCCTCTAATACAGCACCGTTATCATCAACCTTGCAGCGGCTTCGCGTAACAAATAGTTTCCCTTTCGGTATCTCTTGAGTTGTCATAACACCGTTAGTCCTGGATGTGCTACAGGCAAACTCTTTATGATACACTTCATTTGTAGAAGCGTTATAAACGCCCGAGAATGCACTGTGCGGAGTTGTATTCGTCGCATAATATCCTGCACCGTCACCGACAAACCGCAGCTCCAGTCTTGCGAATTCAGAAGACACAACAGGCTTCCCGTCCCATTGCAATCTCACCTCAAAATCTGAGGCCAGTCCTTCTCCTCCATATCCAACCCAATCCCCTCTCTTCATATCAAATCCAATCCATGTGTTTGCCTCCGGAACAGGAACACCACCTTTCTTCTTGATCAACGAGACTGGATTTATCATCATTCGCATGGGAATATTGACTTTCATGCCCCACGGTTGCCATCTGCCGTCCTTTACCTCAAATTCGTTTCCCATGGCAATAAGGCAAACTTTATTATGGCCTCTATAATATCCATCTTTCGTAACCTCAATTTCAATCTCGTTTCCAGTTGTCTTACCCTCTACTATAAAAAGTCCATTTGCATCTGTAACGCCATCTATATAGTACGCCTTTTCACGAAAGTTCATGCCCATCAACACGCGCACCTTCGCATTTGACACGCTGTTCCCATCATCGCCGACGGCAGAAACGATCATGCGAAGCTCACCTCCGCTTCTTCTGGCCTTGAGATATTCCGTGTCTTTCTTATGCGCGAACAACAAGAGGCTTCCTATTGAAACCATAATCACAATGGCGATTTTCTTCTTCATCGCAATTCTCATTTCCCTGCTTCCGGCGTGGCATTTCTCCGTCCGCATCGCAAACAGCAGCACAGCGGCGACGGTCAAAGCTACTACCGCCACTAGAGTCCATGCTATAGTCCACACATCCATTTGCATGTCGACATTATACTCAAATGCCGTCGTTCAAGACAAGCACTCTTTGCTCGAAAACTCTGTCATATCCAGACTGGGGTTTCACCTTGCTTCCCTCTGTCACTTAGGCTCAAGATTCGTGTCGTTGGGTGTTGGGTTGAAATTATAAGACAGCAACATTTCCCCCTTCCCCTTCTGAGTTCCTTCAACAGCGATCCAATTTATCGTCGAGTAATTCGCCTGCTTTAGTAGCCCATCTTGATCGCAGACGCATCGGCTGCGAAGCACAAGCAATTTTGAATGCGGCAGGCCTTTCTTCACAATATGCGCTTCGTCCTGGGTCGTCTGGCAGGAGAATGTCCGCTGAAGGATCATATTTGTCGACGCATTATATACACCATGGAAGCTACTTTCCTTCACCAAATCAGCATAATAAAACCCTCCTTTTGGCTCAACTGCCCTGAAATGCAGTTTCAGCGACTTTGAATCGCGCGACGGCTTACCATCCCAGTCCAGGAAAACTTCAAAATCAGACGCGTCCCCTTTATGACCCGAAAGCACCCAATCGGCCTGCTTCATGTCAAAGCCAATCCATTTGTTTGTCTCTGGGACGTAATAGCCGTTTACGTCACCCACAAGTGCAATTGGATTGCAAATAGCACGCAACTTCAATTGCAGTTCCATGCCCCATGGTTGCCACCTCCCATTTTTAACGTCATACTCATGCCCCATCGCTATAAAACATAGCTTATCTGATGTGCGATAGTAACCATCCTTTGTGACATCGATTTCAATCTCATTGCCGGTTGTCTTACCATCAATGACAAACTTCCCGTTTGCACTTGTTTCACCGTCGATGTAATATGCCCGCTCTCGAAAATTCATGCCCATCAGCACGCGCACCGCGGCATCCGCTACAGGCTGGCCATCGTCACCGATTACCGAAAGCACAATGCGTGCATCACCTCCGCTTCTTCTAGCCTTGAGATATTCCGGGTCTTTCTTATGCGCGAACAACAAGAGGCTTCCTATTGAAACCATAATCACAATGGCGATTTTCTTCTTCATCGCAATTCTCCTTTCTCCACTAACTTTTCATAGAACTTGAAATTGAAATAATACGACACATCCTTCATGTCAGAATGAAGCCAGCGATCATTCCATCGGGATCGAGTAGGCCACCCGTTTGGCCGTGGTATGCCTTGGGTTATAGTCTGACCATCATTACTAACCTGTCTTTCTACCGGCAGGTTCAAATTGATGTAATCCCGCCAGTCCAAAACATTATACAAATCACGGCCACCAGTCGGCCTAGCCAATGCGGGAATGCCCTGGGTCAGATGCGCCGCCCTGACCAGCAGACTGATGTTCGTCGAATTCATGCTAGAGGGGTAGCAGTAGAACACGGTATTGGTCCTGAAGTCCTCGGGCTGCATCTGCTGCGCCTCCGACACAGATATTTTTCTGATGCCAAGCCAGTTCTCCTCAATATTCCACCCAGACCATGTTGTCCCCCCCAGCATGTTGGCGGCACCTCTACCCTTCCAGAGTTCTTGGTGGTGCCAGCAATACTGCACGTAACCAGACGTGGAGCCTGTCCAGACGTAAATGTCATTGTCGTCCGAAAGCTCAAGGACCTGGTCGCCCGTCGAGTAGAAGCTGACGGCATATTGCGCAACATCAGAAAACCGGCCGGGCCAGCCAAGCAGACGCCTGTCGTCCATCGGATCGCCTGCAAACAACTTGTGCCAGTTGGAAGCCCAGGAATTGGTAGGGTACTCCTCCCATTGGGGATGCACCAGCTGCGGGACGCGGATGGAGACGTCGTTTGCGGGGTAGTACGCTTCGGAAGGCACGGCGGAATCGCACATCAGGTATTTTGAGACCTGCAGCCCATGGTCCTGTATCATGGAGGAAACGACCATGTTGCCGAGGGAGTGCGCCATGACGACTTTCTCGCCGGGGATTTCGTTCGTGATGGTAGACACTATCTGGCTTGCAACGACAAACGCATTGGACGCATTCTCCTGGTAATTGGCATCGCTGCCTATGTCGCTCCGCCAGCCGACATTGTAGAACCTTGCCCTTGATCCGGACAGCCACAGCCGCTTGAACAAGATGTCGCCCCACTGCTCTGCCGCAAGCTCGTCGACGTTCACTCCGTGCAGGAACACCAGCGACTTGGTGCAGGGCTCGTTCCAAAGCGAATGAGACTCGGACTCCCTTGCGCAGAGAGCGCCTGAAAGGCCACGGAAGTTGTACCACGAATACATCTCCTTGACGGGCAGCGTAGTCATCGGCGCCACGTACGAATACAGCAAGGTGTCCCCGGCCTTGATGTCGATGCGCATGGACGCGTTGCGCGACTTCGCCTCGCATATCAGCAGTCCGGAGTTCTCCGAGAAACCTTCGACCAGCGAATACGGCAGAAGCGCCCCGTCGACGGGCAACGCATTAAGCTGGGCATAATGCAACGGAATGCCGGATGTAGTCGTCACATTGGTTGTCTGGATTGACCCGGCTTCGCCCCATGGGACATCGGCAAAGCAGAAGTTGAACGAATTCGTGCTGAAATGCTCTGGATACAGCGTGTACGTGACCCTGTTCTGCCATGCTTCGGCAAACTTGGAGAGGTCCAATGCAACTGGGAACAGGTTCACGAGGTCGAACGTCCCGTTAACCACCGAGTCGCGCACATTGAGGGTCTGATCGTCCACCTGTCCTACGCGGTCGCCTTTAACCCTGTCCTCGTTGATCCAGTGGTAGAAGCACCTGTCGCCTAACCAGGCATCCGAATCGCCGTCGTCGATGGACCCGTCCCGGTTTATGTCGAAGCGAAGTGGTGGGCGGATAGACGTTATGCGCTGCGTAGCCTCGTCTTGCACGAACTTCCCGTCGACGACGTTCCAATAGCGGAACTTGATGTCGACGGCTCCGGGCGTCGCCGATGTTATGTAGATCGGCAATCCCGGCGACTCCCCGTATATGCTACGCCTCATCAAGGCCTTCCAGTAATCTATCGACAGGTCCTTGACAGGCATTGTTGCCGTATCGAGCAGTTTCCGGTAACTCGACTCCCAGATGTCATAATACCACACGGTGAACTGCCCAGTCGCCCCGATAAGTTCAAGGTGGATGTTGCCTCCAGGCAGCTTAACGTTCGTGACAAGGCTCATCTCGGGCGCATCCCATGCGTTTGTACACACAGTCATGGGGTAACCGAAAGAGCTGTTCAGAGCATTGTAGCTCGCCAAGTCCACGTTCCAATAACCGCCTTTGATGGCGACGCCCAGCACAGTCCTGTTCTGCTGCTGGTAGATTTCTCCATTCCGGGAGAACGCAAGCGACGCATCTCCCACTGACGAACTTGGATATATGCCGGCGAGATTGACCTCGCACGACGTCTCCGCCCTGTTGAACGGCTGTCCGTTGGTATCGAGCAAGCGGAGCCTGTACGATTTGTATGCAACCCCTACGTAGTTCGTCCAGTGGTCCTGGCACGGGCAGCAGTTGCGGTATCCGGCTGGAACGTCCAGGTGCATCTGTTCGTAAAACGCTGGCTCACGGATGTACAGGACTCCCCCAAGATGCTGCACTCCCTGGACTGCGTTCGTGTAGTCGGCCTCGTGCAGCCCGGCACACTGCGTGTATGGCACAAAGTGGACCGGGCATTCCTCGTCGAAATCCACTTCGTCTCCGATGCTGCCGCCGCCGCATGGGGAAGAACTCATACAATCTGGGTTACTGCACCCGCACCAGTAGGCGCAAGTGCCCCAGTAGCAGCACCAAAGATCGTCATAGTCGTCGACGTTGCTTGTTGAGTCATAACCGTCGCCGTAAGAATACCATGGCGGGTCGGCAACTTCAGGATCCGGGTCCGGCGGGCGCGGGCAGAAACGCACTGTCTGGCTATATTCCGTCCGTCCGAAAAGATATTGGGGATGCGAAAGCACGTAGGTGATGAGGCGCTCATCTCTCGCAGGGAAGTTCCCCGTGACTGTCGCGGCCCTTGGCGGCACATTTTCCACCTGAACATTAGTGCACCCCTGCCATGTGCATGTAAGCTGTTGTGCATCCTTGCTCAGAGGAAGATGAACTTCCTTCTGCCGCGCATTGAAATCGTGAATGCATGGGGGCGTCGCAACGGTGTTTGGAAAGTTGATGTGTCCGAAGGCGTTGTGCGTCGGCAGGGCCCCAAACGCAAAATCCCCAGAACTAAGCGAGACTTCCAGCAGGTCGTCCCCGCGCAGCCATATTGGGTAGGTCTCCCCCTTTACGACCTGCACGAGAAGCGGCGGCATCGGATTTGGAGGAGCTGAGCGCATCTGCGGAGGAGCAACTAAAGGCACAACCTGCCCCCCTACTATCAGCTCGCCGACTCCAAACCCAGACACCGACACTTGAAAGACGGCTAATGTGTCGGAAGATTGTGGATATGCAAAGAGCCCGTTCGTTGTGCCCGAGTAAAACACATGCTCCAAAACAGTATTGGTGGAGCCTTCTGGAAAGGAGAACGGGTCGAGGTCGTCAAGCCTCAAGGCAAGGCCGTCGCAATAGACCGAACCGAGCGAATGAGGGTCAAGCGGATCGGTGGTGCAGACGAACAGTTCCTCGTAGTCAGAAAGCCCGTCGTAGTCCGTATC
>Ga0310690_10010923_pt1 | contig 11246 bp, 10 predicted proteins | sample AusTroGonzalo_MG_2_FD_207661 | JGI IMG/M metagenome (GOLD analysis project Ga0310690, IMG submission 207661) | Bovine rumen microbial communities from tropical cattle in Woodstock, Queensland, Australia - Gonzalo_04 (v2) (version 2) | ecosystem: Host-associated > Mammals > Digestive system >...
TGAGGGCGATTCTAACAAGTTGCCGCGTACGGTGGGCCTCTCTATCGCGGAGCATCCGGGTAAGACCACTTTCAATCCATTCTTTGTTTATGGCCCCTCGGGCTGTGGTAAGACACACCTTATCAACGCCATCGGTGTGCGTTGCAAGGAGATGTATCCTGAAAAGCGTGTGCTCTATGTCAGTGCCCGTCTGTTCCAGGTGCAGTTTACCGATGCCAGCCGACAGAATACGGTCAACGACTTCATTAATTTCTATCAGACCATCGATGTGCTGATTGTGGATGATGTGCAGGAGTGGGCAACGGCTGAGAGGACAGTAGCCACTTTCTTCCACATCTTCGACCATCTGTCCCGCTTGGGCAAGCAGATTATCCTTGCCAGCGACCGTCCGCCTATTGATTTGAAATGGTTGCATGAGCGTATGCTGACACGTTTCTCCTGCGGTCTCATCGCTGAGGTGGAGAAGCCTACGGTGCAGCTTTGTATTGATATCCTCAATTCCAAGTGTCGTCGTGACGGCCTGAAAATTCCTGCCAACGTCATTCAGTATATTGCTGAGACCATCAATGGCAGCGTACGCGACCTGGAAGGTGTGGTGAACTCGCTGATGGCCTATTCGATTGTTTACAATTCTAATATCGACATGCATCTGGCTGAGCGCATTATCCAGCGTGCCGTGAAGATTGATAATCATCCGCTTACCATCGACGATATCCTTGAGAAGGTATGCAAGCACTATAACGTCTCCCAGCAGCATATCTTCAGCAAGAGTCGTAGGCGCGACTATGTGCAGGTGCGCCAGATTTCGATGTATCTGGCACAGAAATATACTAAGATGTCGGCTGCTCGTATCGGCCAGTTGATTGGTAACCGCGATCATTCTACTGTCATCCACAGTTGCAATACTATCGAGCAGCGCCTGAAGATCGACAAGGGATTTTCTGAGGAAATCAGCAGTATTGAGCGTTCGTTCAGACTGAAAAAGAAGTAAAAAGGCTCGCCATTCGACATTTGAAGCGAGCCTTTTTCGTTTTCCTATAGATGGATACTGAAGCCGGCGATGAGCCATCGACCTGGTTGTATAACCATTCCGTAGTCCCGATAGTTGGTATCAAAGAGATTATTCGCCTCAATATAGACTTTCCATTTCGCATGTGCCCAAGTCAATTTTGTTTCTACGAGCGTGTAGGGCTCATAGTCGTGAACCATTCCTTCGAAGTCAGTATAGCTGCCCACACGATCCTGCCAGCGCAGGTTCACGCCTAATGACAACCGCTTCGTTAACTGCATCTGTGCCTTTGCCACCAGTTTATGTCTGAGGTATTCCAGCGCATACTGCGACATGAGGTTTGCTTCCTGCTGCTTATTCTGATGAATGTAGCTGTAGTTACATTGAACATTGAAGATTGACCATTGACCATTGACGCCAGCTTCGAGGCCAAAACTGTTAATCGTTGTGTGGTTCATACTTTGCCATTCGGCTGCTTCACCTTTCGAGAGGTCCATAATCCAGTCGATCATGTTGCTCCCGTGATGATACCAGAAGGTAGAGTGAAGTTGGAAGATGGAAGAAGGAAGATGAAAGAGGGGAATTTGATAATTGAAACCGAGCTCGAAAGCCTGCATCTTTTCGGGTTTCAGGTGAGGGTCAGCACTATAGCCCTGCAGCTTGTAATACATCTCAGTGAACGATGGCATACGTAGCGAGGTGTTATACGAGGCATGTAGCTTCCAATGTAGGGTAGGGCGGTAGCTGATGTCGATGCCAGGATAGACGGTCAGATTCATATTGCTCCACGTGTTTTTCACCGCCACGAGTCCTGCTGAAACTGTCACTTGATCCAGTAGAATGTTATGTTCCAGATAGCCGCTGATGTTTGTACGGTTTACGCCGAGGGTGTAATCACGGTCCGTACCTTTGATATGATGCGTCTGCGAGAGCGGTTCTCCCAGGTTTCCGCTGATGAGGTCCTCATTGCGCAGTTCTGCTCCAAAAGCTGTCCGTCCTGCTTTCCAGTCAAAATAGCCCCCTACATTTACACCATATACATCTGTACGGTTATAGTTGTATTTCATTCTCTCCGCCTGTCCTCGATAGCCCTCATAGCGGTCACGATTCTGATTCCAGTAGAGGTTAGCGTTCAGGTGTAGTGGTCCCAGTTTGGTCTGGCCTTGTATGGCGATGAACCATTTCGTGGTGTGCTCATATTGCTCGTCAGCTTGCCATTTCGGTGATGCCCAAAAGGTGCTCGACCCCCAGCCCTTGTCAGACAAGCCCAAGTGCCAATTCAATCTTATGGATTCGTTTTCATATCGTCCCTGATAAAATCCCTTTGCCCCGCTATAGTCTGTATTCAGCCTGCCAGCCTTCGATCGGCTCCATCCGTCGCTCCTTGAGTAGTTGGCGGAAAGGGAGTTTTGGAAGAAGGTGTCAGTAGAATACCTTCCACCGACGTTAGCATAACCATACGATCCCCCCTCTGCATGCAGTACAATCTCCTGACTCTTGGCTCCTGACTCCTGACAACTTGTAACAATATTTACCGCGCCCACCAACGATGACGTCCCATAAATCCTCCCCGCGGGTCCCTCTATCACTTCAATTCTCACGATATCACTCAGGTCTACGGGCAAATCCATCGCATTATGACCTGTTTGCGGGTCACAGATATTGATGCCGTTCAGCAGCAGGATAATTTGTTCGGAAGTGCCGCCTCGTATGGAAATATCCGTCTGTGCACCAATCGGTCCTCGTTGACGGACATCCACGCCAATGGCGTATTTCAGCAAATCGTTAATACTTTGTACGGGGGCCTGCGCAATATCAGCACGGTCCAGTACAGTCACCATTCTCGCTGCCTGACTCTTCGTCAGGGGTGCCCTCGAGCCTGTCACACAGACCTCCTCGAGCACCATCTCGCGGGCTGTCGTCATCGCTGCGGAGTCTGTCACCACGGGATTGGTGCTGACACTCTCTGCTGAGGCGTAGGTTAGCGTGGCTACTGAAAGCACACTGCACACCACCTCTCTACCCAGACAGGCGAAAAGCGAGTACCCCTTGTTTCCGAACTGTCGGAACACGAGCACCGCCCGCTTCATGTTGAATCTTGGTTTGTACATATTATAATCGTATTCTTCGCCAGACCCATCTGGGAATTCTGCGCCAGAGGGGTGTTAGGAGGCGGTATTTCCAGTCGATGACTTGGATGTGTCGATGATGGTTGATGGCGTAAATAATTTCCTTGGCCACCTTTTCTGGTTTGAGCATCATCGGATAGTGGAAGTCGCCACTAAGGAGGGCTGTATCCACAAAGCCGGGACGGATGTCAGTAAAGTGGATATTCAATCCTCGAGTCATAGCCTGCTGTTCTAATGCTTGCAGGTAAACATTCTGCATCGCTTTGGTGGCAGAATAACTTGGAGCAGGACCAAGTCCTTTCGTTCCAGCAATTGAGGTGATGGCTGCGATATGACCATAGCCTTGTGCTGCAAAATATCGATATGCTTCGCCGATGATTCTCGTAAATCCCATACCGTTGGTTTGTATAGTTGCCAGTTCGATGTCCTCTTTAAGTTCACGGTTCTGTTTCCCGATACCAGAAGCATAGAACAATAAATCCATACCACCTAATCGGCTGATAAGTGCTTGTAGCCGCTCAGTAGCATCCTCCTTTGTTACATCAATCTGCTCTACTGCTGTAGCATCCAACTCTTTTAGCATGTCTACTCTTCTGGCTGCCACACCAATTGTCCAGCCATCTTTCATCAGTAGTTTTGCCACTTCTCGTCCGATGCCGGATGAGGCTCCAATGACAATAGCACGTCTTGTAGAATTCTTGTCCATGATGCTTTTGATTCTATTTGGGTGCAAAGATAATAAATAATTCTGAGGAAATTTGGGAATCTCGTTGAAATAAGCTATCTTTGCAGCACAAATGACAAATTACTTATGATGAAACGACTATTTTTATGTTTGTTTGTGGTGTTGCTCGCGATACCAGCTTGTGCGCAACAGGTAATGCAGCATCCTTGGCAGGGAAAGCGTGTGGCGTATTTCGGTGATTCGATTACGGACCCGAGAAACAGCGGGTCGAAGAAGAAATACTGGGGATTCCTTCAGGATTGGCTCCAGATAGAACCATACGTGTATGGGGTGAGTGGCAGACAATGGAACGACATCAAGCGTCAGACGGACAAACTGAAAGAGGAACATGGCGATGATTTCGATGCCATCCTGATATTCATCGGCACTAACGACTATAATGCTGGTGTGCCCATTGGGGAGTGGTTTACGGAGCGTCCGGAGAAGGTGATGGCGGGCATCCACGAGCAGAAGCATTTGGTGGACCGCAAGCATCGTTACCCTGTGATGAGCGACTCAACCTATCGTGGGCGTATCAATCAGGCGCTCGACTATGTGAAGCGTACGTTTCCTAAAAAGCAGATTGTGCTGATGACGCCGATTCACCGTGCTGAGTTCTATGCCAACGATAAGAACTGGCAACCACGGGAAGACTATACAAACCTTTGTGGGGAGTATATTGATGCGTATGTGCAGTCGGTGAAGGAGGCGGGCAATCTCTGGGCCGTGCCTGTGATTGATTTGAACGCCCTCTGTGGACTCTATCCGTTGATGGACGAGATGGCACCGTATTTCAAGAGTGCAGAAAACGACCGCCTGCATCCGAATGATGCGGGACATGAGCGGATGGCGAAGACCATCATGCAGCAATTATTAATGCTGCCTATTTTCTGATGTAATCGACAAAAGAATAGCGGAAGTCGTGACGGTCATCGATGGGATGATCTTCACGGCTTTCTTCTTGCCAGTCATCTTTGTAGGGTGGAAAGAAAGTGTCAGCGTCGTCAGGGGTGTCGTCAATCTCGGTAAGACAGAGACGGTCGGCAAGTTTCAGGGCCTGACGATAGACGGAGGCACCGCCAATGATATAGATATCCTCATCGGAGGTGCAGTGCTTCATGGCTTCTTCCAAAGAGACATAGGCATCGCAACCTGGGAATGCCTTCTGCGAACGGCTCAGCACAATGTTACGACGATTAGGGAGGGCACCCTTGGGAAGAGAGAGAAAAGTATTTCGCCCCATGATGATAGTGTGGCCCGTGGTGAGAGCCTTGAAACGCTTCAGATCGTTGGGCAACCAATAGATCAACTTATTCTGATAGCCGATGGCCCTATTCTTTGCCACCGCTGCAATGATGGTAATCATCTATAAACTATAAACCTTAAACTATAAACTAAACACTTACTTCTGCTTTGATATGGGGATGTGGATCGTAGTTGACGAGTTCGAAGTCCTCGAATTGGAAGTCGAAGAGGCTCTTCACATCAGGATTGAGTTTCATCTGAGGCAGGGGACGGGGCTCACGGGTCAATTGAAGCTTTGCCTGTTCGATATGGTTCAGATAGAGATGAGTGTCGCCTGTGGTGTGGATGAAGTCACCAGCCTTATAGCCTGTCACCTGCGCCATCATCTGCAACAAGAGGGCATAGGAGGCTATGTTGAAGGGCACTCCGAGGAACGTGTCTGCTGAGCGCTGATAGAGTTGTAACGACAGACGGTCGCCAGCCACATAAAACTGGAAGATGGTGTGACACGGGGGCAGCGCCATCTCGTTGACCTCGGCCACATTCCAGGCCGAGACAATCATACGGCGGGAATTGGGATTATTCTTCAACTGATCCAACACATATTGTATCTGATCAATGGTACCACCTTTATAGTCGGGCCACGAGCGCCACTGGTGACCATAGACAGGCCCCAATTCGCCGTTCTCGTCGGCCCATTCGTTCCAGATGCGGACACCGTGCTCCTGCAGGTATTTCACGTTGGTATCTCCCTTCAAAAACCACAGCAGTTCGTAGATGATTGATTTCAGATGGAGTTTCTTTGTGGTAAGCAGGGGGAAACCATCGTCGAGGTTGTATCTCGACTGGGTGCCGAAGATGCTGATGGTACCAGTGCCTGTACGGTCGCTTTTCTCTGTGCCTTCCGTCAGAATGCGGTTGAGAATGTCTAAATACTGTTTCATTGTATATTTATGATTTTTATTTCTTCAGTTGGTAGATGGGTGGTCTTGATGCGCCAGGGCTTCGGATAGAGGTTGTTGGCACGGTTGCCGATATTTTTCACTGGGCCGAGAACGGTGCCTTTATAGGTGACGGTAACGATACCACGAGGGGTGTCGGCAGGCAGCACGAGGGCTTCACCGCGCAGATAGCGGAGAGCTTCGGAGTAAGGAAGGTCGATGTGTGGGAATTCACCCTGGGGAAGGTCTGCTTCAAGCACCTTCAATCCCTTTAGGGACACAGAAGTGCCTGCCCCCTTTGTGTCCTCACCTCTCTTGCGCAGCACGCATACAAAGAGTCCTTCGCTGCGGGTAATGCCGGGAATGAAACGATAGACGGGTGCATCGAAGTCTGGAAGCAATGAGCCCGTGATGTGCCATGAAGGATCGGTAGGGATTTCGATAGGTTTAGCGTCGTATTCCTCCATTATCCACCGCACGTTTTCTTCGTTCTCCTGGGTGTTGAAGGTACATGTGCTATAAATGAGGATGCCGTTGGGATTCAGACACTCCCAGGCATCGGCAACGATTTCCCGTTGCAGACGCCAGCATTTCTCGACATTCTGCATACTCCACTCGCTGATGGTAGCAGGATCCTTGCGGAACATTCCCTCGCCAGAGCAGGGCACATCGCAGAGGATAAGGTCGAACTTTGCCTTAGCTTTCTTGAAATCACGCGGGTAATTATTGGTGACGATGCAGTTCGGAGCACCCCACTTGGTGATGTTCTCTAACAGGATCTGAGCGCGAGTAGAAATGGGTTCATTACTGACAAGCATACAATCCTTAGGCAGGACGCTGCGCATAGCGGTGGATTTGCCGCCAGGAGCCGCACACAAATCAAGAGCTAATTGACAATTATTGGGACAATTATTGGCTAATGCTCGAAGGATGTGCGTGACGAACATTGAGGCTGCCTCTTGCACATAATAGCAGCCTGCATGGAAGAGAGGATCGAAGGTGAATTGCGGACGACCCTCTAAGTAAAAACCCTCGGGACACCAAGGGACGGGCATGAAACAGAGGGACGGTTCTTGCGTCCCTTCGGTAGCAAGCGGGCAGAGCCCGAGCGCTTTTGTGACATTCATGCGGATGCTCACTGGGGCCTCTTCGTGGAAGGCTTCCAAGTAACTGTTGAAGCGTGCCTCGCCCATCAGTTGTTTCGTTTCCCGTACAAAATCCTCAGGTAATTGCATATTTACAGCGCAAAATTACGAAAAAACGAGGGTTGAACAAAAAAAATAAAGGAAAAAATACTATCTTTGCAACTAATTTAGAATTTGTGACGTCAAACAGGTGTAGAAATCAAAAAACAAGTGAGATATGAAAAAGTATTTAATTGCAATCACAATGCTGCTCGCCCTCGGTTTGAATGCTGAGGCTGCATCGCAGAAACACCGCCACTCGCCTCGTACTGAGCAGGTGGACTCTACGAAGGACAAACAAGACGCAATCGAAGCCTTCTCTGACACCACCTCTTCAGCTTCAGAAGATGCTGAGGACGACAAGTACATCTCGCACCGTCATCGCACCACCTATACGACCAGCAGTGACGTACAGGAACTCAAGGAAGTGATGGATAGCGTAGGTGGCCTCTTTGGACCTATGATTACCGGTGCCATCATCTTCTTTATTATAATCTTGTTGGCTCCGCTGCTGATTATCATCGTGATATTCTACTTCGTGAATAAGAATCGCAAGGAACGTTACAAGCTGGCACAGATGGCCATTCAGAATGGACAACCTATCCCCGACGATATTCTGAAGAATCAGGTGACTTCCGCCTCGCAGAGCAATGACTATCAGACTGGTATCCGTCAGATGTTCTTAGGTGTTGGTCTCGCAATTTTCCTGGGAATCGTGGCAGGTAAGATAGGCTTTGGTATCGGTGCCCTCGTGTTCTTCATCGGACTGGGTAAATGGTTCATTGCCAGACAGAATGGCGACACGGGCAACGATGACCTTCTGAACAATAAAAATTCGAATCAATTCAATAACAATTCAAACATTCGCGACTATGAGTAAGAGATTAATGCGCTCTAATGACAGAGTAATTGCAGGTGTGTGTGGCGGTCTTGCTGAGTATATGGAGTTCGACCCCGTTCTGGTACGCATTGCCTACGCATTCCTCACAATATTCACAGCTTTCTGTGGTCTGATTTTCTATATCGTGCTTTGGATCTGTATGCCGGAGAAAGGGCTCCTGGAAAGGTAAAACAATCATCAAGTGGCGGAGCTCAACGACATAGCCTTAGTGACGCAGGTGGCGGTTTTCCACAACAAGCGGGCCTTTGACCAACTTGTCAGGAAATACCAGTCGCCTGTTCGTCGGTTCTTCTTGAATCAGACACTGGGCGATGAGCAGTTGAGCGACGATCTGGCTCAGGAGACTTTCATCAAGGCCTATCTGAACATCACGAAGTTCCGTGGGCTCTCCAGCTTCTCCACCTGGCTGATGCGTATTGCCTATAACGTCTTTTACGACGATGTGCGGGCGAGAAAGCAGACGGAAGATGTTGATACTTCGATATCGGCACTCAGACAATCCGCATCAGCTGGTGATTCTAACCTGAAGATGGATATCTACGCAGCCCTTGCCTTGTTGAAGCCTGACGAACGCACCTGTATCACCCTGCAACTCATCGACGGCTATCCCATCGATCAGATCAGCAAGATAACAGGCGTTCCGGAAAATACGGTGAAGTCGCATCTCAGGCGAGGCAAAGAAAAAATGACAATCTATTTAAAACAAAATGGTTATGACCGATAAAGATAATATTTTGATAGACGATTTCTTCGAAGGAAGAAACGATTTGGCAGACCTCTTCAAGCAGGCTGCTCAGCAGCAGATTGAGGACAATGGCTTTACCGAGCGGGTGATGCATAACCTGCCCGAAACGAAGACGGATACCGTCCGCAGGTTGTCGCGCCTGTGGAGTCTGTTCTGTATTCTGGTGGGAGTGGGATTGTTTTTCGCTTTCAATGGCTGGCAGGTGCTTCAGGGACTCTTCTATGGCGGCCTGCGCATGTTGTTAGGCTGGATTGAGGTATTTGCCTTGACGGCTCCCACCACCGAGATTGACATCAATCTGTGGGTGGTTCTGCTGCTGGTGGGGTTTGTATTAATTTTCCTGCCTTATCAAACATACCGTAAGTTGTCTGCAACACTCTGAACTCGGTTCTGCGGTTTAATTGGTTGCACTGCTCCTGCTGTTCTTCAGGAAGGGCGGTGATAAATTCCTCGGTCAGTTTATCACCCTCTTTGAGGAACTTGTATTTGTCAGCCACTCTCTTCTTAATTGTCTTTGGCATGCTCTCACCATAGCCCTTAGGCGTCAGACGGTCTGAGGCGATGCCGTGCTGTATCAGGTAGTTTACCACACTTTCGGCACGCTGCTGTGACAGACGCTCGTTGTATTGGTCTGAGCCCTTATAGTCGGTATGGGCAGAAAGCTCGATGGTGATATGTGAGTTCTGCTTCAGCAGGTCGACGAGTGAATCGAGTGCTACCGATGACTCCGGACGCAGGGTGGCCTTATCGAAATCGTAGAAGATATTTTCTATCAGCACGGGTACGGAGATGTTGTAGAGCGGGAACTGCAGCACGTATTCTTCTGACGCATTGACGGGCTTTACACGCAGTTGCTGCTGGTGGTTAAGATAGCCCTTGCAGGTGGCCATCAGCACATAGTCTACATTAGGTTTGATAATATGCTCAAACGATCCATCACCCCTTACGCTCAATCGCAGGTTGGTGCCGTCGTTGCCCACCATATATACCTGTGCAGCTGGCAGTTCGTAGCCTTCCTGCTCATACACCCAGCCCTTTACAGTCTGGATGATGTCGGGGTTGAAGAAACTGTAGATATGGTCGAAGCCTCGTGCATCGCCTCGGTTCGATGAGAAGAAACCCTGATTCTTCATTCCCTCGAAGGTCATGCCAAAGTCGTCGCCTTGTGAATTCAGGGGGTACCCCGGATGTTCTATGGTCCAACTGGTCTCTGAGGGTATAGCGATGAAGATATCGAGACCTCCCATGCCAGGATGACCGTTGCTGGAGAAATAAAGGTCTCCATTAGGTCGGAAGGTGGGGAACATCTCGTCGCCAGGAGTGTTGACGGGAGCGCCCAAGTTCTCCACGCCTCCTGTTTCGTTATTGCCGTTGAGCCTGCATCGCCAGATATCCAAACCTCCCATACCGCCAGGCATATCACTTACGAAATAGAGCCATTCGCCATCGGGCGATACGGCAGGGTGGGCATAGCTCGACAGCGTGTCCTTCGATATCTCCACCGCTGTGGCTTTGCTCCACGAAGCATCGCTGCGGTTGGAGGCAACGATGGTGGCGTAACGGGGATAGCTGGGATCGGTGAGACATTGCGTGAGATACATCGTGCGACCATCGGGTGAGAAGGCACAGGCACCCTCGTCGAAGTCGGTGTTCAGTTCTGAGTCGATACTCTGGGGTCGTCCCCATTTGTCTTTGTCGTCCTTCTGTGAGAAGAATATGTCGGCTGCTTTGGTGCCCGTGATGCCGCTGTATTCATCGCCTTGTGCCTCATTGCGGGTAGAAGTGAAGTAGAGAATATCGTTGTCTTCGCCTGACAACATCGGTGAATAATCAGCGCGTCGCGAATTGAAGATCTCCATACGTTTTACGGTATAGGCCGAGCCTTCTTTCTTCCACTCCGGCGCCTGACGTGCAGATTTCAACCCGTTTCTTGCTAAGGTGATTAATTGTTTTTTGTCTAAGGAGTTCTGGAGTTTTGGAGTTATTTCGTCATTGCTCTTTTGACTGATTACCTCCGTAGAATCATTATTCTCTTTGGATTTATCTTTTTTAGATTTCTTTTTGGAGGATTTATCTTTCTTGGATTTATCGTCCTTTTTGGATTTATTGTCCTCCTTGGATTTCTTGCTTTTCTTGGTTTTAACTTTCTTCTTGGATTTTTCTTTTTTCTTGGATTTTACCTTCTTCTTAGAGTTGCCATTCTCCTTAGAAACTTCCTCTTCCTTAGCCACATTTTCCTCCTCAGAAATTTCTTCCTCCTTAGGCTCTTCATTGACCTTTGTGAGCGTGTCGATGGCTGCCTGGAAGTTCTTCGCAGCATCCTTATAGCTGCCGTTTTTCATCTGCTGTTGGGCCAGATAGAAATGGG
>Ga0310690_10010924_pt1 | contig 11245 bp, 13 predicted proteins | sample AusTroGonzalo_MG_2_FD_207661 | JGI IMG/M metagenome (GOLD analysis project Ga0310690, IMG submission 207661) | Bovine rumen microbial communities from tropical cattle in Woodstock, Queensland, Australia - Gonzalo_04 (v2) (version 2) | ecosystem: Host-associated > Mammals > Digestive system >...
TAATAAAATATATTTTAAGATAAATTAAATGTTACCGAGACGTCTTTCTTCGTCATAGTCATCAATTTCTTCGTCACCGAATAATCTTTCTTGTTCGGCATCCATTTCGTCTGCGAAATCGCCTTCTTCAATTTTCTTATTATAATGTAGAATGTAAGTTCCAAGAACTTAATGAAGACGAAAAATATAAGGTTCGTGTCGCACTTGACGATTTCTTCTATAAAGAAGCTATGAAGCGACTTAAGTAAAATTTTGTTGTTACCTAATAATAAAGCGGGAGTGAAAACACTCCCGCTTTTCCATTAAATGAAATTGTTATTTCCTCCATCTATCATACATAACCATTCTTGTAGATGTTTATTGCTCTCCATCCAGTAGCCTTGATTTATAAAATTGTACTGCCAGTTTAATACTTCATTGTAGTTTTCTTTTTTACACAAATTAAAGAAAATGTTATCTATATCTTCAACTGTGGCCGTATCAAGAACCTTACATTTTGGGTTAATTTCTTCGTAAGGAGACCACTTGTCATCATTAAAGACTGTACCCAAAAGAATAGTTCCCGCAGCACAACTTTCTGTGTGACGCAATGCAGATTTACATTTGTTGAACACATTAGAAACAAGTGGGGCAATTTGGAAGTCTGCACCCAAGCTCATTACCAATCGTGGATAACTTTGAGAATCTACCCATTGAACGAAACGGATTTTATCTTTAATTGGTTCCCAGAACCAAGGCAAAGCACCCATACAAATAAAATCTATTTTGTTCTCATTGACGTTCTTAATTACCCAATCGCACCAAGCATTATTCATATCTCCTTTCAAAGGAGTAATTCCTGGAAAACCTTTTGGTTCTTGTGGACTTGGTTTTCTTGCTGGAACAGGATTTCTGTAATGACAAGGAGAACCACTATACAAAACCTTTGGTTTTACCAAATCTTCAGTCTTATTTGCTTTTCGTGGATAATTCCATAAGAAACGAGGGACCACATTACGAATAACGTGTATCTTCTGTTCAGGAATTTGGAATCGTTCAATAATTTTCAACTTCAAAAAATCTGTTGAAACAACCATTTCGTCAAATAAAGGAAAAGTCTGTTCAGCAACTGCAGTTGTTCCCTTAATATCAAAATGTAGAGAAGCCGTATTATAGTCAGGAATACCTTGTCCGTCAATCTCCCAAACCTGGTCATCAAATTCCGAAACAAGTTTATAACCAAACTTTGGCTGTAGAGCTTTGTATCGTTTAACCATTTCCAAATGAACCTGAGTTACTGGTCTTTGAATGACAATAGCCTTAGTTCTTGCAAGATACATCGGATCAAAAATAGGAATTGGCGTAATCACTGGAGTAAATCCAAAGTGTTCGTGGCCGCAATACCAAAGGGCATTGTGGCGAAGTCGGATATGAGAACAACCTGATGTGTCCGATACTAAGATTATAACTAAACTTTTTCCATCATTCATATTTGCATTTAACATTTAATAATCTCACTATTTATTGTTTGTTTTATAAATTTTTTTGTATTTATATTATCATTTACCCAGTCAATTTCTTTAATTCTAATTAGTTTGTAACCAACATCTTCGCATAGTTTAATTTTTTTATTATCGTATTCCCATACTTATTTTGCAGTCTTTTTGTTTAATTTTATTATACAAATCAAATATAGAAAATGGGCTTATTTCAGCCCATTTTATTATTAAAAATTGAACTTGTATTTATTTGTCCAAGTCCTGGAGAGTATCTCTAGCAACATTGACATCTTTCTTCAATGAGGCTATATCAAGTTTCTGCTGGTCACGCTGTTTAATCAATGGTTGTTTAATCTTTAGAATAAGGTAATTCTTGGTCTTTTCGTCCAAATTAGCAGCAATCTTTTTAATTAAGAAACTTGCATTTTGTGGATTAGTGAATGTAACATCTTCAGGTTTCAAAATCTTACCATTGAAAATAAGTTCAACAGCTTTCTTAACCATTTCAATTTCAGCAAGGTCGGAATCACTCAAACTCTGGATAACAGAAGCGAGAGACTGCATAGCACCTTCAACGTCATAGATACATTCTCCGCTTGGAGTATCACTCAATGTAACGTCATCAGGATTTGCAGCACCCTTTGTAAAGTCTGGGTCATCTTCCCAATCGTCAAGGTTCAATTCGCCATTATTATCTTCGTCTCCGTCAGTAGTTTCACCATCGCTGTCACTATCGGAATCACTGTCGCCACCATCAGGACCACCTGCATCATCACCGAATGGGTCTCCACCAGCGTCATCTCCACCGAAATCGTCATCCCCACCGGCATCGTCAGCAGGACCGTCATCAGCAAATGGGTCATCATCTGCTTCAGTCAATTTAATTTTATCTTGTTCTAAATCCGAAGACATATCAATCTTTTCTAGTTTTTCTGCTAGAAATGCTTTGAAATCAATCATCGTGTTCTCCTTTGTATATACTTCTTTGATACGATTAACTATATCGCATTTCTTTTTGTTTTTAATATTAGATATAGTTAAATAGTCAAAAAACATTCTTGCTACTTTAGCATTCGGTTTAGTTAATAGAACTGTCATACTATGAGCATCTTCGTCAATTAAGTATTTGACTACGAGTTCCAATAAATCTTCATACTTGGTCTGAGCTTCTTCTAAAAACTCTGGTGAGAATTTTTTAGAAATTTGGCTAAAGAACCTTCTAAAATAACTATCTCTCTGCTGTATTCTATAATAAACCGAAAATTTCATAACTTAATCAAAATTAAACTTTGGCAAATCTTTTATGTCAGTTATGACATCACCTTCTTCACCCATTTCATCAATTACTTTATTTAACAAATCTTTTGATGTTATGTTATATGTATTATGATTAATTTGGGTTAAACTCTGTGGTCCTTTATTAGAACTAGCTTCAATTTTCTTCAATACATTTTGTTGTTTTAGTTCAATTTCTTTTCTTCTCATTTCTTCTTTAGATTCAACAATCTGATAGTCAGTAATTTGTCTGTTCAAGTCTGCCAAGTGCATAATATCTTCTGATATAGTCATAGACAATTTCGCATAGACTTCAAACATTCTAGGCGGAGCACCGACTTTACAACAGTTCTTTAATTCTTCACAAACTATTCTATTGGATTCTATTCTGTCTTGAAGTTCTGTTTTCATATATTCCAAATCTTCAAGAGAATATTTTTGATTTTTGGCTGACTTCTTAGGGGCAACTTTTTCTTCTTGTTCTTCCATATCTTCAATATCGTTATCTATATTGAAGGTATCATTCAACGTGTCAAAACTTTTATAGTCCATAATTCCTCATTTTATTCTTAATTTATGTATAATAGCAAAAAGTGCTCTTTTGGAGCACTTTCGCCATAATAGAAATTTTGAGTAAATTACTTTCCGAATTTCTTATTGAATGCTTCGGTCTTTAATTTAGTTTTGGCAGCATCAATGCGTTGTCTAATTTTAGCATTGACTACAGCCATTATCTTATCTTCAAGTTTGTCATAGCGACCTTCATTTAGATAGGAAATCAAATAACCACTATTTTCAGCGAGTATTCCACCCTTCTTACAATATTTGTTATATGCTTCAGTCTTTGTTTCATCTGCGGGAGCTTCTTCTTCAGTAGTTTCTTCTGTTTTTTCTTCACCACCTTCGGAAGTTTCTTCACTGCTTTCTTCTCCACCTTCTTCAGATGTTTCTTCAGCACCTTCTTCTGGTTCAGCCGTTTCTTCGGATGTTTCTTCAGCAGGAGCTTCTTCGGTAGTTTCTTCACCATTTGTCTTTTTCAACTGGTCAGTCAATGTTTGGAGTTGAGCAGTTAATGTTGCGATAACATCTTTTAATTCATTGATTTCAGCACTTTCACCACCTTCAACGCCGGTTTCGTCTTTAGTTTCGCCTTCAAAATCGTCATCCAAACCGTCATCTTCTGTGGTTTCTTCTTCGCCTTCTTCTTCGGATATATCTGTATCTTCAGGAGCTTTTTCTTCGGCAGGGGTTTCTTCTTCTTTTGGTTCTTCGGTGGTTTCTTCTGTTTCAGCTGCAGGAGCTTCGTCCTCAGCAGCTACTGGCTTTTCTTCTTCGCCGTCAAGAAAACCTTCTTCAAGTTTTCTTTTCTTCCATTGTTCAAATTTTAAATCAAGATTTTTCATAAAATTCTCCAAAATTTTCTATTATATTATATTTATAATACTTACTACTTTTATAGATTTTTGGTATAAACCTTGAAAACATCACTCTTTTTAATCAAATCAAACACCTTATGAACATTATAACTAGCCATAAAGTCTTTTTCTTCCATAGCAAGATCCGTTTCAAAATTCTGTAAGTATTCATTTATATATTCTATTGCATTTTTCTTAACTGTATCTGTTGCAAACAAATTCATAAATGTAATTGGACTATATTTCTTTTCCAATGTTTTGATATTTAAGCCTTTTGTATTTTCTTCAATAAAGTTTATTAAATTCATCAATTCTTGGTCTTGTTTGACTTTTTCTGGCTCAGATTTGACTAACTTAGGAATGATAAAAAGATAAAATAAAGGATTATCTTCTTTCTTATAAAATTCTGTGGATTCTTTCAAATAACTTCTTAACATATACACCTTATTTATTAGTTGTGCCGCCATCATATTTAGCAGCAATTCTTTCCAATGCAAGAGCCATACTATTAAGAGTATTCTTAATTTCTTTAATATCTTCTTTAATGTCAGCATTTTCTGTCATTAAATAGTTTATATCCTTCTCAAGCATTTTCTTGGCTGTTCTTTCTTCATTAAGCATTGCATTTAAATCATCTATTTGCTTTTGTAATTGTGCAGTATCATCATTTCGTTTTTCCGAAGTCTGCTTTCGCTGGAAATAAATCACCAAGTATACAATACCTGCTGCTACTATTCCTAAAGGACCACTTGCTGCTAATTGTTGTAAGAATTCTTCCATAATTAATTTATCCTATTTAAACTATACAGTGTAACCTGAAAAATAAATTGTGTTCGGTGTTGTACAAGTTCTAATATATTCAGGAGTTTCTTCTCTTAATTGTACCCAATTTAAATCGGTACCTGTAATTGGTGGAGGTGGGTTTAAATGTTTCAAAATCCATTGAATTAAATCCCCATGATTATTCAATGTTATGTCTTGGTCATTGTCTTTTTTATTAATGGCATTGAATAAAGTCTTTAAATAAGGGTTGGTGCCGTCACTATCCGTTTCAGCAGACAAACTCATCCATCTTTGTGAACCATCAGCATTATATAATCTCTGATAACCTTCAAACGCTTTATTCAATAATGCAATAAATTCTTCGTAATTCTTAACAGTATATGGAGCACCAGTTGTACCGTCACCTTGAATAGTGTTAGGGTCAAAATATAATTTAATTTGTTTGCCAAATGCAGCACTCAAAGCAGAAATTGCACTATAATTTGCACCAATTTGTCCACTATAATTTACTGCCTTATTCCAATATGCACTATTCTTAAAAACTGTATTATAAGTGCCATTCCAATTAGCACTATTATCGCTCAATGTAGATGATACACCACTCAAACCACTTACGGAATTCCAATAAGCAGAATTTGCACTGGTTGTAAGATAATCGTCATTCCATAAATCAGCACTAGTAGCAATAGCTGAATATGAAGATATTTTATCCCAATCTATACCTGATAATGTTGCACCAGCAGAATATCCAGCATTCCATCTTGCTACATCTTCTGGCGAAACACATTCACAGCCATCGTCTTTATCGCAACAACCTTCCCAAGGAGCCACAGAGTAAGCTGGCTCTGTGTCATTCCACCAACGAGCGTGTGGGTCACGTGGGTAATATGGATGTCTTTTTCCGTCAGGTGGATATTCATCTATCATAATTCATTCTCTCTATAATGTATTTATGATTTTTTCATTTCCGCAGATTTATCAGATTTCGCAACTTCTTGTGGTTTTTGTGGTTCGTTATTTTCTTGTTTTGGTTGTTCTTCTTGTTTATCGTCGGATTTATTCGTCATTGCACTAATAGCATATAACAACTTCAATTCGTCTTTAACATTTTTCAATTTAGTTTTTATCTCATCAGATGAAGAGTTATAAAGCTCAACTATTTTATTTTTGATTTTATCAAATATGTTTTTCATATTTGAAGTAGTTATTTCGCCTTTTAATACATTCGTAACTTCTTTCTTTATGTTGTCTATCGTAGATGTATTTTCTACATCTTCATTTAGAATATTAATTATTGTATTTAAAGCAACAGACTCAGTTAAATGTAATTTGTTCATAATTGCTTTTATACCAAGTATTTTTTCAAATGAAGTATAGTTTTCAAAATTCTTAATTAATTTAGTTAATTCCGTTTTATCTTCGCTATCTTGTTGTTTATCAACAATAGTTTTTAACTGACTAGCTGTTTTATTAGCTATTTGGTCTATTTCTTCAAATTTATTTTTAACATCATCCAATTTATTAGTTTTTTCTAATTCAGTCAAAGAGTTATATATTTCTCTGTATTCATTTTTTAATGTTTCCGCATCTGTATATTGTTCTTCTTGTTTTTCTTCCTTATGAACAATAATACCTTTAACATTTGTTGTAGTATCGTCAGTATTAAATGCGATTTTCAATTCTGTAATAACAGGTATTTCTTTAATCTTATTTAATGCAAGTAATGATTTATTTAATTTATCTTTATATTCAGCAAAAGTTTTACTATTTAAACTCATAGCTGGTAACATAATATCTTCTGTGTAGATATTTGCAATTCGTTTTAAGTACATTACTTTTTCGTCATCAGTTTTAGATTGGTCTATTTTATTAAACCAAGTTAATAAATCTTTTTGCGAAAGATTTGACTGTTTTTTATCAATAGAACCTAAATACAATTCCATTTTATTTTCTTTAAATTCTTCATACAAATTTAAATCCTGGAAAAGTTTATCACATTTTTCTATATGGTTCTTTAATAATAAAACTGCATTCCACAATTCTGTAAGTTTTCCATTTTCAGTTTGTTTTGTTTCCCAACCTTCTTTAGTTTGTTTTAAAATGTAATATTCATTTGTATTCTGGTAACATTCACTGAATACCTGAACTTGCTTATAATACATTGGTATAAGTTCGTCATACATTAATTTTTGGAAATCTTTTTTAAATGTTTCACATTTATTTTTAGTTTCTTCTTCAGTTTCGTCTTTAATTTGACTTGGTAAGTAATTGCCTTTTTTGGCTTCTTCGTATTTTTTCTTAAATTCGTTAATTGCTTTATCTACTGATTTAGAATTAATTTTTTTCCATATATTTACTGCTTTAGGGAAAAGCCATTTTACTAATTTTCCTGCTGCATGAACACCAACACCAATCAATTTAACACCAATTATTGCAGCTCTAGCTAAATCGTTTTCTAAGTTATGAGGAGAATTTTTGATTTTTTCTGCAAATTTATCTCCCATAGCAGCAAGATTTTCTATTCCTTTTCCGAAAAGTTTTTTAGCATTTTGACTAAATCCTTTAGGTGGTAATCCAGTAGCTGGGTCTTCCCATTTGTAGTCCTTTTCAGTCATTCTCTTTTGCTGTTCTTTCATACCTTTATCATACGCATCAGCAAATATATCGTGATACTTAGTAAAATCTTGTTCAAATGCTTTTTTAGTTTTAGCAATACCATCAAATCTAGTTTCAGGTTTATTCAAAAGTTCTTTATATTTGGTCGCAATTTTAACAGTTTCACTTTCTTTATCTTCTTCTTTATCTAATTTTTTTGAAATAGTAGTACAAGCAGCAGCAAAATCAAAATAATCTTGCAAATCTTTTATTTGCATTAAAACATTATCAGGGTCATTTTCAAATACATCATTTGTCATACCTTGAAAATCGTCTTCTTCAATGCCAGTTCTCATTATAGTAAAACAAACTATTGAACGATAAGCATAAGTTTCACCCAATTTTTCAAATGTATCTTTATTATACGATTTAACAACACCTTTTTCTGTTATGGATTTTTTATAAGCATTGAACATCTTAACTAAATCCAATTTAGGATTCTTTTGTGTTAAATTAACTTCATTACCACTTTCATTTTTATAAATTAAATCTTTACCTTTTACATATAATCGTTTGGAAAAGTTTTCTATCCAATTTTTAATTTCATCTGTTTTATTAATATCAGTAAAAACACCATCTTTATAAATGGGTTTTTCTTCTTTTACTTCATTTAAAACTTGTGTCAAATATGTGCTAAAATCGTATTTCATACTATATTTATTACTATAAACGAAAAACAGTGCCTTTGTTAAGGCACTGTCAAGGAGTTTTTTAGTTGTATTGAAAATAAATTAATCTTCGTCTTCTGGCAATTCGTCTTCGTCACCGAAGTCTTCGTCATCTTCACCAGGGAAATCGTCATCTACACCTTCTTCATCTGAATCAACATCAGCAGCTGGTTTGTAGATAACATATCCAAGACCCTGAAGCAATTCAATAGCATCAGCTTCGTCTTCGTCATAGATTGGGTTGCCATCTTCGTCTTCTTCTGTTGTATCAATTTCGCCAACAGGAATCAAAGTAGCACCACAAGAAGGACAAACTGGGTTTGACAAATCCAATTCAAGAACTTCTTCGTCACCACCTTCTTCACCGTCGCCGTCTTCAGGAATATCGTCTAAATCAGCATCTTCTTCAGTTGGAACATCTGTAAGTTCCAAATCTTCGTCTTCTGCTTCTGTAAGATATTTCTTTGCACTGTTAAAATAATTTTCGTATAAATCCATTTTGTGTTTCTCCATATAAATTGTTTATAGTATTTATAATTTTATTTACTAAAGTATTTTAGTTTATCGTAAATTTCCATTTCACAATACCAAGGATTTATATTAATACCCTGGTCTTTTAATTCGTTTGCGATTTTAGTTGCGGCTCTTTTAGTCGCACGTCTTAATTCTGGTGAAGTATATTCAAATCGTTTTAAATAGTCTGGTGAAATATTGCCATATTCGTCAACTTCAGGTTGTACATCAGCTAATTCTTCATCATAGAGTTGGTCAGCTATGTCTTGAATAGCACTTTGTATATATGCCTTTTCCCAAGTCTCATTTAAAACTTGATTATCTTCAAGTACAAAACCATTTTCTGCAAGTATCTGTTTAGCTTCTTTTAATTCCATAAATTACCTTAGAAATAAATTCTTATTTTCCAAACAGGAAGGTTTTTGTCAATATATCCTTTAATAAGTTTTTTACCGTTGACATCCAATAATCTTAAATCTTCGTCACCGAGACCTTTAATTACTCCCCACTTCTTTTTCAATTTGGCTATTTCTTGGAATTCTTCAAATACAGTAATAGCATCATATTGACTTCTTGTTACATACAATTCGGCAACTTTTGGGTCTATCATATCATACAAAATAATAGCATCTTGTTTTTCCAAATCGTCAATCATTCCAACAACTTGGTTCATATTCAATCTTTCATTCAAAGTTTTTTCTACGAGAATATAACCTTTAGAATTTAAGAATTTTTTAGCTTCATAGAATGAACAGTCTTCAGGCATTCCGGTATCTATTGGTTCAACAGGTGTATCTATATCATATTCGTTATTATCTTGTTTGAATTTAATCTGATACTCAATGAATTTTACACCTTTCAAGATATCTGGTTCAAAATCTTCTGTAATTTCTTTAGCCAAATCGTCCGCAAGGACAGTCATTGCATCTTGAATATCGTCTATTTCATAGCCGTCATTATAACAGATTTCTTCAATTTCGTCTAAATCTGCTTGTGATACTGATTTTCTCATAAAAACTCCATTGTTTGTTATATTGTTTGTTATATTGTTTGTTATATTGTTTGTTATAGTATATTTATAATTTTATGTAAATTTTTAGAAACATAACAGTACTGTGGCAGTACGTCATTTACTGTGGCATTTAGTAGGGTTTTATCTATTTAAGGATATCTGGTCAGTGAACGTCGTTTCCTGGGCAGGAAACACTATTTGGTAATGAATGGTGCGACCAATAAGCCCTAAAATTTATAATTTAATTCCAAGTTTAATTAAATCCTCACTTTTTAAGATTTTTACTTTATTTTTAAGCATACATTCATATTTGCTTTTATCATTGTAATATCCTTCTTCAGTTTTATTATATGGGTCAAAAAAATTTCCTTCTTTATCAAAGAAATGGTCTCCTTTGATTTCTATTACTTGTTCCCCATTTTCATCAGTTATTTTAAAATCTGGGATATAACTTCTTTCTTTTCCAATATAGTCAATATATTTAAAATTCATATCAGGTTGGTATTCATAATTGATTCTATTTTCAATTAAATAAAGTTCAAATTTATATTCCCAACTGCTATCAACAGGAAGAGATCAGCCCTGTCTGTCCTTATTTTGTTATAAAAGGTGCGGTAAGCATACCTGTTGGGCATTCTTTTGTAACTATATTAAAGCACTCTATTTGATGTTTTGGTAGTTGATGTAATTGTATTATACCAGCACGTAATTTTAATTCACATCTTAAAAATTCACATAGAGCATAAGCATCACAGATGTCGCTGGTTGGACTAACACCTTTTCCGTTATCAACCTCGGGCAAAGTGCTCAAATCTGGTTTTATTTCTGTCCATTTATCAAATCCATCTCGCATACCGATTTTATCACTCAATCCATAACCAGAGAAGAACTTCTTATTGGAATTTATAGAATACAAACGCATTTTCTGTCCTCGTTCAATTTCAGCAAGTTTAATATTGCCTTCAAATTCAGCAAGTGAGAAAATTTGTCCTAATGCACCTGATTTACCAAAGGCATAATCTTCTGTTGCCAAATATTCGCAATCTTTAGTCCATTCAAGTATTTTATTTTTCATCCAGTTATATTTGGCATAATCACTGTTGAAATCTTTATTATTGTAATAAAGTATATGGTCCTGTTCCAATTTCTTTTTACTGGTAAAACCATAATACTGGACGTCTATAATATCTAATGTTTTATCGTCTAAGGTTTCAACAACAATTCCGACTGCTGCTGATAGACAAATCTTGTCCTGCTATTTTCAAAATTCACCTCACTAATTTGTTTAAACTATTTAGAACAGCCCAAAATCATTGTATAGTGTCTGTTTTGGCACTGGTATTCAATCTTTAAATCATGTTCAAAGAATTGTATATCTTCCAAAATTAGTGACTGTGGTTCAGCAAATTTTTCTACTTCTTTAAAGACATTCTCAATTTCTTTATC
>Ga0310690_10010926_pt1 | contig 11244 bp, 5 predicted proteins | sample AusTroGonzalo_MG_2_FD_207661 | JGI IMG/M metagenome (GOLD analysis project Ga0310690, IMG submission 207661) | Bovine rumen microbial communities from tropical cattle in Woodstock, Queensland, Australia - Gonzalo_04 (v2) (version 2) | ecosystem: Host-associated > Mammals > Digestive system >...
AAGGCACAGTATCAGTTAGGCAAATGTTATCTCAACGGCGAGGGTATTGCCAAGGACGAAGCCAAAGCCAAGAACTGGCTGAGGAAAGCTGTTAGGGACAAGAAAGATGGCGATGAAATCAAGGATAAGATACGCAAGAATGCTGCTGAGGGAAAGGAAGATGCCAAGCGCATGCTGACACTCATTTAAACACTAATGTCTCATTGTCATAGTTGATGACAATGAGACATTAGTTTTATAATAATCCTAACGATTACTTTTTGGAGATAATTCCAAGCTTCGTTTGCTTAAGGAATTCCACGATATGACGGATTTCCGGACTATCAGGAACCTGGTCGACAATCTGGATGACAGCGTCAAAGAGTGACGTTCCGCCATTGAATACCAGCCGATACGCATTGGCAATGTGCTTCAATGTTTTTTCATCGACACCATGCTGACGGCCTACGGCGAAATTCACGCCGCCATAGGTGTTCTTCTTTGTGGCTACGATGTAAGGCGGAATATCGCGAGAGAAAGTGGTGCCAGCCTGCACCATCGAGCCTTTGCCAACACGTGTCTTGGCATTCTCGATGACTGAAGATGAAAAGATAACATGGTCTTCAATCTCGCAGTCGCCGGCAATCTTCGTACCATAGCCGAAGACACAACGGTCACCTACTTTCGTGTCGTGCGAGATATGGGCACCCTCCATCAGCACATTCTCATTGCCGATAACGGTCTGGCCACCTGTATGGGTAGCACGGTTTATGACCACGTTCTCGCGGATGACGTTACCATCACCAATGATACACTCCGACTTCTCGCCACGGAACTCGAAGTCCTGCGGCAGGGCACCGATGACTGAGCCCTGATGTATCTTGTTACGTTTTCCCATGCGCGTACCATTACAAATACTAACAAAGGGAAAGATGATGCAGCCATCACCTATCTCCACATCATCCTCGATGTACACGAAGGGGAATATCTTACAGTTGTTGCCGATTTTCGCCTTGGGACTAATCTCGGCCTTAGGGGATATTTCGCTTGCCATAATTAGAGCCCCCCTCTTATTCCTCCCCGACTGGGGGGAGGAGGCCGCTACAGGGGCGAGGGCCTATGTGACTATTATAGTCTCCCCCAGTCGGGGGAGGTTGGCGGTGGCGGGGCTTTACTTTGCTCCGCCGCCTAAGGCTACATACAAATTGACTACAGCCTGCATCTTGTTAAACTGATCTGTCACCTCCGAGATTTCGGCATTCAGCAGGTTTGTCTGGGCAGAAATCACTTCCAGATAGGTCGTGTTCGATGATGACTGCATCAGCTTTCTCGTGTCCTCGACATTCTGCTTCAGCACGGCGACACGCTTGGAGTCAAGCTCGCCCTTCTCAGCCGACGAATTATAGCTAACCAATGCATTTGATACCTCATTACCAGCTTTCAGCACAGCATTCTGCCATTTGTTGTAGGACTGCTCATACTGCATCTTGGCCACTTTCAGTCCAGCCACAATCTGTCCGTGCTGGAAGATGGGCTGCACCAAGCTACCTACAGCCGACAATAGCAGTTTGCCGGGATTCACCAAGCCATTATTGTTGGTAAAGGCACCAGTTCCAGTGATCGTAATACTGGGATAGAAGCGCGAACGAGCCTCCTGTACGTCGTAGAAACACTGGGCCAAAGTCATTTCAGCTGAGTGAACATCAGCACGGTTGTTCAATAGTTCGATGCTGACACCCGTGGCAAATGTTGTTGGCAGAGACTGGTCGGCCAGTTTTCCGCGCTGGATAGTCTGCGCAGGCTGGGCAATCAACAGCGAAAGTGCATTCTCTGTCTCACGCGTTTGACGCAACAAGTCCACTTTCTGAGCCTGAACCGAATAGTAGGCAGCCTCAGCACTCTGAACGGCGGTAGAGCGATAACCCACACGATTTTCGTGCATGAACTTCATCATATCCCATGTATCCTTCGTCAACTGTTCCATATCGTTGACGATTTCCACCTGACGGTCGAGCATCAGCAACGTGTAATAGAGGTTGGCAATGCCCGAGATGATGTTGCACTGCACCACCGTCTGGTAATCCTTGGTGGCAATGAGCTGCATCTGTGCCGAACGCTTGGCATTCAGCAAATTACCAAACAAGTCAACATTCCATGAGGCACTGATGGGCAGCTGATATGCTTTAGTTGTCACTGCCGGGTCGGTCATCAACTTGGAAATCGTACCCTGAGGTGTCAAGGCAACACTTGGCAGGAATGCCAATCGGGCACACTTGAGAGCCTCGTTCACCATCTGCACATTCAACGCTGCATTCAGCAGGTCAGGATTCTTCTCCAATCCCTGTTCAATCAGCAACTGCAACTGCGGATCTGTGAACAACTGACGCCAAGGCAGATTGCCGAACGAAGCGGTGTCAGACGACTGCAGTGCACCGTTCTGTGCCACAGGGTCACGGACAATGCCGTCAGCCACCACATCGGGGCGGTCATATTTGTTGTAAAGGCCGCAACTCACCATCATCAGGGAGCCTAAAGCCATAGTCAGTATCTTTTTCATATTATCATTACTTCTCAAGTTCATAATCTACAGGTCTATGTGCATACTGTGCTATCTCGGTAGCCACATCCTCGTTCTCCTCCTCATCGAACTTAATCGGAGTTATCTTCTCCTGTAAAGTCTGGAAGAGGGTGAACAGCGTAGGTACGACGAAAATCTGACAGAGTGTACCAATTAACATACCGCCGACAGCGGCAGCACCGAGGGTCTGGTTACCATTCTTACCTACACCTGAGGCAAACATCAGCGGCAGCAGACCAATGATCATGGCCAATGAGGTCATCAGGATAGGGCGCAGACGGGCAGCTGCACCAAGCACAGCCGACCATGAGATAGCCATACCCAAGCGGCGACGCTCCAAGGCAAACTGCACAATCAGGATGGCGTTCTTTGCCAACAGACCAATCAGCATGATCAGTGAAATCTGCATGTATATGTCATTGGCATGGCCAAAGATCATCGTGAACAGGAAGCAGCCGGCCAATCCGAAGGGTACGGAGAGTACCACGGACAACGGTAGGATATAGGATTCGTACTGCGCAGACAGGATCAGATAGATGAAAATCAAGCAGAGCACGAAGATGACTGCAGTAGTATTCGAGGCTTTGGCCTCCTCACGTGTCAGACCCTGATAGTCGTAACTGTAACCTGCTGGCAGCATTTCGGCAGCAACATCCTGGGCAGCCTTGATAGCCTCACCCGTAGAATAGCCGCTGGCCACCGTTGCCGTCACGTTAATAGAGGTAAACAGGTTGAAACGGTTGATATTGGCCGGACCATAGACGCGCTCCATGCGACAGAACTCCTCAACTGGCGACATACCCTTTGGTGTACGTACATAAACGCTGTTCAATGATTCTGGGGTCATACGGGTTTCAGGAGAAGCTTGTATCATCACACGATACAACTTACCGTATGCATTGAAGTTTGAGGCATACAGTCCACCGTAATAACCTTGTAATGTGGTGAGCACCGTTGAGGGGGATATACCTGCCTGCTTACACTTTGCAACGTCCACATGCAGCATGTACTGTGGATAATTGGGGTTGTAGCTGGTCTGTGCCATCTGGAACTCAGGACGCTTGTTCAACTCGGCAATATAGTCCTTGACAACTTCATAGAATCTGCTCAAACTACCACCTGTACGGTCCTGCATTACAATTGACACACCACTGTTGGCAGAGAAACCGGGAATCATAGGCGGCGCGAAGGCCAGAATAGAAGCATCCTTTATGTGTGCAGTCTTAATGAATATCTGCGCGATAACACCTGTTGACTCCAACGGGTTCAGGAAGAATCGGTAGATACCATCGCCCTGCCACAATCCGGAAAGCTTCCACCAGAATCCCTTCTGACGCTCTGAGAACGGCTTCAACTTGATGATGAAAGTAGCCTGGTCGGAACCAGAACCGGCAATAAAGTTGTAACCCTGGATCTGCTCACGGCTCTGGATCGCGGGGTCTGCAGCCAGGATGGAGTCCACCTCGTCGATAATCTGACGTGTACGGGCCACTGAGGTGGCCGGCGGCATGGTCAAGGTACAGAAGATGGTTCCAGTATCCTCGTCGGGTACCAGTCCAGTCTTCGTAGTCAGCATGGTCGTAGCCAGCACAGCAATACCTATTATCACCGTCAAAAGCACAGCAACAGGCTTACGTACCAACTTCTCTACACGTCCCTTATACTTTCCTAATACCTTGTCGTAGGCAGTATTAAAAGCCAGGTGGAATCGGTCAATGCGACTCATTTTCTTCTCATGGCCGTCCTTGTCGTGCGGTTTCAGGAAGATGGCACACAGGGCAGGAGATAGTGTCAGGGCGTTCAGTGCTGAAATAAAGATACTGACAGCCATCGTCACACCGAATTCACGATAGAACGAACCTGAGGTTCCACCGATAAACGATACGGGGATGAACACCGAAGCCATCACCAAAGTAATAGAGATAATGGCACCTGAGATCTCGTTCATGGCGTCAATCGAGGCCGTCAGTGTTGACTTGTAGCCCTGGTCTAACTTGGCATGCACGGCTTCCACCACCACAATGGCATCGTCCACCACGATGGCAATAGCCAACAGCAAGGCCGACAGCGTCAGCAAGTTAATAGAGAAGCCGAAGATGCTCAGGAAGAAGAACGTACCAATGAGTGATACAGGAACGGCGATAAGCGGTATGAGTGTTGAACGCCAGTCCTGCAGGAATACATAGATGACGATGAACACCAGCACCAGCGTGAACAGCAGTGTAAATACCACTTCCTCAATAGAAGCGTACAGGAACTCGGTCACATCGTAGTTAATTTTGTAAATCATGCCCGGCGGGAACAACTTTGACTGTTCCTCCAGCTCGGCCTTCACCTGCTTGGCAATCTCATTGGCGTTGGAGCCGGCAATCTGCTGCACCATACCTAATACGGATGGCAGGTTGTTGTTTCTCATCGAGACGCTGTACTGCTGTCCGCCTAACTCAATCTTGGCAACGTCCTTCAGTTTTAGGGTCTGTCCATTGGCATCGTTGGAGATGATGATATTACCGAACTCCTCAGCCGTCTTCAGACGACCTGTATAACGCATGGCATATTCGTAGGCAACATCTGACTCCTGACCGAAAGAACCCGGAGCAGCCTCAATGTTCTGTTCTGCCAGCACATTCGAGATATCCGATGGCATCAGGTTGTACTGCTTCATTACGTCAGGCTTCAGCCAGATACGCATGGAGTAGGTCTTCAAACCAGGGGACTGCACATCACCCACACCCTGGATACGCTTGATGGCGGGGATGATGTTGATATTGTTATAGTTCGTCAGGAACTCATCATCATAACGGCCATCAGAGGTCAGCGTGAACATCAGCACCTGAGAAGTCTGGCGCTTTGTCACCGTCACACCGATACGCGTCACCTCGGCCGGCAATAGTGCCAAAGCCTGCTGAACGCGATTCTGTACGTTCACGGCACACATATCGGCATTCATACCCTGACGGAACAGCACGCTAATCTGTGCCGAGCCGGCACCAGCCGTTGACGAGATGTAGTCCATGCCTTCCACACCGTTGATACTTTCTTCCAGCGGTGTGATCACTGAGTTCTTCACTGTCTCAGCATCTGCACCGGGATAGCTCGTCCATACAGCAACGGTAGGAGGCGCTATGTTGGGGTACTGCTCAATAGGCAGCGACACCAGTCCGATGAAACCCAGCAGGACGATGAGGATAGAAATCACCGTCGACAGTACCGGGCGTTTGATAAAGTTTGTAAATGTCATAGCTTATTTCTTCATCGCATTAACAATGTCGCCAGCGCTCATTGCCTTTGCCTGTTCCTGAATCTTCTGTTGGTAACGCTCGGGGGTAATCTGAACAATCTCCATACCGTCGGTCAACTTCGTGATGCCATTGGTAACGTACTTGTCGCCCACCTTCAGACCGTCGGTGACCACATAATTGAGACCATCGTCCTGAGGAGCCACCTGAATCTCAGTGTACTTCACCTTATTATCTTTACCCACAGTGTAGACAAACTTCTTGTTCTGTACCTCCGACACACACGACTGCGGAATGACGATGGCCGAAGCATTGTCATGAGGAATAACAATGGAACCGCTTCCTCCGCTCTTCAGTAACTTCTCGGGGTTGGGGAATACGGCAATCATTTGTACCGTACCCGTAGTAGCGTCGATTACGCCACTCATCTTTGTCACCTTACCGTCATGGCCGTAGATTGTGCCGTCAGCCAGCCTCAATTTTACAGCGGGTAGCTTCTGAATACCCTCGCCGCTCTTTGACATTTCCAAGGCATCCTTCTCTGTCATTGAGAAATATACTTCCATCGACGAGTTGTTCGAAACTGTGGTCAACACTGAGGCTGTATTGACGAGCGCACCTACCTTCAGGGGAAGGGTTCCCACCACACCGGCAGCGGGGCTCTTCACGTAGCAGAAACTCAACATCTCCTTGGCTGAAGCCAAAGAGGCCTGAGCCAGCGACAGAGAAGCCTTTGCACTCTCAAAGCCGTTTGTGGCCGATTGGAGTTCAAATTCACCAATCACTTTATTCTCATACAGTTTCTTTGAGTTCTCATAGCTCAGCGTAGCCGTATTCAAGGAAGCCTGGGCCGTGTTCACCTGAGCCTGTGCCTGACGCACCTGAGCCTGATAAGTGGCATTGTCAAGGACAAAGAGTACCTGTCCGGCACCTACCGTTTGGCCTTCCTTCACGTTAATCTGAGTAATAAAGCCCTGCACCTTTGGGCTAATCTGCACATCCTGCACACCCTTGATAGAGGCTGGATAGGTAGCCTGTGAAGCAGCACTCTGAATACCCACAGTCAAAACAGGGTACTCATTGTCTCCAAATGTCGGTCGTCCACCACCACTCTTACTACATGAAACAAGCAGCAAAGCAGCGGCAGCCACCATAAAAACAATTCCTTTCTTCATAATTTTATCTAAGCTTAAATATACATATACAAACTTTGCAGTTCAAAACCTGACAGCGCTCTGACAGATATTTGAACTGCAAAGTTACAAAATAGTAGCGTAATTCAGCTTACTGTTACCGCATTATTACACTTTTTTAGCGTTTTTTTGTTATCACTTGAACAGATGCGGAATGAATTCATGGAGACCGCGTCGCCAGGTGAGGAACTCATGACCAGTACCCTCGGATACGGAGGAGTCGACCTTGATGCCTAAGTCACGCAAGCTGTCGACAATGGGCTGACTCTTGATAAAGTCCTCAGAACCCCAGTTCATATACATGTAATGAATCTTCTTGTTGAACTCATTGGCGTTGGCGAAGACACCGTTGTAGGCGGTCTTCACGTCAAGGCCGAAGATAGCACCACTGAATGTGCCAAGCCAAGCAAACTTGTCGAGGTTCTGCAACACAACGTCGAAGGTTTGGTGACCACCCCAGCTCAAACCAGCCATAGCGCGGTTCTCGCGGTCGCTCTTCGTACGGAAGTTTGCATCGATATAAGGGATAAGGTCGTTAAGCAGAACGGGATAGAACGAAGCACCATATTCGCTCTGGCCGGCACTGTTGTTGCCGCCACCGAAGGGCTGTTTGATATCGCCGCTTTCCATAACTACGAGCATGGGCACAGCATCACCGCTGGCGATGGCATTGTCCATGATGTGCTGCATCTTACCCTGCAGAGCCCAGCTGGTTTCACCCTCGCCCATGCCATGCTGCAGGTAGAGTACGGGATAACGTTTCTTGGCGTTCTTAGCCACGTCGTACTCGGCAGGCGTATAAACCAAAGCATGACGCCACTCGTCAAACTTAGAGTTGGGACTATGGTAGTAGATGCTGCGCACACTGCCGTGGGCAATGCCCTGCTGGGGACGGTAGTAGTCGCCCTCGGAACCCTCGGGCACCTCGAGGCCACCCGACTCGCGGTTGCAGCCGAAGAAAGTCTCGGAAGCGGGGTCGATGAAGTTCACGCCGTCGATGTTCATGAAATAGTAGTGGAAGCCCACGGGCAGGGGGTCGGTCACAGCCATGAATACACCATTGCCCTGCGGCTGCATCTCGTACTTCTTGCTGCAGATGTCGACCACCACCTTCTTGGCCAGCGGCGCATTGATGCGGAAGTAGGCACGGCGCTGCTTGTCAATCTTCGGAAACTCGTTGCCGGGGATGGCATTCTCTACGGTAACAGCATCGGCAGGCACCTCAATCTTCTTAATGGCTACAGGCATATTGGCCGGACGCTTGGGCTCAAAGCCGAGGTGACGAGCTACGGCTTCACCATAGCGGCAACCCAGCTCGCGATAGCCGGCAGCATCGAAGTGTAGGCGGTCAGGACCGTTAGAGCAATCGTCAGAAGAAATCACCTGACAGGTATGAATGGTCTGGGGCAGTTCATCAATCTGCTTCTTGCAACCAATACAGACGCCTTTACCACCGGCCTGAACAATGTTACCTACGTAAAGGTTCACCTCCTCGGGCTTCAGCTGCAAGTCACCACAGAGGTTCTCGTACACCTGCTTCACCATACCAGCCCACTTGGGGTCGCCGGTATTGGTCTCGCCTTGGTGCATAAGAATACCTTTGATAACACCGTCCTTCTGGGCCTTCTTGGCCAGCGTTACCAGGCGCTCGTAGGGGTTGTTGTCGTAGGCAGCCAGCATACCCTTCATCCAGCCGGGAGCCTTCTTTTCAGCGTAATCCTTGATACTGTCGGGCAGGAAACCCTTGATATCGATACCGCCTATGGCCACGTGGATAATACCGATTTTGATATTCTCAGGCAGCGAGGCTACGAGGGTACGGCCAAACCAGTCTGCAGGGGTCAGACCCGTGTTGGGACGGCAGAGGGGTGCCGAGGCTTCACACCACTCACCCATCTTGCGGTCTTTCCAGTTGCTGGCTGGAGTGGGACCAGTCTGTTCGGTGCCAACCACAGGATGTTGGGGATTCGCGGTACTAGGATTAACGGAGGGCATCAGCAGGAGGCGAGGACCGGGACTAGCCAGGTCAACAGCCTCAGGACGAGCGTTACCCTCCATATTCGACTGTCCGAAACAGAGGAAGATGTAAAAGTTAGGGTCAGCGGGCTGAGCGGCCTGCTCAGTCTTGGCCTTCTTTTTGGCAGTTTTCTTTTGGGCTGCCATCGTGCATGGCAAGGCGAGTAGCAAGCCTGCCAGCATAGCGGTTAAATAGTTGATTTTCATAAAGCTTTATGTTTTAAAAAGGTTACTTGAACATCCAATAATCGAGACGCACGTCGTCCTGCGTTTTGTCGAAGCAGAGATAGAGGTCATGAACACCAGTAGCGCCCTTTACCTTGGCCGAGAACGACTTATACTTCTCTACGGAGCCGGTGCTGCCAATGACGGCAGTGCCGATGACAGGACCATCCTGACTGTCGAGGCGCAGGGTGACGGTAGCTGTACCTGTAGCAGCGGCAGTAATGGCAAACGACTTGGCACCCTTGTCACCAAAGTCGACGCCACGCAGACGGATATATTCGCCGTCGTTGAGGTCGAAGATATACATGTTACGCTTACCAACAGATTCTGGCATATCCTTCACCACGCCAGTATTCTCGATGCCCATCTTGGCCGACTTCAGGCCGAAGCCCCAGTTCATGGTCTCAGCCTCGACGCGGCGGTAGGGGTTCAGCCACTGCAACTGCTTCATAGGCTGTTGGTCGAGCCAGTAGGGAAGCTCCTGAATGGTGCCATCGGCATTGTAGGTAATCTCCTGTGCCGAAACAGTGCGGCGTTCGTGGTGTTGGAAAGTCTCAAGGTGCATCAGGTCGTAATTCTGTCCGAAGACATACGAATGGCCCTTGAAGTCACAGATGCCGGGATGGTTGCCGCGGTCGCGCTCTGTCGGACGCATAATATAACCTTTTTCTACCCATGGGCCAGTAGGACTGTCACTCATGGCATAGCCCAAAGCTTCAGGACAGCAAGTGCTGGCAAAGCCGAGGTAGTAGTGACCGTTGCGCTTGTAGAACCACGGGCCCTCCTGATAGTGCTGGATAGCCCAGTTGGCCTTCTGACTCCAGGGAGCGCGGAGGTTGATTTTTGCGCCCTCCTCCTTGACGGGACGCGTTACGCCGTCCTGCGGGTTGAGCACATAGATGTCGCCACTGGTCGAAATCATATCCTTATTGAGCTTGATGTAGTAGACGTAGGGGTTGCCCCAATACATGTAGGCTTGACCGTCGTCGGTGAACACTGAGGGATCGATGTCCTCCCAGTGCTCTTTTTGCCATACGAGTGGTTCACCAAGAGGATCCTTAAAGGGACCATAGGGCGAGTCAGCTACCAAGACACCGATACCATGTCCATGGAGTGGGGCATAGAGGTAGTACTTACCGTCGCGCTCTACGGTCTGGATAGCCCAGGCACCGTTCTCACGCGAACGCCAGGAGAAATCCTTCAATGAGGCGACGGCACCGTGCTCGGTCCAGTTAACCATGTCGGTGGTTGACCACAGCAGCCAGTCGTACATGAAGAAACCGGCAGAGTTCTTCTCATTCAGGTCGGGGATATCCTCAGGTGAGGCATCGTGCGACGTATATAAGAATAAGGTGTCGCCAATGACCAGCGGTGAGGGGTCAGCAGTGTACTTGGTCTGGAAGAGCGGCATGTTGACCTGTTCCAGTCCGCGCATCTCCCACCAGTCGAAGTTGAAGAGCTTTGGCCCCTTGCGGCCTTTGAAGACGAAGTACATGTCGGCAGTAGCCGGCAGGTCAAGACCGGAAATGGTGCGCGAAGGGGCATTCAAGTCGGTGATGGTGGAATAGTCCAGGTCGATGGTAATCGTCTGCCACTGCTCCCAACCACCGGTAGCAGGCACGTTCACTGTGCCGAGGAGTTTACCTCCGAGGCTGTCAATGCGTATTTCTATTTGTCCGCCACGCAAGCCACTGGCCACGCGAGCCGTGAATGTGCGTGGTACCTTCTTGCCAAAGCCCACATTCTGCAGCTTGATATAGTCGCCGTTGTGGATGTCGGTGACATAGACGCCTACCTCGTTGTTCTGCTCGGTCTTGATACCTTTTGAGAAGGCCATCGTCTCAGCCTCAACCTTGCGGAAGGGGTCGAACTCGGCCACGGGCTTCACACCTTTGTCAGTTGGCAGAATGGTAGGGAAGCTACCATCGGCGTTGAACTTGAACTCCTCAACAGCCACGCTACGGCCGAAGCCGCCGCCACCGGGCAGTTTACCCGTGTGATAGAAGAAGTAGTC
>Ga0310690_10010927_pt1 | contig 11243 bp, 7 predicted proteins | sample AusTroGonzalo_MG_2_FD_207661 | JGI IMG/M metagenome (GOLD analysis project Ga0310690, IMG submission 207661) | Bovine rumen microbial communities from tropical cattle in Woodstock, Queensland, Australia - Gonzalo_04 (v2) (version 2) | ecosystem: Host-associated > Mammals > Digestive system >...
AAACAATTAATTATATGTATGCACATATAGAAACTTGTTTTAAGACTTCAGGACAATTATATCTTTATGAAAATTCTGCTATTAGAGCATATAGAGCAGTTGTCGGAGTAGAAGCTACTAATGTTATTTCAAGATCTGGAAGTGTAATAACGTTCATGGGAGATAGATTAGTTACAGGAAGAGATTTATACGGAATAAAAGCTAATTATATTTTGATAAAAGACTCAAGAGTTATAATTCAAGATTACGATTACGGAATGTATTCAACAGGAGGTATAGAAGTAGAAGGATTTGCGTCAGATCTTCTTATGGATTCTCCAGATACTGGTGCTTGTGCAATCAAATCCTTAAACTATACCGTTTCAATTTCTGGCGGAAAAATTAAGGCTATAGGTAAAGGTGCTGGCGGTATTTCATGTAATAGATTAGATATTGAAGCAGCTTATGTTTATGCTGAAGATTTAGTATTAAATAAGGGTATTGAAGCCACAAAAATAACATTAACAAGCGTTGAAATTGTTGGAAAGGATACAGCAGCAGATGATTATACTGCAGTTTCTGTTACTGATGCTGAAACAAACAATTACACAGCAAGACCAATAATGAAGGTTGGCATGACACCAGTTCATTATGTTGAATATAATACATCAACAAAGGAATACGAGGATAAGACTGTTGAGTACTATAAAATTCTTGATGAGTATTCAACATTTAATGTAAGTGGATGGTATGTTGTTAATTCAAATTTAGAAAACTTTATGTCAACTTCAGATACTCACAATTTAGATATTAATATTATTGTTTGTGATGGAAGTAGACTTGACATATTAGGGAATATAGATGTTAGAACATTAAAAGTATATGGTCAAACAGAAGGAACAGGAATTTTGGCATTAGGAACAGAGGATCCTACTTTATTAGATAGTGATGATAAAGCATATCTTGTTAACAACCTAACATTAACTAATGTTACATTAGTTGTTAATGTACGTCCTATTTCTTTAGACAATATCACTATTGATATGAAGTCTTTATATGTAAACAACGACTTTAATATGTATAACTCAATGTTATCGCTTGAGCGTTGGGTTGATTCGGAACTTGATGATTTCACAGAATTACCAAATGAAATTACTTTAGTAGATACTAAGAATTTCACTGCAATAGATAGCTCTATTGTTAAAGGAGAAGCATATTCTAGCAAAGTAGGTATCAATGTTAGAAATTCATTAAATTTCGTTAATACATCAACAGAAATGACAGAACTAGAGTATGGAATTATAATTGATGCCACAACAAGTACCGATGCAATCTTTGATGATTCAGGATTGTTTCTAACAAGTACTACTGCAGATGGCTGTGGAATTATATCAAATAATGGAAATATTATTTTAAACGGCACAGTATATTCTTATGAAGGTGTAGGTGGTGCATTAAGCGCTGTTAATGGTGATATCTCAGTAAATGGTGCATTAGTTATTGCTACATCTACAGGCTCACATGCTATTAGTGCAAAGAATCTAGCACTTACAAATGTAAGCGAATTTACTATATCAGCCCCAGCAGCAAATAAGTATGCGTTGGATTTATCTGTAGGATTAGAATTAGGCAGTGGCGTAGGTTTAGTTGCAAGAGATACTGACGATGGTGCTTGGACAGCATTCACAAATTATGATGCACATAACAATTATGTAATGGTTGGTTCAGCTTATGAATTTGATTCATTTGTTTGGGATGCAAACAATACTACTGCTAGAGCAAAGTTTGTAAATAAAGATGATGCTCAAGATATCAAATATGAAGACGCCACAATGACAAATGCTGTACAAACACCAGCAACATGTGGAGTAAATGGTACAACAAGATATACAGCAACATATGGAGAGCGTTCTGAATATAAGGATGTTCAAGATATTCCTGCATTAGAACATGATTATGTATTTGACTCAATTGTATGGGGTCAAACATATAGTACTGCAAAAGCAAAATTAATATGTTCTCATGATGCTACTCATATTAGTGAAGAAGATGTTCAAGTTGTAATTACAACTCCAACAGAAGCTACACTAACAACAACAGGTGTAAGAAGATATACAGTAACATACAAAGGCCATACAGAATATAAGGAAGTTACAATTCCAGTAAAGAAAGCTGAAATTGAAAAAGAAGATGTAACTGTTAAGATCGATGGCGAAGATATGTTCGATGGAGATATCGACTTAAGAGTAGAAGTAAAGACAGAAGTAAAAGCAAAAGAAACACAAGTAGATTATGCTAAGGTTCAAGCAAAACTAGATAAGAAAGAATCTATTATTAAAGTATATGACGTTAAGTTAATTAGAACAGTAAATGGTGTAGAAGAAGAGATTCAACCATCAGATATTAAAGAAGGCACAAAGATTACTGTTCGTATGAAAGTACCACAAGGTGTAGAAGCAGGTACATATAGAGTATTACATATTCACTCTGTAGACGATATGGAATTCATTGATGATTTTACATTAGATGGAGATGAAATTGTATTTGAAATAGATAGATTCTCAGAATTCGCATTTATTGCAAAGGGTGATTCTCATGGATTCTGTATTGGTTGGATAGTATTTATTTTTGTAATTCTTGAATTGCTAGCTACATGTCTATATGTAATCATTAGATTTGGATTATGCAAGGAATTAGTAGCTAAGTGTAAGTTAGATTGCCTATATGGAAAGATGAATCTATTAACATTCATCGGATTATGCGTATCTGGAGCAATCTTCCTATTCGCACTAATCGTTCTATGTGTACATGTATGTGCAATCTCAATTATCTCATTCATCTTAGCTTTACTAATCTGCTTAGTATATACATACTTCTTCGTAGTAGACCACGATGTATTAAAACTACTAAAGGGTGAAAAGAAAGAGGAAGATGTAAAAGAAGTTGAAGAAGTAAAGGACGAGCCTAAAGCAGAAGAAATAAAAGATGTAAAAGATGCTGAAGAAGAGGATACAGCAATTGCTGAAACAGAAGCTGAAGCTGAGAAAGAGTATGAATCAGAAAAGGACGATACTCTAGAAGAGATTGAAGCAAAAGAAAAAGCTCATGAAGCTTTAACTCTAAAGGACAGTTTAGTTCTTGCTAAAGCTACATCATCTTCTCATACATTCTCTAAGAAGTTTATTGCAGATTATCTAAGAACAAAAGATATTGTAGAAGTAAATGAAAGAGACAATTATACAAGAACAGGCTTACCACTTGCAGATACACATTATGTAGATGGTAAGGAAGGTAAGAAGTGCTTTACATATGTATATGAAACAGAAGGATCTATAATTCTTCTTGCAAAGATGGATTCTAAATATGCTGAAAAGTTACAAGAGAAGCATTCTCAAATTAACTTATCTGCATTCCCTAAGCAAAAGAATACATGGTACAGCTTGATTCTTGACGATACATATACAGCAAAGGAAGTTGAAGGCATTCTTGATGAATTAATCGGGGAAGTCAAAGAAGACGCCGGCATGAGCCTAAAAGAGAGCATAGCACTAGCTAAAGCTAACACATCTCACTCATTCTCTAAAAAATATGTATGTGATTATCTAAAAGATAAGCCAAATGTAGAGGTAAATACTAGAGAGAACTATACAAAGACAGGACTTCCTTTAGCAGATACTCATTTTGTAGAGAAAGATGGCAAGAAAATATGCTTTGCATACATCTACGAAATTGAAGGCTCAATTATTCTTCTTGCAAAGATGAATACAAAGTATGCAAATGCTCTAAAGAAGAAACATCCAAACGTAACATTATCTGCATTCCCTAAACAAGCAGATACTTGGTATAGCTTAATTATTGATGGTACCTATACAAAAGAAGATTTTGATAAGATTATTGATGATTTAATCGAACAAGCATAGAATAAACCAAATTTATAAGAAGGCTCTTGAAATATAATTCAGGAGCCTATTTTTGCGGAGAACTAAGGATAATAAAAAAATAGAGTACATTGTACTCTACTTCTTATAGATTAGCCTCAACGCAAAATGATTTTTATATATTAACCAGTAGTGCGCTTGAGACCCTTGTGGCGGAGAGTGCGAGATTTGAACTCGCGCTACGGTTTCCCGTACTACACCCTTAGCAGGGGCGCCCCTTCGGCCTCTTGGGTAACTCTCCATCCGAAGTATTAAAAATGCTTTATTATATTAACATACAACACTGCATTTGTAAAGATTATGTCTTTGGTGACCCTGCCGGGATTCGAACCCGGGTAGCAGCCGTGAGAGGGCTGAGTCTTGAACCGCTTGACCACAGGGCCACAAAGTATAAATATATTAACATAATAAAAAAATGTTGTCTATTATTTAAAAGATTTATATTTCATCTTTTAATAATCTTTTTGCAAAATCAATAAATAGGTTATTTGCCTTCTTCGCCATACGTGATGTCCATGTGCTTTGGAATGTATGATTATCTACTAAAGTCGTTGAATGCAACTCTTCATAATATACATTTTGTTCTTTAAGCTTTTCTATCATAGCTTCGCCTTGTCCACCACAGAATACATCTTTTTCTGCATAGATTACGCAGGTCTTAGGGAATGAACTTGTTATATATGGCAACGAAGAAAGAACGTCAGTATATTTGTATTTATCCAAATCTTTTGTTTCATATCCTGTAAAACTGAAGCTGACTTTATCTGTAAGATCAAATGCTGTTTTTGCACTAAGTGCCTTATTTACATCATAAATACCACAATTTAATAGCATTCCTTTAAATCTAAATTTAGGCTTACACTCTAATTTTTCTTGCATATACTTGCTATCAGTAATAGCTCCAACTTGAGCTGCAAAATAACCACCAGAAGAATCGCCAGTAATAATAGAATTGGCGATATCGAAATTATATTTATCTGCATTATCATAAGCCCAGTTTACTGCACTTACCACGTGTTTTATAGAATCTTCAAAGTGATATGTAGGTCCTAATCCATGATTAATGTTTACAACAAAAGCATTTAACTCAGTTGCAAACCATGAGCATAACTGTTCTCTGTATTTTTTATCTCCAGCGACAAACCCACCGCCGTGAATATTAAAAACTAGTGGGCGTTTTTCTTTAGTTTCTTCTTTAAGCTCGTATGTATCTAAAACGCATACTTCAGGAAGCGATTCATCATAAACGATATCTTTAACGGATTTAACATGTTTTCTATATTCTTGTACTTTTAGAAATCTGTTTTGAAATGGATTATAAACGTAATCAATTTCCTTGAAAATTACTTGATCTAATGTCATAACGTAGCCCTCTTTCATACATTTTTATAATTATAACATATATTGTTTTAATTGTATGTGTGTGTTAATATTTCATTGAGGGATTTTATTAGTGATTAAGAGCATTTTATACAAGTTGAAACACTCAACTATTTCGGTATTACCAATCTGTGTAATAGTGCTTTTATTGGCCGCAACACCTCTTGTAAATTTATCTCAGGGAGAGATAATTACTTTTATTGTATGTTCAGTATTTTTAGCTATAGGTATTGCATTATTTAATATGGGTGCAGATATGGCTATGACTCCAATGGGTGAACAAATCGGATATGGTTTAACTAAATCAAGAAGACCATCGCTGCTTCTTGGCATAAGCTTTATTATGGGTGTTCTAATCACTATTGCAGAACCAGATTTATCAGTTCTTGCAGATCAACTTGTTGGAGCTATTAATAATTACGCTTTAATAATAACAGTTGGTATTGGTGTTGGCTTTTTGTTATTTATTGCCGTACTTAGAATTATCTTGAAAAAAGACCTAAATACGATTTTGGTATTTGGTTATATGCTAGTCTTTGCATTATGTGCAATAGTTATAGAATCAGATAGATCAGATTTTCTTGCTGTCTCATTTGATTCAGGCGGTGTAACAACAGGAGCAATTACAGTTCCATTTATAATGGCACTTGGTGTAGGTATCGCTACATCTATTGGTGGTAGACATGCAAATGAAAACAGCTTTGGTTTAATCGCATTATGTTCAATTGGACCACTTATTGCTGTATTACTATTATCTGTGTTTTCAAATGGTCATGCAGGGTATACTTTGCCAACATATGAACTTGAGTTATCTTCTATTGGAAACTCGCTTGGCAGAATATCTTTACAAGTATTCTTGTCTATATTCTTGATTTTGTTATTCTTTGGAATATTACAATTGTTTGTTTTAAGATTGCCAAAAACTAAAGTGTTTCCAATGTTAATTGGCTTAGTATATACATTATTTGGCGTTGTAATATTCTTGACTGCTGTAGAGATTGGATTCATGCCAATTGGCTTTAAGATTGGTAGACAATTAACACAAGAAGGTAGCGGATATATTATTACTTTTGGCTTTATCATAGGTATGGTTGTTGTTCTTGCAGAACCAGCAGTTCATGTTTTAGATAAACAAGTAGAGAACTTAACTGAAGGAACAGTTACAAAGAAATCTTTATTAATTGCATTATCTTTAGGTGTTGGTATTTCTATTGGACTATCAGTAATAAGAGCAATACTAGGATTTTCAATATTGTATTACATCATCCCAGGCTACTTAATTTCTTTACTTTTAGCATTCTTTGTTCCAAAGGTATATACAGCAATCGCGTTCGATTCAGGTGGTGTTGCGAGTGGACCTTTAACATCAAGTTTTATCTTGCCAATGTTAATAGGTGTATGCAGTGAATCATATACAGGAAATAGTGTACTTTCTCAAGCATTTGGTGTTGTCGCTATGGTTGCTATGATTCCTTTAATTACAATTCAAACATTAGGTTTTAGAGCAATTGTAACAACAAAGGTTAGAAATAGCATTGCAATGAGAAGAATTCTTGATGAAGATGATGAGCAAATCATTGATTTTATGTAGGAGGTGGTTGTAATGGCAGAAAAAGCAAAAGCAACAAAAACAAAAGAAACTACTAAAAAGAAAGTAGTGCAAGAAAAGACAAAACAACTAGCTCCAAATAAACTAGAGATGCTAGTAACGATAGTTAATAGAAATAAGGCTGAATTCTATGCTGATTATATTCAATCATTTGAAGTTAATATGCAAATGATAATGCAAGCTGAAGGTACAGCAACTGAAGCTATGAAGAAAATGCTAGGCTTAATTAATACAGAAAAGGCAGTTATATTTAGTATTATTCAGCAATCAAAGATTAATGAAGTGCTAGATAGTTTACAAGAAAAATTTAGAACAATAAAAGATGGTAAAGGTATTGCATATACAATTCCTCTAACAAGTGTTATAGGTGTTGCAATATATAGTTTCTTAAGTAATAACGTCAGTGCAGTGGAGGGTTAAGATGAAAAAGTTTGATCATGAATTAATTATTTGTATAGTGAACGAGGGATTCTCGGAACTTGTTATGGAAGCTGCTAAAGATGTTGGGGCTAAAGGTGGTACTGTTGTTAGAGCAAGAGGTACTGCAAATAAAGAATCAGAAGAATTATTTAAGATAACTATAGAGCCAAAGAAAGAAATGGTTATGATTTTAGTTCCTACTTCAATTAAAGAGAATGTGCTAAAAATGCTTTATGAAAAAGTTGGTTTACAAACTCCAGGACAAGGTATAGCATTCTCAATGCCAGTAGATAACGTTATTGGTTTAACAGAAGAAAATCAAGATAACAAAAAATAAAACACCGTGGTATAATACCATTTGTGCATGTATAGTTAAATGGATATAACAGCCCCCTCCTAAGGGGCAGTTCCAGGTTCGATTCCTGGTATGTGCGCCATTTTTTATTGGTGTTCAATTTACTAGTTCATATTTTCAAAAGTAAACTTCATATTTTATTAGTTAACAGCTATCACTATAGTGATATAAAAATATCATTCTTTAAACCGGCAAAGTTGGTAATGTATCACTGTAGTGATATAATTACATTACGCAGATATTTTCAAAGTTTTGACTTTTACAACTCTTCAAAAAATGTACTATACTTTGCACGAAGTGGATATCTCGAAGTTTGTAGAAATCGCCGATGATAGGATAAAAGAGTATTTCAAAGATACAAACCTAAAGCGAATTCGTATTTCCTATGGCTGTTCTCAAATGGAACTATCTAAATTATCGGGCGTAAGTTTACGTTCTATTCAAATGTATGAACAGCGCCGTAAAAATATCAATAAAGCAAGCGCCGAAACAATCTACTATCTGGCGAAAGCATTGGGGTGCACTGTCGAGGATTTAATAGAAAAATAATAGTTTAATAAATCATGACAGCGCCATTTTAGTTGCGTAAGTTTTATTAATTATATTAATATACTAGCCGTAGGGGGACACGGAGGCTAGATTATAGTGAAAAAAAGAAGTGTCGCATTAGGTCTATTTGGGATAATTTTATTAGTTTTAAATTTTCTCCCATTTTATAAATACAACGTCGTTAATGTAGAGAATCATACTATTGCAGTTAAACATTATTCAATGTTCTATTTATCTTGTGTGGAATATTTAAATGTTAGTGTCGTTTTTATGTTTGTTAATCTTGCATTTATTGGTGCAGCATTGGCCGTTTTAGGAAATGCTATTGCAATAATGGTGGATAAAGATAATACTAGATTCTACACAAAAACAGCATTGTATTCTGGGTTATTATCCACAGTATTGTTTTTAATTATTCTTTTATTTACATTTGTTGTTCTATAGTTTTTACTATCAAAACTATTTAACTTATGTTAAAATATTTTAGAAAATAATTTAAAGGAAGATGTTTATGGAAAAGAAACCTTTTGTTACAAAAGAACAAGTAGAAGAAATAGTAAAGACATATCCTACTCCATTCCATATTTACAATGAAAAAGGAATTCGTGAAACTGCTAGAAAATTACAAAAAGCTTTTTCTTGGAATAAAGGATATAAAGAATATTTTGCAGTTAAGGCAACTCCAAATCCATTTATTATGCAAGTATTAAAGGAAGAAGGATGCGGTGTTGACTGTTCATCTTTAACAGAATTAATGTTATCTGATACAGTTGGCTTTAGTGGTAGCGACATTATGTTCTCATCAAATGTTACACCAGAAGCTGATTTCAAATTAGCAAGAAAGTTAAATGCTTATATCAACTTTGATGATATTACTCATATTGATTATTATGCAAAGCTTGCTCCATTTGCTGAGACAATGTGTTGCCGTTACAACCCAGGTGGTGATTTCACATTAAATAATGAAATTATGGATACACCAAAGGATGCCAAGTATGGTATGACAAAGCCTCAAATCAAGGAAGCATTCTTAAAACTTAAGGCATATGGTGTAAAGAATTTTGGTATACATGCATTCCTTGCTAGTAACACTACAGAAAATGGTTATTATCCAAAGCTTGCTAGAATCTTATTCAGTTTAGCAGTTGAATTATCTAAAGAATGTGGAGTTCATATTTCATTTATCAACTTATCTGGTGGCGTAGGAATTGCTTATAGACCAGATCAAAAGGGAAATGATATCGACGTAATCGGTGAGGGCGTAAGACAAGCTTATGAAGAAATCTTAACACCAGCAGGAATGGATGACGTTGCTATCTTCACAGAACTTGGAAGATTTATGTTAGCTCCAAATGGTATGTTAATTGCAAAGGCAATTCATGAAAAGCATATCTGGAAAGAATATATTGGTCTTGATGCTTGTGCAGCAAACTTAATGAGACCAGCAATGTATAGAGCTTATCACCATATTACAGTTCTTGGAAAAGAGAATGAACCTTGTGATCATATGTATGATATCACTGGTGGTCTTTGTGAAAATAACGATAAATTCGCTATAGATAGAATGTTGCCAAAGATAGATATCGGTGACTATATTGCTATTCATGATACAGGTGCTCATGGATTCTCAATGGGGTACAACTATAATGGTAAATTAAGATCTGCAGAATTAATGCTTTGCGAAGATGGTTCAGTAAAACAAATCAGACGTGCTGAAACTCCAGCAGATTATTTTGCAACATTAGATTTAGACTATTTCAAAAACAAAAAGAAATAATATAATAACGAAAGATAACTAAAGAAGCCAGGTTGCAACCTGGCTTCTTGCATATAATCAATTGAATTCTAAAGCTTTTTTAATAGATTTAATAAAACAGAGAAAGCTCTTTCTGCGGAGGCTATAACGTTTTTGTTGAAATCTCCACCATCACCTTCGAATGTATCGCTTATGCATTTAATAGATAAGCACTTAACACCACATAAGAAACAAACTCTTGCAATGCCAGCAATCTCCATATCACAGATATTACATCCTAAATTATTTAAAGAAATCTTATCTTCTTTCTTTTCAATAAATCTTCCACCAGAAGCAACTACCGCCTCTTTTATGTTAGGGTATATGCTCTTAACAAAATCAATATAACCATCGTCAAGTGGAATAAATTCATCCCTAAACTCTTCATATTGATGTTCTTTTACTGGGTCAATTGGAGATACATCGTAATCATAATTACATGCTTTTCTAACAACAAATAGGTCTTCAACTTTAAGCCCAGTTTGAAGTGCTCCTGTAACACCAAAATTAACGATAAGTTCACAGCTGTATTTAGTTATTAGTAATTGAGTAGCAGATGAAGCATCAATAATTCCATATCCTGACTTCATTGCATAAATCTCATGATTTCCGATTTTTGTTTCATAAACTGTTCTGTTTGAAACAGTATAACTCTTAATATCTGAACCATTATTTAGAAATGATTTCAATTCTCTTTCAATTGCTATTATTAAACCTATTTTCATAAACACCTCGTGTCATTATTTATAATAACAAATATTTGAATTGATATAAATCTTTTTAATTGTTAAAATTAAAATTAGCGTAAGCGATAAAGAGGGTTATTTTATGAGCGAAAAGAGCACACTTAAAGAAAAGTTTATGCGCTTCTTTTCTAGTGTTAAGACAAAAATCGAGCAAGTTAGGGATAAAGTCATAAAACCAGAAACAGAAGAACATAAAGTTAAAAGACATGCTAAAGAAGCTAAGCAACTTGCAAGACTTGAAAAAGAATTAGCAAGACCACAAGGCAAAGGCTATATTTGGTATTTCATTTTTATCATCACTGTTGTTTATATCGTAGATGAAGTTGTATCTCAAATTGGTACACAAATGCAAAGTATCATTATCAATGAAATTTTCGTTCCAGTAGTTGGTGCGGATAGGGCAGTTGCCACCTTAGAGACTTGTGCTTTTATTTATTCAATGGCAGGTACACTTGCTGCATTATATAGACCA
>Ga0310690_10010928_pt1 | contig 11243 bp, 8 predicted proteins | sample AusTroGonzalo_MG_2_FD_207661 | JGI IMG/M metagenome (GOLD analysis project Ga0310690, IMG submission 207661) | Bovine rumen microbial communities from tropical cattle in Woodstock, Queensland, Australia - Gonzalo_04 (v2) (version 2) | ecosystem: Host-associated > Mammals > Digestive system >...
ATCGAAACGGGGTTCCGTGAACATCAGGTACAGCATCTGCAAGGCGGTCTCGAAGTCCTTCCGGGTGGAGTTTCCGTTGATGCCGTGCTCGATGGCGCCCAGGTACGGGCTGACGCTGAGAGACTTGCCGGCGAGCATCTTCGCCACCTGGGTACCGGAGAAGCCGGCGATGCCGGAGTTGCTCTTGAACAGGCTGATGATGTTGTCCTCGAAGGATGCGATATCCTCGTCCGGGATCAGGCTCTTGCCGCCATCCTTGTAGAGGTCGAACAGGATCTGGTCCTTGGTGTATTCGGTGGGAAGGAAGATGACCTTCACCCCGTTGCCGAGCATCCACTGCGAGGCGCCGTAGATGGTCTTTTTCGCCTTCTTGGACTTGGAACCCTTCAGCGTGGACGGATCCAGGAACTCGGAGGCGATCTCCTCGCCCGCAAGGGGCTGGATATCGGAAGCCTTGACCTCGGCGATGGCGGCGAGAATGTCCTCGGGCGAGGGAGTCTTGATCCCTTCCTTTTCCGGGCCGGAATACAGGACGACGAGGTTCTCGTCGGACAGGAGCTGCGAGGTGACCATCGAGAGCACCTGGGGATTGATCATGCTCAGGATCTGCTGGACCAGCTGCAGTTCGGCCTCCGGCTCCATGTAGGGCTCGTTGTCGAAGAAATGGGCGATAAGCGGACGGACAAACTCCGCGTTGCGCCGGGTGGGAGCCTTCTTGACGGCGTTCTCACAGGCATTCAGGATGTCGGTCTTGGCACGGGAGAGTTCATCGTCGCTGAAGCCGAAGCGCTTCATCCGCTCCAGTTCGGTGTAGTAGGCCTTGAAGCCTTCCAGGATCGCATCCTCCTTGAGGCCGACCTCGCCGATCTCACCCTCGATGTCCTCGTAGATCAGGTCACCGAAGCCGAAGCTGCCGCCCAGATAGGGGCTGTCCGGCTTGGAGGTGATGTCGTTGAAGCGCTCGGCCATGATATTGCTGATGAGGGCCTTCAGGTAGTCGCTCATCTGGCCGACCAGGGTGGAGTTCAGGGCTTCGGGTTCCGCTTCGCCCTTCCAGATCATCTCGATGGACGGGCTCGTGGTCTCCGGATCGGTAAGGACGCCGACAATGGGCTCGGCGTTGCCGGGGACGGACAGGTGCTCCTTCGGAAGCGGGTTCTCGCACTTCGGGATGACGGAGAAAATCTCCCGGATTTTCTCTTCCGTCCGATCCACGTCCACGTCACCGACCACGATCACCGCCTGCATGTCCGGATGATACCAGGTAGCGTAGAAGTTGTGGAGGCTCTCCGGCTTGAAGGTCTCCAGGCTTTCCTGCCGGCCGATCAGGGTGCAGTTTTCCATCTTCGTTCCCTTGAAATAGAACGGGAGGGCGCGCTCCATCGTCCGCCACTGGGCATTGCGGCGCTGGCGGCGCTCCTCGATGATGACCCCGCGCTCCTTGTCAATCTCCTCCGGCTCGTTCTTCACAAAGTGTGCGTAATCGCACAGGATCATCAGGCAGGTGTCCACGACGGAAGGACGCTCCACGGGGATGTTGTTCAGCATGTACTGGGTTTCCTCAAAGCCGGTGGAAGCATTCACGTTCCGGCCGAATTCGGCTCCGATGGAGCGGAGGTAGTCCAGGATTCCCTTGTCGGGAAAATGCTCCGTTCCATTAAAACACATATGTTCGAGGAAGTGCGCGAGGCCGTCCTGGTCCGGGGTTTCCTGGATGGCGCCGACATTGGTCGCCAGGTAGAATTCAGCCCGCCCGGCAGGGAGTTCGTTGTGGCGGATGTAATAGGTAAGCCCGTTGTCCAGATGGCCCACACGGACCGCCGGATCATTGGGGAGCTGGGCCAGGGCCTGCTGGGCGGCCTCCTGCTGGTTCTGGGCGGCGGCAGGAAGGCCGCCGAAGAGCGCGAACGCTGCAAGTGCAATAAAGAATCGTTTCATATCAGTAGATATACTTATTGTTATTCTTACCAATTTAGTGTTTACTTGCAAAAATGATGCAAAATCACTTACTTTGTATTCGTATATAAGCGGATCTTATGGCGCTGGACGATTTCAGACTGCGGGTTTTCATGACCGTGGCCGCCGAAGGCAGTTTTACCCGGGCTGCCCAGCATCTTCGCGTCTCGCAGCCAGCCATCAGCCAGCGGATCGCCGAACTGGAAAAGCAGGTGGGCGTTCCCCTGTTCGAGCGCGGCCGGAGCGAAGTGGCCCTGACGGCCGAGGGCTATGTTTTCAGGGACTATGCGGCGGAAATCCTGCACTGGTACGACGCTGCGGACAGCCTCTTCGGCAGTGCCGGGAAACTGACGGTGAACCGGCCGGTCCGGATCGCCACGACCGCCTTCGTGGCGGCATACATCCTCCCCGAACTGCTGAAAGACCTCCTCGCCGTCACGGCCACCGGCTTTACGGTCGACACCTATCCGGAAAGCGCCTTCCCCGAAAGCATGGACGCAGACCTGTACCTGTTCACTTCCGCCCGCCGGGACACCCTGGATTTCGACGCCGGTTCCGTCATCGGCACGGTGCAGGCGGTCCTCGCTACGTCCGGGCCGGTCCTTGCGGAAGAACCCCGCTACGCCGTATGGGCTCCCTTCCGCGCCCTGGTGTCGCAGGACGTCTACGCGCGCTGTGTCCTTGTCTCGGACAGCATCCCCCTCCTGCAGGACCTCCTCCGGCGGAATCCGAACCTCGCAGGCATCCTCCCCTCGCAGGCAGGCGAAGGGTTCATCCTCCACCCGGATCCCCTTCCCCACCTCAGGCAGGACCTTCACCTGCGGATGTCTGCCGCATTCTCCCGCACCCCGCTCGCCGAGTGGCTGTCTTCCCGCTTTACCGAACCTGAAGAATGATTCTAACCTCCTGAAACCCTATGAAAAAAAACCTCCATTGGCTGATCCTGCCGCTTCTTGTGGCCCTTGCCGTTTCCTGCAAGGTGAACAAGGACTATGACCTGGAAAAGCCGCTCAACCTCCAAATGCTCCTGGCCCGGAACCTGACGTTCCCCATCGGAGACGTCGGCGGAGTCCTCCGGGCCGACCAGGTCATGTACCTGCTGGGCGAGGAATACATCGAGAAAGACGCGGACGGACACATCGTCCTGAATTTCACCGAAAGTCACGAGTTCGCCCTGGAATTCGACATCAAGGGGATCCGGATGAACCAGACCTTTGATTTCCAGGCCCCGGCCGGAATCAGCCTGAAGATGGACGTGGAGAACACTTCCCCGTTCTCCTTCGAGATGGAGGTATCCTTCATCGATACCCTGGGGGCTGTCGTCCCCGAGTATGCCCCGATCATCTACGGGAAAGTCGATGAAGGACGGCCCCGGGACCCTTCCAAATCCGCCATCGAGGTTGCCGCCTTCGCCCAGAAAATCGTACCCTTCGACGGGCTTCGCTTCCGGTTCCATTTCCGGGGCGGGGACTTCACCGGAGACAAATACGTGCTGACGGAGGAGGATACCATCCGGTTCCGGGCGCTGAAGATCAAGCTTCCGAACGGCTTCCCCATCGAGCCGGACTGGATCAAGTTCCTCCAACCGGTCATCAACGTGGCCAAACTGGTTACCCTATTCTTCTAAGGAGGACCGACGATGAAAAGAATCCTGATCGCCCTGGCGCTGCTGCTTTCCGCCTGCACGCTTTCCTCCGCCCAGAGCTTCCGGAGCGGGTATTTCCTTCCGGATTATGACTACCGGTACCGCCTCAACCCCGCGTTTACCGGAAATGAATTCATTGCCACGTTCCTCGGGCAGGAGACGGTCTCCCTGCGGAGCCCGCTTTCCCTGAAGAACTTCATCTTCCCCGCCCAGGACGGGGAGAGCCTCGTAACGGGTCTGCACGGCAGCGTGGACGATGACCTGTTCCTCACTCCCCTGAACAACAAACTGAATCCCGTCATCGTGGAGCAGGACCTGACCCTGTTCGCCCGGGGGATCAACCGGGGGAACATCCACCATATCATTGACGTTTCCCTCCGCTCCGGCGCCGCCGTCAATATTCCCTATGATACGTTCGTCTTCCTGAAGACCGGCACCCTGCGCCAGGACCATTTCGACATGAAGGACCTTTTCGTCAAGACGCACACCTGGCTGGAGCTGTCCTATGGACAGACCTGGGACCTCACGGAGCGTCTTTCCGTCGGCGCCCGCCTGAAAGGACTGATCGGGCTTTCGTACGTGTCCGTCCATGCCCGGCAGCTGGACATGAACCTGTCTGAGGACAAGTGGGAACTGCATTCCAACATGGACCTGGAAGTGGCCGGCCATTTCATCGATCTCAAGATGAATACCCAAAAGGACAAGGAAACCGGCGAGGAGGTGGAAACGAATGAAGTGGACCTCGGGAGCCTGGACTACAGCATCTTCAAACTGAACGGGTTCCATGGCCTCGGGGCCTCGCTGGATCTGGGCGTGGAGTGGAAACCCATCGACGGGCTTTCCGTCTCGGCGGCCGTCCTGGATTTCGGAGGCCTCAAATGGTTCGATTATATGTACGCCCGGACACCTGCCGTGGATTTCGTCTATGATCCCCTGCATACGGCGGAGAATCCGGATCCGAATAACAACTCCATCAACAACCTCGGAAACATCGCCCGCTTCATCCGGCAGGACCGGAAGAAGAACTCATTTGACTGGATGACGGCAACCCTGCTGACCGGCGCCCAGTACCGGATGCCGTTCTGGGACAAGATGGACGTGGGTCTGCTGGGACTGTACAAAGTGGACAACCTCTTCAACTGGTGGGAGACCCGCGCTTCCGTAAACATCGCCCCCTGGAAGTGGTTCAGCATGAGCGTGACCGGCGGACGGAATACCTACGGCTGGGAATACGGGGGTGTGATGAACTTCAATACGGGCCTCGTTTCGATCTTCCTCGGGACGGATTCCATCTCCCTGATGCGGGAGATTACCCCGCAGGGCATCCCGCTCAGCCAGCTGAATTTCAATCTGACCGTGGGCCTGAGCATCAACCTGTAAACACAAAAGAAGGCTGACCATCGATGGTCAGCCTTCTTTTTGGAAGGTCGCTACCCCTTACTCGCCGGGAGCGATGGCCTCGGCCGGGCAGACGCCGGCGCAGGTGCCGCAGTCGATGCAGATGTTCGGGTCGATGCTGTACACATCGCCTTCATTGATGGCGCCGGTCGGGCATTCGCCCTGGCAGGTTCCGCAAGCCATGCAGAGGTCGGGATTGATTACGTAAGCCATAGTGTAGTAAAAATCGTTAATTGTTGTACTGTCTTTTTTAACTGGTGTGCAAATTTAAGCATAATATTTGTTTTTCAAGCAATCACCCTTAACTTTGTGACATGATGAAACACGTATTATACTGCGCCGCCATCCTGGGGGCAATCTGCGGTTGCCGGAACGCCCAAAGTGCGGAAGCGAAGAAGGCTTTACAAAACCTGAGCCAGACTGTGCAGGAGCCCACGATGGCCCTCGCCCCGGAGGAGAGCACGGATGACGCCGTCCAGGTGGGCGACGTCGTGGAGTTCGACAAGACGGTCCACGATTTCGGAGACATCAGCGTGGACGACGGCCCGCAGACATGCACCTTCACCGTCAAGAACATCGGGAAGGAAGCCATCGCCATCTACGAGGTTGTAACCTCCTGCGGCTGCACCGACGCCAAATGGACCCGTGAGCCGCTGCAACCCGGAAAAACCGGCGCCATTTCGGCCACGTACAAGAACGAGGACGGCCCCGTTCCCTTCGACAAGACCCTCACCGTGTATATCGCCGGCATGGGCAAGCCCGTAGTCCTGCGCCTTCGCGGAATCGTCCACGAGAAAAAGAAATCCGTCCAGGAGCTTTACGGGGCCCAAAGAATCGGAAACCTGGGCCTCAAGGCCCTCTCCTACAAGGTTCCGAACGTCCTGCAGGGCGAATCGGCCGGGGACGAGGCGAAGGTGGCGAATCTGGGGAAGCAGCCCCTGAAGGTCACTTTTACGGACGTTTCCCCGAACCTCAAGGTTGAGGTCTCCCCGGCCTCCATCCCCGCCGGTGAAACGGCCGCCCTCCGCTATACGGTCCAAGCCGACCCGGACGTCTGGGGCCGGCACATCTACTACGCCACCCCAGTCCTGAACGGGAAAAAGGCCGACAAACCCCTCGCTTTCACGGCCCTCACCCGCGGCAATTTCGCCGCCTGGACACCCGAGCAGCGGAAAAACGCCGCCCAGTGCATCTTCGACGAGAGTACCGTTTCCTTCGGGACGGTGAAGGCCGGGACCAAGGCCGAATGCACCTTCACCTTCACCAACAAGGGAAAATCCCCGCTGGCCTTCTACAGCCTGGATGCGGATACGGAAGGGGTTACCGCCACCCTGCCGGGCGAAACGGCAGCCGGAAAAAAAGGAAGCATCCCGGTTACCCTGGATACTTCCTCACTTCCCCGCGGCGAGACGGTCGTCATGCTCACCGTCACCACCAACTGCCCGGCCCGGCCCCTTGTGAACCTGTTCCTGACCGGGCTCGTGAAATAATTATTTCTTGACGAACTTGACCTGCTGGACAGTCTCCTTGCCGTTCTTGTCCACGGCCGTGATGGTAAACACGTTGGTGGACGGCTCCAGGTCATACTTGAGGGTATAGAGGAAACCGAAGTCCAGGATGGCCTGGTCCTTTCCGCTGACGGCCTTTCCGGCCGGGAACCAATTCTTGAAGCTTTCCTCCACTTTCGCGTCGGACACCAGGTCAATGAGCAGCTTGCCATCCGAGGTCCGGTTCTTCACGTAAGAAGTCAGGAAGGCCGCACCACCGTCCTCGAGTTTGACGGTAAGCTTTTCAATCTTTCCGGGCGCCCATATCTCCACCTTGCAGTCGATCTCCTTCTCATCCAGATCGACCGCAGAGAATCCTGAATTCTTTGACCAAGAGAAACTCGGGGCCGCCGTAAAGTGGAAGGTCGCTTTGCGGGAAGTCAGCTGGTCGCTCTGGTCCTTGACCCGGATATCGATGGAGAAGTTCGAGTTGTTATCCACGACCTGTCCCGTCATGATGGTTTCCAGGATGGCTTTCAGGTCCAGAACCACCTCTTCCCGGTCCTTGAGCGAAGACCCTGCGGTAATGCCGAGCTTGCGGACAAAGCTGATGCTGTATTCATCGCTCATCAGGTCCATGATGGGGCTGACGGAGGTATTTCCCTTGTTGTTCGTAATCTGGATATACTGGTTCGGCAGGAAGTTATACTGGCCGAGGCTCAACACCAGGCTCAGTTCTTTGAACTTTCCGGGGGCGGTTACGGTCACCTTGGCATCCAGGTCGGCCGTCAGTTCCTTCGTCGAGAAGGAAGAATTGCTCTCCCAGATCACGTTGGGACGGGTAGGATCAATCTTGTTTTTCTTGCAGCCTGTCAGGAAAAGCATCGAGAGGGCGGCTGCACACAGTAATGCTCGTTTCATGGCTTTGTTATTATAATCCTCACAAAGATACGTATTTTCCGGGAATAGGGCAAGGGTTGAATATGTCGGGAATAATCCGTAAATTTGCAGACTTTATAAATGAAGAAGGAAGGCATGGCTGAGCAGACGAAGATAAACACCTCCTACAACGACGATTCCATCCAGACCCTGGAATGGAACGAGCACATCCGTCGCCGTTCGGGCATGTATATCGGCGGCCTGGGACACGGGGATGACGCCGGTGACGGGATTTATGTCCTGCTGAAGGAAGTCATCGACAACTCCATCGACGAGTTCTCGATGGGCTTCGGCAAGCGCATCGACATCACCATCGAGGAGAATACCGTCACGGTCCGGGACTACGGGCGGGGCATTCCCCTGAACAAGGTGGTGGACGCCACCTCCAAGCTGAACACCGGCGGCAAGTTCGACGACACCAACTTCAAGAAGTCGGTGGGCATGAACGGCGTGGGCACCAAGGCTGTGAACGCCATGTCCGTGCATTTCCGCGTGGAGTCCTTCCGCGAAGGGAAGTGCTCTTACGGCGAATTCTCCCGGGGCGACCTCCTGGACAGCGGAATCGTCGATTCCGCCGAAAAAACCGGCACCTTCGTCCGCTTCACCCCCGACCGCGAGCTGTTCGGCGACTTCCAGTACCGGATGGACATCGTGGAGTCCATGGTCAAGAACTATTCCTACCTCAAGCGGGGCCTCACCCTCTTCCTGAACGGGACGCCCTACAAGAGCGAGAACGGCCTCCTGGACCTGGTGGCTGAGAACATGACCGAGACGCCCATCTATCCCCTCATCCACCTGGAAGGGGAAGACATCGAGATCGTCCTGACCCACGGCAACAGCTACGGGGAGAACATCTCCACCTTCGTCAACGGCCAGCACACCCGGGAGGGAGGAACGCACCTGGCCGCCTACCGCGAGGCCATCGCCAAGACCCTCAAGGAGTTCTTCAAGAAGGACTACCAGCCCGCCGATATCCGCCAGGGCATCGTCGGGGCCATCGCCATCCAGATCCAGGAACCCATTTTCGAGAGCCAGGCCAAGATCAAGCTCAACTCCACCTACATGTGGGAGAAGCAGGTCAAGAATCCCGACGGCACCATCCAGCGCGGCGAAGACGGCGCGGCCGTGATCGACCGGGGCCCGACCATCCGCAGCTTCGTGAACGACTTCGTCTCGAAGAACCTGGACAACTACCTCCACATGCACACGGACATCGTGCCGCTGATGGAGGAGAAGATCAAGTCCTCCAAGGCCGAACGCGAGGAAATCGCCGGGATCCAGAAAAAGACCCGCGAGCGGAACAAGAAGGCCAACGTCTATAACCGCAAGCTCCGGGACTGCCGCATCCATTTCAACGACAAGCCCCTGAGAAACAAGGAGGACGAGCGCGAGAAGACTTCCATCTTCATCACCGAGGGCGACTCCGCATCGGGAACCATCACCAAGGTGCGCAATGCCAACACGCAGGCCGTGTTCTCCCTCCGCGGAAAGCCCATCAACTGCTTCAAGGAAGGCCGTAAGAAACTGGCCGAGAACGAGGAACTGAACCTGCTGATCTCCGCCCTCGGCGTGGAGGAGGACCTGGACGACCTCCGCTACAACAACATCATCGTCGCGACCGATGCCGATGACGACGGGATGCACATCCGGATGCTGGTGCTGACCTTCCTGATGAAGTACTACCCCGACCTGATCCGCCGCGGCCATGTCTATATCCTGCAGACGCCCCTGTTCCGCGTCCATAACAAGAAATCGACCCGCTACTGTTACTCCGTCGAGGAGAAGGAGAAAGCCGTGAAGGACCTGAAGACCGGTGTGGAAATCACCCGCTTCAAGGGCCTCGGCGAGATCTCCTCCCACGAGTTCGTGGACTTTATCGGGGAGAACATGCGGCTGGACCCCGTGAAGCTCGCGGACGAGGAGTCCATCTCCGAGATCATGGAGTTCTACATGGGTGACAATACCGCCGAACGACAGCACTTCATCATGGAGAACCTCCGCAGCGAGGAGGAGCTCGAAGACGTAAACATCTGACAATGAGTAAAATCAAGCATACCGTAAGCCCCGGTTGGGCAAAATTCTGCGGCTGGCTCCTGCGCCGCATGGGCTGGGAGGGCGTCGGCGGCCCGATGAAGGAGAAGAAAGCCATCGTGCTCGGCGTTCCCCACACGAGTGTCTGGGATTTCCTGGTGAGCTACCTGTTCTACACCCAGTTCGGGAAGGTGGCCCACATCATGATCAAGAAGGAGTTTTTCTTCTGGCCCCTGGGTCCCATCCTCCGCGCCTGCGGCGCCGTTCCCGTGGACCGGGAAAGTGCGGCCTCCATGGTCCGGAGCCTCATCAGCGAAATGGATTCGGTGGACGAGTTCCACCTGGCCATCGCACCTGAAGGCACCCGGAAACCGGCCAAGCGCTGGAAGACGGGCTTCCACCTGATCGCCCGCGAAACCGGTGCGACAGTCTATGTGGGCTATTACGACTGGGGACGCAAGCGCATCAGCGTGGGCGAGCCCATCGAACTGACCGACGACCCCAAGGCCGACATGCAGCGCATTTATGACATCTACCGTCCCATGGGCATCCAAGGCCTGCACAAGGACGGATTCATCATCCCCTGACAAGCAACGGACTTACCATTCCCCTATGGCAAAACGAATCAAGAGCCCCTACAGGGCCTGGCGGAAATACAGATCCCGCGAGAACACCTGTACGACCCTTCACAAGGTCTTTGACTACGCGACCACCAAATACGCCAAAAGGGTCGCCTTCCAGTATGTGGACGGCGGCCAGCAGTATACCTACGAGCAGCTGCGCCGCAAGGTGGAGCAGCTGTCCATGCGCATGACGCGCTTCGGCATCAAGCACGGCGACCGGGTCGCCATCTTCTCCCAGAACATGCCCAACTGGGTCGTGGCCTTCTTCTCCGCAACCACCTTCGGTCGCGTGGCCGTCCCGATCCTTCCGGACAGTTCCGAGAACGAACTCACGAACATCCTCACCCACTCGGAATCGAAGGTCATCTTCATCTCCAAGCGGATGATGGGGAAACTCAGCGAAGAGTGCCGGGAGCGCCTGACCCTGATTATCGACATCGAAACCTTCGAGTTCCTCAAGAAGGAAAAGGAGAATTTCAAGTGCAACGGCTGGGTGAAGGATCCGCAGCCGGATGACCTGGCCTGCATCATCTACACCTCCGGAACCACCGGCAAGGCGAAGGGCGTGATGCTGAGCCACCGGAACCTCTCGAGTAACCTCGCCGCCGCCTTCAAGGCGAAGCCCGCCTTCAAGACGGATCGTTTCCTGAGCATCCTTCCGGCCGCCCACGCCTATGAGATGAGCGTTTCCACGCTCTACTCCTTCTACGTGGGCGCCACGTGCTACACCCTCCAGAAACCGCCGACTCCGACCATTCTGCTGGCGGCCATGAAGAAAATCCGGCCCACCATCGTGTGCTCCGTGCCGCTGATCATCGAAAAGGTCGTCAAGAACAGCGTCCTGCCCACCATCCGGAAGAGCCGGGTGCTTTCCTGGGCCGACAAGCACATCCCCCATATCCTGCACTGGTTCATCGGCCGGCGGATGGTGCGCACCTTCGGCGGAAAACTCCAGTTCTTCGGCATCGGCGGCGCCAAGCTGGATCCGGCCGTGGAGAAGTTCCTCATCGACTGCAAGTTCCCTTATGCCGTCGGCTACGGGCTCACGGAAACCGCCCCGCTCGTTTGCAACGTCCTGGTGAACAAGAAAAAGCATCTTGGATCCATCGGGCCCGCCACCTACAAGGTCGAGATCCGGCTGGACAACGTGAATCCCGCGACGGG
>Ga0310690_10010930_pt1 | contig 11242 bp, 8 predicted proteins | sample AusTroGonzalo_MG_2_FD_207661 | JGI IMG/M metagenome (GOLD analysis project Ga0310690, IMG submission 207661) | Bovine rumen microbial communities from tropical cattle in Woodstock, Queensland, Australia - Gonzalo_04 (v2) (version 2) | ecosystem: Host-associated > Mammals > Digestive system >...
TTCTAAATATCTTACAAATTGGTGGCGGTCGTGAGTCTGTATAGTGTACAATCTTGATTTAATTTTTACGTTCGAAAATCTGAGTTGCATTGCTTCTCGAATATATTGATCAAGAATATCTTCTTGATTTACAAAAGGAGAGACACGGACATATTTGAGCTGCCCCTTTAAGCGTATGCCTCCTAACTTTTCAGAAAACGCAATTGTATGCAAAGCAAACTTATCGCCTTCGTTTAACTTTTTATATTTCTTACGTGCCATAAACTTTACTTCTGGATTATAACAATGTTAATGAATTTTTCGCCGATGTACTCAACAGATTGTATTCCTCAGTATTTTTAGCATATATTTTTATAGTAAAATTTTCAAAAACACGTAGGGTTTCTTTGCGTATCATATACAATTTCAAGTTAAACGAAAATATTTTCTCAGGATACTCTACGTCTAATTCTTCGAGATTTTGAGAAAGGATAATTTCCCCTATTATTGGTATGTGTATTAAATTATTCAGCACTTCTTGGTTGCGCTTTTTCTCGCTATCATAGATTAAAAACTCTGTAGTCAAAAGTGCATCTTTATACGTTTTCTTAATGGCTTTGTATATACATTTATCAAATTCGTCATGTGGATATTTGTTTCCTGCATTATCGACGATTATATTCTCATTCTCCGGCCTAGTGTTATACATATTGGACAAAGAACGTGCATAAACGATTGTGGCAATATGTAGACGAGTACGAACCTTTTTCCCGATAGAAATTCTTTTAACCACACATTGCTCATTCATCGGAAGCGGACGAGTTATTGTTTCTTTAAGAAAAGGGTTAAATATCTTTTTTCCTCCGATTTCTGCCAGCCAACTCAAATACGCATCACTGTCTTCGCCATACATGTATGTCTCCTCTATGTATCTAATAAAATTTATCCTAGCTGGAATATCAAGGATAAGTCCTATCTCTCCAATTGGATACCAAACTATTGTTTTGTCTTCAAGTTCACTTTTCAGCTCCGTCCTAAAAAGGCCTAAATCCTGATTAGTAGTACTACGGGAGGCCTCTATAAGTGCTCGCTTTTCGTTTATGTCCAATTCGTTCCAATCAACGTAAGACATAAACTCTTCAAAATTTGTTGTTGTTCTCATAATATTTGTGAATGGCATTAATTATTTACTAATACAAGGATATCCCCATTCTATACTCGGTTTTATTTCATTTTGTTTAAGAGTTCGCGCAACTCTTTCAAACGAGGCTCTAAAAAACTTTTGTTCTTCTGATAGTACTTCTTGATTTCTTCAATTCCGCCTTCTTGATCTTCCGAAAAGAGAGTCTTGGCTTTTACAAGAAAACTGTCAGGATTTGGCGCTTCGTCAAATAATACATGCAGCAACAATATTGTCAAGTCCAAATTTCGATGAAGTGGTAACTCCTCTGATTGCGGACTCCAGCGGTTCCTCTTTCTCCACACCTTCATGGATATTTCGTCTTCGTCGTATTGTGCCCAACCTATACTCAATGCACGTGCATCTGTATTGTTACGATACATTCCATCGACTTTGTCATAATCATTCACCGACACAATCGGCTTATGACCTAAATGTTTTGGCGATTTTCCCATGTTTTTTAATTATTGTTTTTCTTTCTTGTGCCCACTTGGCGCGCATCTTTGCGACAACTGTTCTATGTCCATTTCATCGGATACCATCCGATATTATATTTAATTTTCTTTGTATTTCGTCGGAATGTAATTCCGACATTATTTTTTTCTTCGTCAATTAGCCCGACATCGGATGTCGGTGTTGTGCTTTTCGGGTTCTTATTTCGCGATCAAACTGCTCAAACGATTACTTCATTCTTGACAAATTGACATATTAGAATTATACAAATTCACTTCTCAAAAGCAAATAATTACACAAAAATCACTTCCGAAAAGCAAAAATCTTTCAAAAAATTTGCGTATTTCAAATATTTGTTGTACTTTTGCGAAAAATTTCGTTGCGACTTTTTTCGCAATGTGCACAATCTAATGGTTTAACGTCTTAAATTCAACATATTATGGCTAATAAATTTGCGTACGGGACACTCGTTCAAGGTGAGTATTTTACAGATCGCATAAACGAACTTGCTAAAATCAAGCAATTTCTAAATAGCGAAAATCATCTGATTCTAATTAGCCCTCGTCGCTACGGAAAAAGCAGTTTAGTAAAAAAATGTGTAGAGGAGTTAGGGCGACCGTATATCTGGTTGGATATGCAATACGCTATCTCTACCGCCTCCTTCACCACTCAATTGTTAAAGGCCACTTTGGCTCAGTATCCAATGGAACGCCTCAAATATGAACTTCGTCGTTTCCGTATTCTGCCTACTGCTACTTTTAATCCGGTTTTCAACGACTATCAATTTAGTTTTCAGACCTCAGAAGCTACGGACAATACAATGCTGGAAGATGTCATGGAGATGCTGCAACGCCTCAGTACACCCAAAGAAAAATTAATTGTTGTCTTTGATGAGTTCCAAGAGGTCCGCAACATAGACAAGCACCTGGATAAGCAGTTGCGTTCAATTATGCAGCTCCAAAAAGGTCTAAACTATATCTTCTTAGGTAGCCAGGAGGGAATGATGCTTGAGATCTTTGAACGCAAGAAATCTCCGTTCTATCATTTCGGAGGATTGATGCGCCTAAACAAGATTCCGTACGATGAGTTTTATAAATTTGTTATTGATCGTCTACCGGAAACTCCAGATAAAGAAACTGTTACTCGTGAGATTCTTTCATTCTCTTCTTGTCATCCGTATTACACCCAGCAGTTGGCTTTTGAGGTTTCAAACCAGATTGAGAGCAACCAAATTCACGAAGAAATTGTACAATGTGCCATACAAGCCGTTATACAAGCCCATGACCTTGATTACGAACGTCTTTGGGAAACTTTCAATAATACTGACAAAGGAACATTACTACGTCTGTCAAGAAACGAGAAGCCTCTAAGCAATAGAGATGTTGCGACCAGCACAACATTCAGTTCTCTCAAGCGTCTTGTTAAAAACGGAGTAGTGGTCCGCACCGAAGACTATGTATTAGAAGATCCATTCTTTGCCGAATGGTTAAAAATCAAGCAAAATCCATTACGGAGAATTCAGTAACGAGACACATCGTAAGAATTATTGCGAAATTTCTCGTTGCGACTTTTTTCGCAACATACTTCCTAAACGGCGATTCCCCAAACGGATTGCCGTTTTTTATCTAATATGTCAATATGTCAAAGATCTTTTGCCCTTTTATCGTGTTGGCTTCACGTTTTTTGTTTTTTATTATCTTTTCTTCTTTCCGTTTTCACTTTCATTTATCTCTTCGGCAACTCTCTTGCTCCTCATCCCAGACGTAACGTACCTGCTGTCCCTCAAATAATTGTATTTTGTTTTCTTCTGCCATCTTCTTCTGCTATGATTTTACGTGCTTAGCGGAAACACTATATATTGGTCTTATGTATAAATATACATATTTTGGCGCAAAGATACTACTTTTTTTTGAATTATGCAAATATTTTGAACAAAAAATAAGAAAAAAATGATTTTTGCAAAGTATAGTTGCTATATATGTATAAAAATTGACGAAATACACACAAAACGTCAATTTTTACACACTCGACAAGTACCTGCGGAGCGTGTTACGGCTGCAGCGGAGCTTACGAGCAATCGCGTTAAGCGACATGCCTGACTGCAAGGCATTGCGGATATAGGTCTCTTTGCCGTACAGCAGTTTCACTTCAGGGCGGGAACATTTGCCGGGAGGTCGTCCTATATGCTTTCCTTCCGACCGCAAACGCTCCAAGGCTTCCCGTGTACGCTGACTAATCAGATTCCGCTCTATCTCTGCAGAGAGCCCGAAAGCAAAAGCCAAGACCTTGCTCTGTATGTCGTTTCCTAAGCGATAACCGTCCTTGATCGTCCATACTGCGCACTCGCGATGCATGCAATAACTCAGAATCTCCATGATCATATAGAGGTTTCTTCCTAAGCGACTCAACTCGCTGCAGATGATCAGATCGCCTTTCCCTACATGCCTCAGTAATTTACCTAATCGTCTCTCAGAATAAGCTTTAGTGCCGGAAACGGTCTCTTCTATCCAACCGTCAACTGCCAGGCCCTCTGTCGCGCAGAACCGGCTGATCTCATAGCGCTGGTTCTCAACTGTCTGTTTGTCACTGCTTACACGAATATAACCGTACGTCATATGATATACTTTCTTTTAGTCAAAAATAACCAATATAATCTCCAAAACCATCAAAGGCAGCCGAAGCTGCCTTTGATAGTTAGTTCTCTCGCGTACGCGATAGTTTATAACATCGCTGCAACTCGAAGATCCAGCGCTTGGCTGATAAACGCATTGATCGACTCGCCAGCTTGTTTTGCAAGGGCCGCAATACGGCTATGCGTCTCCGGCTTAATACGGATATTCAGTTGTCCTGAATAACTCTTATGCGGCTCTATCCCTTCAGCCACACAATAAGCCACGTAGTCATCAACCGCTTCATGAAAAGCTTCGGTCAATTCGTGTACGCTCTCGCCCTCAAAATTAACCAAGCCATCGATTCCTTCTATCTTGCCATAGAAACAACCATCTTTCTCGGAAAAATTCACTGTTCCCAAATAACCATTATAAGATAAAGTATTCATAGTCCCTCCTATTTTAAATGTCCTTTAGACTGTAATTCTTCTAATACTTGCCGCAACGCATACATCTTAACGATGTTACCCGGATGTGGTTTATGGAGCATTATCGGATGCCCTTCCTTATCTTTAAAAATAACGCGCGATCCAGACGTTTTGCCTTTATTCGATTTTGTATAGCCGAAGATAGTCAGTAACCGCTCTAGCTCATCAAACGTAAAGTTCGAAGGAAGCGTCAGAAATCGCTCTACTAATTTATCTTTTGTACTCATATTCCAAATTTTGCGCAAAGGTAACTATTTTTTAGTTACAAACCAAATATTTTTGTAAAAAAATGTAAAAAATCTTTATTTTTGGATCATTTTTGGTGATTTTGGGCTTAATCTCCCACAGATGGAACGGATTGGACGGATTGGAGGCATTACACCATCAAAGGCAGCCGAAGCTGCCTCTGATAGTCATTTCTCTCGCGTACGCGTAGATATTGTTCGCGCACATGCGAGGGATTCGTTTGGGTTTTAAAGCCCTTCTCCCGGTACTGCCGGAGCTACACGTTGCGGAGCACCTGCTGTAGGATGACCACCGCTTCCGCTGTTATTACCACTATTGATAGAGACATTGAGATCACTCATCATACGCTCTGTATCAACGGGCAGTACCTCTGTTTTCGGATTGTTATACATCTTTTTCATATACTTATATTTATTTAGTTCGTGAGAGACAATCTCTGCATGCGGGACAAACCCGCATGCAGGATTGATATTCATTTATTTTACCAGACGACCTGTAGCGTCGAACATCTTTTCACCGCGGAGGATGAAGATCTGGCCGTTGATGAGCACCTTAACCGGAGCATCGGTATCGTTCAACTCATCCATGCCGGTAGCAACTTCCGGAACTTTCTCTCCGTTCACTGCCATCAAGATACGTTGACGACCAGGAGCAGGATTCGAACTTGGTACTTCACCAATCTCGCTCAACTTCACGTATGCACGGTTAGCCGGGATGGTCAGGTCTATTGCTCCATCACAGCTCCACAATGCACGTTGTGCGAAGTAGTAAACATCGTCCAGATTCTCTATACCAAGAGTTGCATTCGGGAGCAGGATCTGCTCGAACGTTCCGTACATACCGTTATGTTTGTCAACAGGATCATCTACCTTGGTTTCACCATAGAAGAGAACCAGTTTGTCACCGTGTGCTTGGAATACATACGGAACACCTGCTTCGAGTTCACCATCGTTGATCTTGTCGAATGCGAGTTTACCATAGTTATTGTAGTCACGACCTACCAGTTCATAGAACGTAGCACCTTGGATATCCTCAATAGCCACATTGTGATCTACGCAACTGGTACCCAGTACGCCGTTACCCAACATCGAGTTACGAACCATACCTTTGCGAACATAAGCACGGATCTCTTGGAAGTCAATAGAAGCATTCGGATTGATATACCATGTACCTGCACCTACGATTTCAGACATACCTGCAACAGCCTCGTCGCGGTCGTTATTGCTGAGTTCGAGAACGGAAGTTGCATCCGGATCCTTAACCAAGTTAGAACCGATAAACATACCACGTTCACTACCATCCGAGTGAGATGCAACTACAATATAGAACTTAGCTACATAGCCGGCCGGAACAGTAAGAGCCATGTAACGACCCGGAGCAGTTCCTCCTGAAGGAAGATACTTGGAGTAAGCCTTCTCGCCGTAGGTTGTGTTATAACTTGCTATCGAACCAAATCCAGTTGTAGCCCAAGCAAAGCCTGTTGCTGCGTCCGGACTTGATGCGAGTTCTGTCATGTATGAGCCATCCCAGATAACAACTTCTTTCCACTTGGAGATGGAGAAGTTAATCGTGTAGTCACGATGTGTGGAGCCATCTTCTGCCGTAACGGTGAATGTTGCACTACCTGTTGCGGAAGCAGCCTGAGTGATAGTTCCAACATTTGCATTAGCGTCTTCGGCAGTTGCAACTACTGTCGGTGCCGCACTTGTACCATAAGGCAACTCATAGCTATATACTGCTTGACCAGGAACAACAGGAACAGCATTTCCGTTTACGGTCAAGGTCGCCAATTCAACATTCGCAGAAGCCGCAGCCTTGTTAACCGTTACTGTGTAAACACTTGCGTCACCATCTTTGTCGGTAAGGGTTACAGTATTTGCTACACCAAATTCCCAAGCGTTTGTGGCAACAGGAGTGTGAGCAGCTGTCCATGCATCATTGTTGGAAATCCAGTCGAAAGTAATAGCCTCTAATTGTGATTGAGTTGTAGAAGCCGGAACCTCGATGGTTACAACATTACCAACCGGAGCACCTTCTACGCCGTTAACCGTAACCTTATTAAGGATCGGAGCGCATGCGCGGTAAACAGCTACATAAGCCACATACGGATTCCAACCACCGAAGTCATCACCACGACGGAGATACAAGTTATTTGCATCCGCAGTAAGTGCTACGCGGTTTGCACCTTGTACCATATTTGCTGCGCCCTCAGCAATGATGTTTGCAGCAATTGCTTCGTTGGCGTTGAATACGCGTGCCTTGTCAGCCGTGGTGGTAGTAACGAACATCTCAACGATATCGCCGGACTTGAACGGAGCACCTTCGATAGCGATGTATCCCGGAGCTGAATTGAACTTCCAACCAGTCTTTTCATCGTATGTGCTGCTATTCTTGATACCTGCTGCCGAAACCTCAGGAGCGAAGAGCGACTTGCTTGCATCAAGAGATGCTGCGTTCTGACCAGTTACATCAACCCATGCAAGGCAGATCGGGTCTTTATCGGAAACGGTGATGGTTACAACATCCGAGTAAGCCTCTAAGTCGCAACCAGCCTCCATTACTTTGCAGAAGTAGTAGAACGTACCAGCCACTGCGGTGCTCGGCGTAGCCGATGCAGCAACCGGATTGGTCTTCTGGTCATCGTCACAAGTGAACCACTCATAGGTCAGTGTACCATTGTTACCAGCTGTAGCCTCACAAACGAGAGCCGTAGCCGTGCGACCGGTCAGATAACTTGCACCTACAGGTTGCGTAGTGATCGTTGCGCCCGGGCATTGAGCCTGCCATTGTGCATAAACCGTGATACTTGCAGCAGGAGTGATATCCTCTACATATTGGTTACCACCGGTCTCTGCATCGAACCAACCTTGGAAGTCATAGCCCGGATAACTCGGAGCAGCCGGCAGAGCAATTTCTGCGTCACCGCTAAAGTACTTAACCTCAGTAGCTTCCTCACCATTCTGAGCGTCGAACTTAACGAGGTAGTAGGTATTAACTACTTTGTTGATAACGATGTCGTTTCCACCGTTTGCGCAATAGGTTGTGCCATCACCTTCAGCAGTAGAAGCGCTGAGGGTAGCAGAACCGAGGTCACCAATCGACAATAAGCCGTTCACTGCATCTACAGCGATAACCAATGGAGCATTGGAACTATATTCTACGTCTTCACCGTTGTTAGCGGTAGCAGCGATATATTGACCAGCCGCGCCAACTTCGAACTCAACGGGCTCTTCGTCCCAAGTGATAGCCACCGGAGTACAAGCCTCGATGATGTTCAGTTGCATGTTACGAATCCAAACACCGTTATTACCAGTGCTACGGAGACGGAACTCATGAACTTCTGCTGCAGAGAAGACATTTGCATAACATTTATCACCATCTGTCTTTGTGCTTGCCAATTCTGTCCATGATCCGCCGTCCAACGAATATTCGCAAGTAGCGTCCTGAATCTTTCCGAAGAACGACAGTGCTTGGAATGCATAACCTGCTTTTGCAGAAAGGGTAAACATGTTACCAGCCGTATTTCCCACATTCAGCGAAGAGCCTTCTGCTCCACCTCCTGTAAAGGTAATCTTGTTGATATAAGAAGATACAGATGCATCATCACTCTTTACATTAGCCGTAGGCGTCGAATCGTCACAACGCTTCTTGCTCTTATCCCAAACGAGTTCAATATCCATGCTGGTAGCCACAGAGAATGCAATTGTATAATTCTGTACTGTATTATCTTCAGCCGTTACACCTACTGTTGCCGTCGTAAGTACAGAAGTCGGTTGTACATACGAAATACCTTTTGCATTCGGATCATTTTTCACAGCTGCGACTTCAACATCGTTAATATCTGTACCCATCGGCAGCTCAACTGCATATGCGTATTGATCTGCCACAAGAGTAATAGCGATTGGATCACCACCGCCGATGGTGTAGCTCAACGAGCTCAGCGTTGCGTCAGAACTTGCTGTGTGCTCCGTCCATTTAGCGTGGATTTCCGTTGCAGCACTAACTACATCGTTTGCGAAGTCCCACTCATTGTCGTAGGTGCTCTCTTTGAACCAACCGCCGAAGTCCCAACCGGAAGCACTCGGAGTGCCCGGATTCGTTACTTTACCTCCTTCTGTAATGCTCTGTGCATCTACTGCATCACCATGACCGTGCATGTTGAAGGTAACAGCATATTTAACAGGACGGATAACTTCGAGAGAAGTGAGGTTAACAGAAGAACCACCATAATATATCATAATGGTATCCTCACCTGCGTAAGCGGTAGGTACGATATAAACGCCTGTTCCACTTGCCACATCAACAACCTTTGTTCTTAACGAATCAAAAGCCATCTTTACTTTATTAGTTTTTCCAAACTTAATCGTATCGCCTATTTGCAACGGGCACTCTAACAATGCGCGGAAGTATCCATCTGCATGGGATAATTTAACTGCGGATGTTGAGGTCTGGATTTGAATTGGATTATTCGAAGTTGTCGTATGCACACCTTGTGCAAGACCACCAGAAACAGTTGCATAAGTTGCTATATCTACCACACCCTTCACTCCTGAAGCCGGACAATAGGTATTCGAACTTGGAGCCTTTGTTCCATCTGATACAAACGAGTAGATAATTCCGCTTGTCGGGCAAACTTTCGGAGTCCAAATAGCATAGAAGGTCTTCTCTGCATTGATAGCAATTTCAGCGAGGTTTGCAGGAATCGAACCACCATCGGTCTCACTCCAACCGCCGAACGTATATTTGAATTTCGTCGGAGCTGTCGGAACAGAAGCATATGCGCCTTCATTTACCTCTTGGTCTGCTACAGCAGAACCGCCCTTCGAATCAAAATGAACAGCATATTTTGTTCCGGCTACTTTCAGTTTCAGCGTGATAGTAGCAGCCGTCGAACCCATTGTGATAACAGCAGGGTTAACACTTGCATCTGCGATATTTGCATCACCGGAAGTGATCTCCCACTCGTCAAAATCATAAGCAGCGTCAATATCGCTATAGGTAGCTGTTGCTGTACCGCCAGCCAGTACGAGGTTCTTGCTCAGTGTTACGGTTGCTTTGTCGGCAGCTTCCTCCGGATAAATAGACCAATTCAATGCATATAACTCTGCGCCGCAGTTGAAAACTTGCAGAGATTTAAGAGTGACAGTATTGTTACGCCAAAGTTGGAAACCATTGGTACCATTCAGTTTGTCAGTACCAGTTACCGTATATGTAAAGGTCTTTTCTTCTCCATTTGTGGCGCTGGACCAACCTAATGAAGCTACTTGATTGGAACCTGCTGCATCATATAACTTTAATCCACGTGCACCTGTACCATTAGCCACTAATGTAACACTAATGATCGTAGTTTCCTGCATCAAGTGGTTCAAAGTAACACTTGCCTTAGTTCCGGAATTTGTTCCAAACTGCAAACCGTTTGCAGTATATGTAAGGTTTGCCGAAAGAGCACTCATTGTACCTCCTATTGAACCGCTTTGCATTACAATTGCATCACCGGAAGCAGGAGCGTCACCGGAAGTAGCCGGATTCAAAGTTGCACAAGCAACCAATGCCTCAACCGTTACCGCATAAGCCGTAGAAGCGGCATCATCACAAGACGTTTTGCTTGCTACACAGAAATACTCTCCTTGATCGGCGGTTGTACAGTTAGCCTTGGTATATGTTGCACCCGTACCAACTATATTCTCTGCCAAAATAGCACCCTTGTACCATGTATAAGAAATATCTCCATTACCTGCCTCCAAAGCAGCGTTTAGGATAATAGTTTGATCTTCGGTATAAGCATTCGTACCGGAAATCGAAATGCCACTCGGGCAAACTGGAGTCTCAGCAGCCGAAACTACGATATTAGCATCAACAGACTTTGCATTGTACGTACCGGTTATAGCAGCTTGAGAAGCTGTTACGGCGCATGTACCTGCAGCAGTAGCAGAAAAACTCGTACCGGATATACTTGCATTTGTTCCACCATCGGTCTTAACTGTATATGTCACAGTGCCCGAACTATTGGAAGTGAACAATGAACTCAAATCCAAATCCGAACCACCAATCGTGTACGCACCATTATTGAAAGTGATCGTCGGATCTACAGGGCCGGAAGCAACAGGATAACTTCCTGTAGTCAAGACTATAGAGAATCCGTTAATCTTCATTTCTGAGTTGTTATCCTTAAAATGAAGATAAGCAACACCATTTATCATCGTGGTATCCGTTGCTGTGAAAGAGAATGATCTCGGACCTTTTTTACCATCTGATGTTATGCCACTTGCATTCTCCTTGGAATACAA
>Ga0310690_10010931_pt1 | contig 11242 bp, 5 predicted proteins | sample AusTroGonzalo_MG_2_FD_207661 | JGI IMG/M metagenome (GOLD analysis project Ga0310690, IMG submission 207661) | Bovine rumen microbial communities from tropical cattle in Woodstock, Queensland, Australia - Gonzalo_04 (v2) (version 2) | ecosystem: Host-associated > Mammals > Digestive system >...
CCTGCCCTGCGTAAAATCTGAACAAGGCGGCGGCTTGTAGTTCCACGGACAATTGAATCGTCTATTACGATAACTCGCTTTCCTTCAAGGTCGCTGCGAATTGCATTAAGCTTTACAAAAACCATGTTTTCGCGTTCTGCCTGGGTTGGTGCAATAAAGGTACGGCCTATATATTTGTTTTTAATAATACCCATTCCATAAGGAACTCCGCTTGCTCTGGCATAACCCATGGCTGCTCCAAGTCCGCTGTCGGGAACTCCAATTACAATATCTGCATCTACAGGAGATTCTGTTGCAAGCACCTCTCCCATCTTGTAGCGGGCTTCCTGCACAGAAATACCATCAATTACAGAATCCGGGCGGGCAAAGTAAACATATTCAAAAATACAGGTGCGTTTTTTTTCGCGGATATACTTTATAGAACGAAGTCCGTCTTTATTAATAATCACCATTTCTCCTGGTTCTACATCCCGCATATACTGTCCGTTTACAGCATCAATGGCACAAGACTCTGAAGCAAGAATATAAGAATCCCGCGGTCCCTGATCCTGTCGAAAGGCCCCTTCAATTGATCCAATGCAAAGGGGTCTTATTCCATTAGGGTCACGCACTCCAATCAGAAGATTTTCAGTCATAATTGTAAGTGCAAAAGAACCTTTAATCTGAAGTACAGTCTGCTTTACTGCTTCTATGAATCTTCTTTGGATTTCTGCTTCGCTGGAGTTTGAACTATCTGTGGTTCCGAGATGACCGCCGTTTTCTATATACTTACGGACAATCAGCTTTAATATTACTTCGCTGTCGCTGGAGCTTGAAAAGGTACAACCATAATCTTCAAGAATTTCGCGCATGTTCTGATGATTCACAAGCTGACCGTTGTGAGCCAGAGCAATTGAACCGTTTTTAAAAGAGTTCATAAAGGGCTGGGCATTGTCTATTGTTCGGCCACCTGCTGTTGCATAGCGGACATGACCAACTGCAATATTACCGCTAAGGGTTTCAAAATGTCCCTGAACAAAAACATCGCTTACAAGTCCAAGATTTTTATGCAGCTTAATTTTTTCTCCGTCACTTACGGCAATCCCTGCACTTTCTTGTCCTCGATGCTGCAAAGAAGTAAGGGCATAGTAAGTCAGCCCCGCAGCGTTCTGGGCACCATAAATTCCAACAACTCCACATTCATCACGAAATTTATCTTCGTTCATTTTGTCTGCTCTTTACTTCATTAAAAAATCATCAATTTCCTGGGCACATTCACGACCTTCGGCAATTGCCCATACAACAAGCGATTGACCACGATGCATATCACCTGCCGTAAAGATTTTTGATTTATTTGTAGCATAGCTGCTTTCTGCAAAAACTGTTCCTCTTGGGCCAAGCTCTACATCAAAAGCCTGGGCTGTGTATTCTTCGCAGCCAACAAAGCCTGCAGCAACTAAAAGTAAATCGCAAGGCAATTGCTTTTCTGTACCGGCTCTTTCAACCAGCTGGCGTTTTCCATCTATTGTTTTAAATTCAACCTCTACAGTCTGAACTGCAGTAATGTGACCATTTTCACTGATTACTTCTTTTACTGTAGTTTCATAAACACGAGGATCATGTCCAAACTTAGCAATCGATTCTTCTGCTCCGTAATCAGTCTTAAGGGTCTTAGGCCACTGTGGCCATGGATTATCAGGAGCTCGTTCAACAGGCGGACAAGGCATCATTTCTATCTGTGTAACGCTTGAAGCTCCAAGACGAATTGAAGAGCCGCAGCAGTCATTACCTGTGTCACCGCCGCCTACAATAATTACATTCTTTCCTTCTATATTAATACCGTACTGCTGGCTAAGCATAAGGGCAATCTGCTTGTTATCCGGTTCCATAGAAACTTTTTCCAGAGCTTCGCTGGTTGCAATAACACACTTTGTAACTGCCTTAAGAAAATCAACTGCAAACATAAGGCCACCGTCTGCCCCCTGCTTTCCTTTTGCAAGGTCCTTGATTCCTTCTGCTGTAAGAGCCCTTGCTTTTTTGGCACCGCAGCAAAGGGCAACTGCATCAAACTCGTTAAGAATATGTTCTGCAGAAGCACCACGACCAACATCTGCATTAAATATAAATTCAACACCTTCGGCCTTCATAAGCTGGATTCTGCGGTCAACAATTTTCTTTTCCAGCTTCATGTTAGGGATTCCGTACATCAAAAGTCCACCGGCTTTATCTTCACGCTCAAAAACTGTAACATTGTGACCACGTCTGTTTAGCCAGTCTGCACAGGCTAGTCCTGCAGGTCCGGCGCCTACAACAGCAATCTTCTTTCCGCTTCTTACAGCAGGAATTTCCGGCTTCATATAACCGGATTCAAAGGCTTTTTCTATAATATACAGCTCGTTGTCATGGACTGTAACAGGCCCGTCGTTGCAGACAGGGTTTCCGCAGTTGCAGGCCTTTTCGCAAAGAGCAGGACAAACTCGACCTGTAAATTCAGGAAAGCTGGAGGTTTTCAAAAGGCGCCAGGCAGCCATATCATACTGACCTCGGAAAAGTGCATCATTCCATTCAGGAATATAATTATGCAGCGGACAGCCGGTTACCATTCCTGCAAGCTTGATTGCACTCTGACACATTGGAACACCACAGTTCATACAGCGGGCTGCCTGTTCACGACGTTTTTCATCCTCCATTACCGGATGAAACTCTTTAAAGTTCTTGATTCGCTGGAGCGGTTCAAAGCTTCCGTTTTCCATGCGTTCATAATCCATAAATCCTGTCGGTTTTCCCATTTTTGAACCTCACAAAAAAAAAGACGCCGCAGACAAAATCTCGAAATTTCAAGATATTATCTACGGCGTCTTTGCCATATATAATTATATTATCACGATTTGGAGCCCAAATGTCAATATGAGAAAAAAAACAGGGGGAATTGTACAGTAATATGCATTTCATTAGAATAAAGGCATCTTTTACAGGCGGAGAAGAATGACAGGTAAAAATCAGATTAACCTTACAGAAGGACCGATTCTAAAAAAACTCCTTCAGTTTTCAATTCCGCTTATTCTTTCAAGCCTTTTACAACTGCTTTTTAATGCCGCAGATGTTGTAGTTGTAGGCCGCTTTGCCGGTAACAATTCCCTGGCAGCAGTAGGTTCTACCGGTTCCCTTATAAATCTCTTGGTAAACCTTTTTATGGGACTTTCCATTGGAACAAATGTTATTGCAGCAAATTATTTTGGAGCCCGCCGTACCCAGGACCTTAAGGATACAGTTCACACTTCAATTCTCTTGTCTTTGTGCAGCGGAATTATACTTACTGTTGTTGGTGTTATAGGTTCAAAATATATCCTTATTTTAATGCAAGCCCCTCATGAAGTTTTAACCCTCGCTACCCTTTACCTTAAAATATATTTCGGCGGAATTACAGCAACAATGATTTACAACTTTGGAAGTGCCATGCTCCGTGCAAAGGGAGATACAAAAAGGCCTCTCTACATTTTGTTTACTGCCGGAGTTTTGAATCTTATCCTCAACCTGATTTTTGTAATCTGCTTTAAGATGGATGTTGCGGGAGTCGGCTGGGCTACAGTTATTTCTCAATGCTTTGCGGCTGCCTCTGTCCTTATAATTTTATGCCGCGAAACAGACGAATTTCATCTTGATTTTAAGAGCCTTAAAATAAATACTCACATCCTTGCAAAAATAGTAAAAATCGGGCTGCCGGCAGGCTTCCAGGGAATTATGTTTTCTTTTTCAAATGTCATAATTCAGTCTTCTGTAAATACCTTTGGAGCACTCACAATTGCGGGAAATGCTGCTGCCTGTAATCTGGAAGGCTTTGTTTATACTTCGATGAATGGTTTTGCACAGGGAACGCTTACCTTCTGTTCTCAGAATATGGGCGCCAGAAAAATTGACCGCATAAAAAGACTTGTCTGGATTTCTCAGGGTTGCATTATCATAATCGGATCCCTTTTAAGCAGTCTCTTCCTGATTTTCAGATTTCAGCTTCTGGGGATTTTTTCAAGCAGCGAGGAAGTTATTCAGGCAGGAATCAGACGCTTCTGGATTATCTTTACAACCTATTTTCTCTGCGGCATGATGGACGGAATGGCTAACTGTTTACGAGGAATAGGCCACTCAGTTACACCGGTTATTACATCCTTGTGCGGGGCCTGCCTTTACAGAATCCTCTGGATTTTTACAGTATTCCAGATTCCCCGCTTCCATACAGTTTATGCTATTTACGTCACCTATCCAATCAGCTGGATTTTGACTTTTGTTGCAAACGTAATCATTTACAACAGCTACATGAAAAAGCTGGAAGCTAGGCTGTCATCTTCTTAAAAGCCTGCATAACTGCATCGTCGTGGCCCAGGCCTTCTTTTTCTCCGTCAGCAATTGCACTCATCATCTTTAAATAATCATTAGGGATGATTTTCTTAAAGCAGTGCTTATAGTGCTCCCAGTCTTTAAGAATTGCAGCAGCTTTTACTGAGCCTGTTTCTTTTTCATGCTGTTCAATCAGAGAATGCAGAACTTCTTCGTCGCTTGTGCCGTCAATAAGTGCTGTAGTCTTATCATCAAGATCATACATCTGTACAAGCTCGCGGTTAAGTCTTCTGTATATGTCATGATTTTCATCAAGAATATAAGCAATACCGCCGCTCATACCTGCACAAAGATTTTTACCGGTCTTACCAAGAATTACTGCACGGCCACCTGTCATATATTCAAGACCATGATCTCCACAGCCTTCAGCTACTACTGTTGCCCCGGAATTTCTTACACAGAAGCGTTCTCCGGCTACACCCGCAATAAAGGCTTTACCGCTTGTAGCACCAAAGAGGGCAACGTTTCCTACGATTATATTTTCATCTGCCTTGCCCTGGAAATCCTCTGGTGGGAAGAGAACTACTTTACCACCGCTCAGACCCTTACCAAAGGCATCGTTTGCATCGCCCTGGAGTCTGATTGTAAGGCCCTTTGGAATAAAGGCAGCAAAGCTCTGACCACCGCCACCCTTACAGTTTACGATATATGTATCATCCTTAAGGGAGTTGCCGGACTTCTTCTGGATTTCACTACCAAGAATTGTTCCGAAGGTGCGGTCTACGGAATGGACTGTAATCTGAGCAGCATCCTTAGCAGCTTTTGCAGTAAAATCCTTTTCGTAGTTTGGTACAAGGCTTGTAAGATCCAGCTTCTTTTCAAGTTCAAAGTTAAAGACATCGCGGCTAGATTTCCAGTCTTCCTCCGGTTTTGCAAGAAGTCTGCTCAAATCTACGAGGCCTGCCCTCTTAAAGCCCTGCTTGTCCTTAAGCTTAAGAAGATCTGTTCGACCGCAAAGCTCGTCAATTGAGCGCACACCAAATTTAGCCATGTATTCACGCATTTCCTGGGCTATGAACTTCATGAAGTTTTCTACATATTCTGGCTTACCAGGGAAGCGGGCACGAAGCTTTTCATTTTGAGTTGCTACACCAAAAGGACAGGTATCAAGATTGCAGACACGCATCATGGCACAGCCCATTGTAATAAGAGGAGCTGTTGCAAAGCCAAATTCTTCGGCACCAAGCAGACAGGCAATTACAACATCTCGTCCGCTCATAAGTTTTCCGTCTGTTTCTATTACTACACGACCACGAAGCCCGTTCTGAATCAAAGTCTGATGAGCTTCTGCAAGTCCCAGCTCCCAAGGAAGGCCTGCATGATGAATAGAAGAAATTGGAGCTGCACCGGTACCACCATCGTGACCACTGATAAGGATTACTTGAGCACCAGCCTTTGCAACACCTGCGGCAATTGTACCAACACCAGCTTCGCTTACAAGCTTTACACTTATGCGGGCTGCACGGTTTGCATTTTTAAGGTCGTAAATAAGCTGAGCGAGGTCTTCAATCGAATAAATATCATGATGAGGTGGAGGCGAAATAAGAGATACACCAGGAGTTGCATAACGAGTTTTTGCAATCCAAGGATAAACTTTTTTACCAGGAAGATGTCCACCTTCACCAGGCTTTGCTCCCTGTGCCATTTTTATCTGAATTTCACGGGCACTCAAAAGGTATTCTTCTGTAACACCAAAGCGTCCGGAAGCAACCTGCTTGATTGCACTGTTATATTCTGTTCCAAGTCTTTCAGGCTTTTCTCCACCTTCACCGGAGTTTGATTTTCCATGGAGGTGATTCATTGCGGCAGCCATACACTTATGAGCTTCTTCGCTGATTGAACCGTAAGACATGGCACCGGTCTTAAAGCGCTGAACAATTGATTCTACACTTTCAACTTCATCAAGAGGGATTTCTCCACAGCCTGCAGCAAAATCAAAATCAAGCATTGCACGCAGGGTATGTGGATGAGCTGTATCGTCAACAAGGGCTGTATATTCTTTAAAGCGGTTATAGTCGCCGTTGCGGGTTGCTTCCTGAAGGGCCACAATAGTTTCCGGATTATAAAGATGACTTTCGGCATTTGGACCGCGGCGGAACTTGTGTGAACCAACAGAATCAAGGTGAGTATTTACAGAAAGTCCGTTCTTGTCCCAGCCGTTTGAATGATGGAAAATCATATCCTCTTCCATTTCTTTAAGGCCAATACCTTCTACACGGCTTACTGTATTTGTAAAATATTCATCTATAACATCTTTTGCAATTCCAACTGCTTCAAAAATCTGAGCAGACTGGTAAGACTGTATTGTAGAGATTCCCATCTTGGCAGCAATCTTTACAATACCACCGATTATTGCCTTGTTGTAATCATCAATTGCTGTGTGATAATCCTTATCCAGAAGCTTCTGATCAATAAGCTCTGCAATACATTCATGTGCAAGATATGGGTTTACAGCACGGGCACCGTAACCAAGACACATAGCAGCCTGATGAACATCTCGAACCTCGGCACTTTCAAGGATGATAGAAATCTTTGTACGCTTTTTAGTTCTGATTAAATACTGTTCAACAGCACTTACTGCAAGAATAGAAGGAATTGCCATGTGGTCCTTATCTACACCACGGTCAGAAAGAATAATGATGTTGTAGCCTTTTTCGTAAGCAGCATCAATCTGTTCAAAGATTGAAGAAAGTGCTTTTTTGAGGGTTTCACCACCCTGAGCCTTGTCTGCGATGTCTGTAATTGAAGCAATGTCTATCAAAAGTGAAACGCTTGTTGCCCTGAGACCCGGCATATCAAGTGCGCGGATTTTTATTAAGTCTGTACCTGTTAAGATTGGATTGTTTATTTCAAGCACGCGGCAGTTATCGCTTTTTGCATTAAGGAGGTCTCCGTCGCTTCCAACATAAACTGTTGTGTCTGTTACAATTTTTTCACGGAGGCTGTCAATCGGAGGATTTGTTACCTGGGCAAATAGCTGCTTAAAATAGCTGTAAAGAGGTGGATGCTTTTCGCTCATAACTGCAAGAGGGGTATCAATTCCCATGGCACCAGTCGGCTCTACTCCATTCTTTGCCATTGGAAGAATCATTTCGTTTACATCCTCGTAGTTCCAGGCAAAGGCACGGTAAAGTCTGTCGCGCACCTCCTGAGTAGAAACAGGAATCTTTTTATTTGGAATTTTAAGGTCGCTCAAATGAAGCAGGTTCTGGTAAAGCCATTCGCCGTAAGGATGCTCTGCAGAATAGGTCTGCTTGATTTCTTCATCACTTATGAGGCGCTGCTGCTTTGTATCTACAAGGAGGATTCTTCCAGGCATGAGTCGTGATTTTTTTTCAATCTGACTTTCCGGAATATCAAGAACGCCGACTTCACTTGCAAGAATGAGCATATTGTCTTTTGTGATATAGTAGCGGCTTGGGCGAAGTCCGTTTCGGTCAAGAGTTGCTCCAACAACATCTCCATCGCTGAAGAGGATTGCAGCAGGTCCGTCCCAAGGCTCCATCATAGTTGCCCAGTAATGATAAAAATCTTTTTTCTGTGGGCTGATATTTTCGTCGTGCTTCCATGGTTCAGGAATACAAATCATTACTGCAAGAGGAAGAGGCATACCCTTCATTACAAGATATTCAAGAGTATTGTCCAGCATTGCAGAGTCTGAACCACTTGTATCTACTTCGCCGCCACGGGCAAGCATGCGGTCTACGTTTCCGCGGATTGTATTGATTTCTCCGTTATGGGCAATAAAGCGGTTTGGATGAGCTCGCTGCCAGCTTGGATTTGTATTTGTACTGAAGCGGGAATGAACAAGAGCCAGAGAAGAAATATACTCCGGCGACTGAAGGTCCTTGTAGAAGGTACGAAGCTCGTGAACAAGGAACATACCTTTATAAACAATAGTTCGACTGCTCAAAGAACAGATGTAGGTAGGTGTTGTGGTCCCTGAGCTTGTCGAAGGGCCCTTTTCAAATGCCAGCCTTACCTTGTAAAGCAGTTTATCAAACTCAAGGCCTTTTTCACAGGCGGCAGGTTTTTCAATAAAGGCCTGCCAGATAGAAGGCATACAGTCGCGGGCTTTTTTACCAAGCACGTCTGCGTTTACAGGAACCTCGCGCCAGCCAAGGAACTTAAGTCCCCCATCCTTTACACATTTTTCAAATCGGACTTTTTCAGTTTCCGTGGTCCCAGGGGTCCCTGAGCCTGTCGAAGGGGTCGAAGGGGTCGAAGGGAAGAAAATCTGCCCGATACCGTATTCGCGTTCTTCAAGCTTTCCAATTAAATTACCGGCTGCTTTTTTAAAGAAATCATGCGAAATCTGCAAAAGAATACCAACGCCATCGCCGGTTTCACCAGAAGCATCTTTACCTGCACGGTGCTCCAGTTTTTCAACAATGCTGAGTGCGTTGTCTACAATTTTGTGAGATTTGCTGCCATCAATGTTTACAACTGCTCCGATTCCACATGCGTCATGTTCAAAACTTGGTTCGTACAATGTCTTCATTTCTTACCTCGCAAAAAAAAGAGGTCGTAGACATATTTTCGAATAATACGAAAAAATATCTACGACCTCTTTGCCGTAATTTATTTAATAATAATGAATTTTTGCAGAGATAGTCAAGTAGTTAGGTCATTGCGAGGCACACAGTGACGTGGCAATCCATATAAGATAAAATTTCTTTCTTTCAAAATAAACTTATGTTAAAATACAAGGCATAAGAAAAGGAGCATGGCATGGAAAATCAAACTGAAACAAATGAAATTCAAAGCGAATCACGCCTTACTTTTATGGAGGCAACCAGCATTATTGTAGGCCACGGAGTTGGTGCAGGCATACTTGCAGTACCATACCTTGCCTCGCGGGCACCCTGGTGGGATTTTCTCTGGATTTTAGCAGTTGCCTATGCCGTAAATCTCATACTTCACCTTATGATTGCAGAGCTTTCGCTTAATAATAACGGTGCTCAATTTGTAAAATGCTTTGAAAACGAGCTTTTTACAGGCAGATTCAAGAAAATTGCTACCTGGATAGTATTCGGCTTTCTTGCCTTCAGCGTTTTGTGTAATGTTGCAAGCTTTATTACAGGTTCTGCGGCAGTTTTTACAAGCTGGTTTGGTTTGCCTTCCTGGGCCGGCATGCTTATCTACTATATAATTGCGGGACTTGTAGTTTTCTTTGGAATGAAAATTGTGGGCATCTGCGAAAAATATTCTGTAATTGCAATGGTTTTGGTTATAGGAATTCTTTTTGTGGCAACAGTGACCTCGCAGACAAGTGCCCTGCCACACACCTTTATTGCTTCAACTAACGCAATGGCACTTTACAGCACGGTTGCCTTTTCTCTTTCTGCAGTAATGAGCGTTCCTCAGGTTGTAAAAGGTGTTGCCGGCGACAGAAAAAAGATAATCGGCGCAATTGCAGCGGGTACAGGAATAAACGCTTTCCTCATAATTATCGTTACTTTTATGACACTTTTGGGTGCAGGTCAGGCAATCACTAAAAACGGAGCCCTTGTTGATTTAAGTGCAAGTCTTGGTGGTTGGGTAAGCATTGTAGGCTACATTTTTTCTATTCTGGCTTTATCTACTTCCTTCTGGGCAAACACACTCAACATGCGAGACATTATTGCAGAACAGACAAAATGGAACCTGCGCCTCTGCTGGCTTTTGGCAACTCTTCCATGCCTTATTCTTGCCCTTTGCGGAATGACAAGCTTTGTAGGCTTTGCACGACTTGCAGGAATTATTCAGGTACTCACGGGAATAGGAATTATAATTGCCTACAGCCGTTCAAGAAAGCGTGTGGGTCAGAGTTTGATTTGCGGAAGATTTGGAACTTTGCCATTCCAGATTATAGTCATTTTGAGTTCAATAATGGCAACAGTGGGCTCAGTAATTGCGGTAAAATAAATGAATTGTATAACTCAAGTTGCAGGAACAATACTTTCTCTTCTGGACGTGCCGGCTGATGTACAGATGGACAAGCCCATTCCAGAGCTGCTCGATAAAAAATGCGATCGCGTCGTGATGTATAATCCCGATGCAATTGCACTTTGGATTTACAAAAAATACTACAAAAAATATTTTGCCAGGCTTGAACAGAACACAGATTTGATTCTACCGATGCTTTCTGTTTTTCCTCCAGTGACGCCTGTTTGTTTTGGTTCTATGTATTCGGGACTTCAGCCGGCAGTTCACGGAATCCAAAGCTACACAAAGCCCGTTCTCCGATGCGAAACAGTTTTTGACCGTCTGATTGCCGCAGATAAAAAAGCTGCAATTGTTTCTACCGAAGGTGACTCCATAAGTTTGATTTTTCTTGAACGCCAGATGGATTATTTTATTTACAAAACAGTAAAAGAATGCAACGACAAAGTCGCCGAACTCATAAAAAAAGACGAGTATGATTTAATTGTTCTTTATAACACAGATTATGATTACTGGATGCACCGTTCATCGCCGACAGGCATCCCGGCAAAAAATGCACTGCGAAAAAATGTGGATGAGTATGTTGCACTCAAAGAACTGATTTCAAAAGAGTGGCAGGGCAAACACAAAACCGCACTTGCATTTGCCCCTGACCATGGGTGTCACCGCTGGTTAGGCCTTCTTGGAACCCACGGCATTGATGCACCATGCGATATGAACACGGTGCATGGGTGGAGTTTTATTTAGAATTCTTATTCTGTCAGATTATCAGTCCAAAGCTCACACTGGCTGATTACTGTTTTGAGAGCATCTTCCTGCCCTTCTGGCGGATAGCGGTATTTCTTAAGAAGCTTTTTTACAATCATGCGCATTTTTGCTCTGGCTGATTCCTTTTTCTGCCAGTCGATTGTTTTGTTCTTGCGCAGAGTGTCTGTAAGTTCTTTTG
>Ga0310690_10010932_pt1 | contig 11241 bp, 12 predicted proteins | sample AusTroGonzalo_MG_2_FD_207661 | JGI IMG/M metagenome (GOLD analysis project Ga0310690, IMG submission 207661) | Bovine rumen microbial communities from tropical cattle in Woodstock, Queensland, Australia - Gonzalo_04 (v2) (version 2) | ecosystem: Host-associated > Mammals > Digestive system >...
AAATTTGAATGCTATTTAAATTGATCGTGTTAATAATATCATTGATTTTTTGCTTGTTCATCATATGTCTAAAACCAGCGATAGTACCAATAGATAAAACACCTATGATAGCCAAAACAGCCAACATTTCGGACATAGAGCGACCAGATTCATTTGTATGTTGCATATTCTCCTCCCTTTTTGAATAAGACCAGTTTAAAATATTTTTTTTGATAATGCAAGCATTATTTTTTGGGTTTGCATCCACAATACGTTTGGCGGTACAAATTTTTCTCTTTGCCTAATCGCTCAGCGCGTTCCAATCCGCCATTTTTGCGCCAATTTGTTGTGTCGTAGGGAATGCCAATTTCATTTTCCACTTTTTTGCCAGCGCGACAAACTTGGTCGAAATCTTTGAATCTGGAGATGCCAAAAACGGAAGAAATGCGTGTAAAGCCGTTTGCTTTAGCATATTCGGCTCCTGCTTTTAAACGCAAATAAAAGCAAACGTCACATCGTTTGCCTCGCTCGGGTTCATCTTCCAAACCAGAGGTGGCTTTTTGCCAAAGTTCAGGTACATAATCACCCTCAATAAAAGGGATATTCAATTCTTTGCAAATGCGTTTGTTTTCTTCTAAGCGGTGACGATATTCCTTTTCTGGCTTGATATTGGGGTTGAAAAACATGACGGCAAAATCTTGACCTTTTTCGGCCAATTCTGTAATCACACCGACAGAGCAGGGCGCACAACAGGAAAGCAACAATAACTTATCCATTTTTCCTCCTTAAAATGTCCTGTAAAATGCGGGAACGGGCGGCGGGCAGAGCGCCCAAATGCGCATACAAAAAATGTCCCGTTAAAGCCAATCCGTCGGCTAAATCTTCGTGCGAAGCGTCCGTTTCTTGCCACAAAAAGCGGGGTAATTTTAACAGTTTATCATGGTATGGTTTGCCTTTTTCACGGCTGACAGCACGGCCAGTTTTGGGAGAAATATACGCCAAATCATTTTTATCTCCGCCACCTGCACATTCTGTCATGTCAAGTGCAAAACCCAAAGCCGATAATAAGGCGACCTCAAAGCGAACATAATTTTGATAAAAATTTTCTTGATTAAGCGTGCTTAAAAAATCTAAGGTTTGCATATGTAATTCAGGATATTCTTGACGTTCGGGCAGGGCTTTGTCCAATGTGGCGCACAGGTTGGACAAGACATTTAGGCGAGGCATGTCATCCAATAACAGGGGTGCATAAGCCTTTGTTTCTTCCAAGTAAAAAGTGCCCAATTGTTCGGCAAGGCGCGCTTTCCATGTGGCTTGACAAAGTGTACCAATTTCGGGTGGATGCTTCTTTTTTAAAACGCCCAAGTGACGGCCATTTTCGGATGTAAAAACGCTGACAATAAAAGCCGCTTCTCCCAACGGCTTTGCATTCAAAACAATGGCGTTTTTGCTTGTGAATTCAGGCATTGAAATCCAACCCCCATGGTTTGTATTGGTTGGGATCTTCTGCCCAATTTTCACGCACTTTAACAAATAAAAATAGACTGACCTTTTTACCCAGTTGCTTGGTCAATTCTAGACGGGATTGTTGCCCAATTTTTTTGATCATTTGGCCCCCTCGACCCAGAATAATCATACGATGAGCTGTGCGTTCAACGATAATGTTTTGTTCGATGCGAATAGAATTTTCTGTTTCCTTAAACGATGTCGTTTCCACGGTTAAATGATAGGGTAATTCGTTTTGCAAGTTCATAAATAATTTTTCCCGCGTGACTTCGGCGGCGAACAAGCGATCGGGCATGTCCGTCATTTCATCGGGATTAAACATCCAAGGTGATTTGCTGGCTTTAGAACACAGATAATCCATTAATTCTTGCACACCTTTTCCCGTTTTGGCAGATACATAAAAAATGGCGTTCCATAAATCCATTTTGCCAACAGCTTCGGCCAATGTTGCCAGTTTTGTTGGGGTGACTTGGTCAATCTTGTTGACGGCCAAAATGGCTTTTTGTTTGGCCTTGGTTAAATTTTGAATAATAAGCTTTGTGTTATCATCAATTCCTTTTTTGGCATCAATCAAAACAAGACGCATATCTGCATCGTCAGATTCAGTCCAAGCGCCCGCAACCATCGCACGATCTAACCTGCGTGATGGTTTGAAAATACCAGCAGTATCCACCAAAATTAGTTGCGTATTACCTTTGATGTAAATGCCACGCACTTTGCCACGTGTGGTTTGAACCTTGGGTGAAACGATGGAAATCTTGCTGCCAATAACATAGTTTAATAAGGTAGATTTGCCCGCATTAGGAGCCCCTAAAATTGCCACAAAAGAACACTTTTGTTCAGCCATTGTATTGCTCCAACAGGTTTTGAGCGGCTTCTTTTTCGGCCTCTTTTTTGTTGTGCCCCACGCCAAAGGCGGTCAGCTTGCCGACCTTGATTTGAACCTTGAAGATGGGTTCGTGTTCCGAGCCCATTTGTTCCACCATCTTATATGTTGGCAGGCATTTGAATTTACGTTGAGCCCATTCTTGGCAAGCGGATTTTGGATCCTGAGGGGCTTGAAGATTTGATTCCATAAGCGGTGTCCACACGGGAATCATGATCTTTTTCGCGGCTTCCAAACCTTGATCCAAATATAGGGCGCCCAAGACCGCTTCACAAACATCGGACAAGATGGAATCATTTTCGCGCAATTCTTTTTCTGTTGTTTTGACCAATTTGTTAAGGCCCCAAAGATGTGCCACCTCGGCCAGTGTTTTTTCGCAAGTTAGTGCAACAAAGCGTTTGGCCAGTGCGCCTTCTTTTTCTTGTGGATAGGTTTTGTACAGCAATTCCGCCACCACCAATCCCAAAACGCGATCTCCCAAAAATTCCAAGCGTTCATAGGCAGCAGCTTTGGCCCCGTGGGCTAATTGTAACGCCTGATCAAACAACTTGGGATTTTTAAATAAATTGCGCATCAATGAATCTCCGTGAAAATACGTTCCAACCGCAAAAAATCCGTCCAACGCCAGAATTGGAAAAACCATCCATTTCCGTTGGTGGAATAGAAAATCAAACGGGCTTTGCCTTCCAACAATTCTTCAGGTACAAGGCCAAAATAGCGGCTGTCTTGGGAATTGTCGCGGTTATCACCCATCATAAAATAATGGCCTTCTGGAACAATAACGGGGTTTGTGTTGTCCAAAATCATGTGATCATTTAATTCATAAATATCATGTTTAACCCCGTTTGGAAGTGTTTCTTCATAACGAATATATTGTTGCCATCCAGATTCTGTCAGCCAGTTTTCACGTCCCAATTCTTCGCGTCCCACTAAGACTTCATTGATGTACAGGCGTCCTTTCACCATTTGGATTGTATCTCCAGGAAGACCAATAACGCGTTTGATATAATCTGTCTTTCTATCCTTTGGCCATTTGAAAACAACCACATCGCCACGTTGCGGAGGATTGTTAAAAATACGTCCCTTTGGAATCAAAGGAATTGAAAAAGGAAAGGAGTGTTTGGAATAGCCATAATCATATTTGCTGATGAACAAATAATCACCGACCAAAAGGGTGGGGACCATCGAGCTGGATGGAATATTATATGGCTCAAAGGCGCAAGAACGGATGCATAATGCCAAAAACGCAAGCCACAACAACTCAGCCCATTCGTTGCGTTTGTGTTTTTTTTCTTGTATAGGTTGTGTGCTTAGGTTTTGAATTTGATTTGTTTGATTATCCATAGTATTTCCTTTCAATTTTGGGATCAGTGTAACATAAATCAATTGAAATGTCTATAAGAAACTCAAATAAAAGTGAGGGGAAAAGGTGGTAATTTAGAGTGTAAAATAACATATAAATTTCATGTGGTTATAAAATATTGTGTAATTTTTATTACATTTTTGTTGCATTTTTGTGACAAAATGTTATAATCGCCTCCATAAACATTGAAGGAGGGAATATGAAAAATTTAGTTCGTTTCTTATTGCGTTGTGCTTTTCGTGTTATGAAAGTGCGCGTTTCGTTTCAAGTCAAGGAAGAGGGAGAATGGCCATCCAAAGGGATCTATATTTCAAATCACGTGTCTTGGTTGGATCCTGTCATTTTGTTTGCCTTTTTACCCAATGATCCAGTCTTTTTGTTGCATGCCAAGTTGTATCGCAACAAATGGATTCGCTTCTTCATGCATTATGCCGACAAGCGTGAATTCAGCTATATCAATGTGGCGGATACAAAGGATGTAATCGAGATTATCAATAAGGATCGGTATTGCTTGATGTTCCCAGAGGGATGTATGACAGACAATGGCGATATGATGAAAATTTATGAAGCCCCTGCAGTTGTGGCGGACAGAACGGGTGCGCCTTTTGTGCCAATTTGGATCAGTGGGGCGGAATATAGTCGTTTCTCAGAAACGGGAGATAACTTGCCACACCGGCCTTTTCCAAAGATTAAAATTAAAGTTGGGGCGCCAAAGTTTATTGAAATCAATGATGAATTAAAGAAAAATCGTGACTATTTGCGTGATGTGACATACCACTTATTGAACAAAATGCGGTTTCAAATGAATTTCAAAAGTAACATCACACTCTTTAAAAACTTTGTACGTATTACGCGTATCTACGGAAAAGAAGGATGGTTTAAACGCCGCGAATTTTTGGAGGATATCAATCGTCAGCCGCAAACGTATAAGGACGTGTTATTAAAGAGTTATGTCTTGGGTCAAAAGTTCGCTCAAATAACAGACAAAGGTGAAAATGTGGGTATTATTTTGCCAAACGCGGTGGCAACAGTGGTGTCCTTCTTTGGATTATCCGCCTATGCGCGTGTGCCCGTTATGTTGAACTTTTCATTGGGAGCATCTGTTGTGGTGACAATGTGTCGGACGGCCTGTGTCAAGCGCATCATTACGTCAAAAGCGTTTATCATGAAAGCAAAACTGGAAGAGGTGATTGAAACCTTAAAAGAAGAACATATTAAAATTACATATTTGGAAGATTTGGCCAAAACCATTAAACTTGGTGAAAAATTGCGTGGTGTTTGGTATTACAAAATCAAGAAGATTCCTGTGGATCAAAAAAGTTCGGATCCTGCCGTTATTTTGTTTACTTCTGGATCAGAAGGAACGCCCAAAGGAGTGGTTCTTTCGCACAGTAATATTATTGCAAACGTGAATCAAACACGGTGTTTTGAGCAATTAAATGCGAAAGATTTGCTCTTCAATTCATTGCCAATGTTCCATTCATTTGGGCTTTGTGTGGGCGTTTTCTTCGCTATTTTCTCGGGCGCAAGATTGTTCTTGTTCCCATCACCATTGTTGTATCGTACAATTACGGAATTGTTGTATGAATTAAAGGTGACCGTGATGGCGGCAACAGATACATTCTATAAAGTTTATGCCAACATTTCGCACCCGCATGATTTTAAAAATGTGCGTTTGTGCTATGCCGGCGCAGAAGCTGTTAAGAAAGAGACTCGTGATTTGGTGTCGGAACGTTTAGGGGTACGCTTGATGGAAGCGTATGGAACAACCGAATGTTCGCCGGTGCTTTGTGGTAATAATACCTTATTTAATAAGTTTGGTACATTGGGTAAATTGCCTCCCGCCATTGATTATCGTTTGGAACCTGTGGAAGGTATCAAAGAAGGGGGCGAATTTGTTGTGCGCGGTCCGAATATTATGAAGGGATATTTGTATGCCGACAATCCTGGTGTATTGGTGCCGGTTAAAGATGGTTGGTATCATACGGGCGACGTTGTGGTTGTGGACGATTTGGGCTTTGTAAAAATCGTGGATCGCGTGAAACGCTTTGCCAAAATTGCTGGCGAAATGATTTCATTGACTGCGGTGGAAAATATCGCTGTGGAAATTTGGGGTACAGATGAATTCCGTTGCGGCGCAATTGCTATTCCATCGGATAAAAAAGGTGAGCAAATTATTATGGTAACGAATAATAAGGACGCTTCAAGGGCCGCGTTTGCTGAAAAAGTGCGGCGCAAGGGCTTAAGCGAACTTTATATTCCTGTTGAATTTTTGTATAAGGAAGAATTGCCTTTGTTTGCCACGGGTAAAGCCGATAACATTACCCTGAAAAAGTGGGTATTAAAAGAAAAAGGCCTCGCCTAAAATAGGACTTGTTATTTTCAATAAAAAAGAATATAATGGGCTCTAGGGGTGAAAAATGAAGTCTGATACAAGAGAAAAAATTGTTGAAACGGCAATTTATGAATTCGCTGCAAAAGGCTATGAGCCAACGGCGACCCGTGATATTTTGGCCAAAGCCAAAGCAAATGTGGCAGCAATCAGTTATTATTTTGGCAATAAAAACGGCTTGTATGCAGAGGTTTTGAAGCGCATTTTGGTGCGTATTAATCAAAAATTTGCAGACGAAATGGAAGAATATCAAAACGAGCTTTCCCTTCGTCCTTGTCCCGAAAAAAGCGAAGCACTTTTAAAAAACTTTATTCGTGGCTTTGTGGAGCTGTTTTGTTCAGACAGATTGACGACTGCTATGTGTACGATTTTTGTGCGTGAATACGTGGAGCCATCCCAAAGTTTTAAAGAATTATTCCAAGGTTTGAACACACACTATCGTCAAATTTTTGTGGATTTATTGGTGGATGCAAACGAAGGAAAAATGACTTATAAGGAAGCGGTATTACAAGTTGTGATGCTGTTTTCGTCTATTTTTATGTTGGTGTCGCGCAAAAAGATTATTTTGGATGCGATGCAGTGGAAAGGATATACGGCCGATTCTGTAGATGAAATCTTGTCGGTCTTTTATCGAGGATTATTCAGAAAATAGGAGTGTAAATGAAGAAAATGATTCCAATGGCCATCTGTTATGATTTTGATGGCACCTTATCTCCGGGCAATATGCAAGAATATGGTTTTTTGCGGGCAGTTCAGGCAAAATCTGCAAAAGATTTTTGGGAAGAAACAAATACCTTGGGCCTGCGCGAAAAAGCGGATGATATCGCTGCATATATGTGGGTGATGTTGGAAAAATTAAAAGCAAAAAGAATCAAACCAACACGGGCGGCTTTTCGTAAATTTGCGGCAGATATTGAATTGTTTGCGGGTGTTCCTGATTGGTTTGACAGAATTAATGCCTATGCAAAAAAGCATGGGGTGGAGCTGCGTCATTACATTATTTCTTCCGGTCTTCAAGAAATGATTGAAGGTACAAAAATTGCCAAGAAATTTCATACGATTTTTGCTTCCACATTTATGTATAATAAAAAAGGCGAGGCATTTTGGCCGGGTATTATGTTGAACTATACCAGTAAAACGCAATTTATCTTTCGAATTAATAAGGGCTGTGAGGATTTAGCCGATAACGAAACAGTAAACAAATATATTCCACGTCCGTTGCGGCCGATGCCTTTTGAAAATATGATCTATGTGGGCGATGGCTTGACGGATATTCCGTGTATGAAGATGGTAAAAGCCGAAGGGGGACACTCTGTTGCGGTTTATGATGCGAGAAAGCCAAAACCCAGAAAGATTGATCAATTGGTGGCGGATAATCGTGTGAATGCGGTAAAGCCAGCGGATTATCGTGCGGGCAAGCCATTGGAAAAATATATTCAATCCGTGATTGATAAAATTGCAGCCACCTATGTTGTCAGAGATCAAGAAATCAAAAACTAGTCTTTGTATGAGGCGCGTTTGATGCGGTCGTTGATGGCACGGCCAAGGCCTTCCATAGGAATGGGGGCAATGGCGATTTTGGTATATTTTGTTTGTTCCTCTGCTTTGTGCATATAGGCGAACAGGTTAGCGGTTGCCTCGCGTAAATCACCGCTTTTGCTTAAATTCAAGTGCCCATTAATTTTACCAAAACCAATCATAAATTCATCATCTGTTGGTTCTGTTACATTGATTCTGGTTTCATATTTGGGCGCATAATGTTTCAGCATTTGTCCTGGGGAAGATGGCAAATTGGGATTGCCTCCAGAAATCAAAACGGGCTCGTTTAAAAAAGCGCTGATCTCCTCCATCGGAATGCCCCCAGCACGGAGTAAAACAATGTCTTTGCTTGTCAAATCAATAATGGTGGATTCTACACCGACCCCACAAGAACCCCCATCCAAAATCATCGGTACACGATCGCCCAAGCTGTGATCCACATGTTCGGCTGTGGTCGGGCTGATGCTTTGTGAACGATTGGCAGAAGGAGCCACGATCGGAGTTTCGCTTTTGCGGATCAGTTCTAATGCCACAGGATGATTCGGCATACGCACGCTGACAGTCGGTAATCCCGCGCAAGCCAGATCCAACGATTGCACAAATTGTTTGCGTTTTAGAACCATCGTCAAAGGCCCTGGCCAAAACTTTTTGGCAAGCGCTTTAACACGAGAATCTGTTTCGGCATAATCTTTCAAGAAGTCGACATCCGCGATATGAGAAATAAGAGGATTAAATGTGGGCCGATTTTTTGCCTCAAAAATTTTGGCAACGGCAACGGGGTTATAGGCATCCGCGCCCAACCCATAAACCGTCTCGGTTGGGAAAGCCACAATATCACCTTGTTGAATCAGGTGGGCGGCCTTTAAAATATTTTCATCTGTTGCTTTAAAAATCGGCATAAAAAAATCCTCGGGCGGTTGGCCCGAGGTTCCAACTTAAAAGTTATTTTGCAGGTGGAAACTTTGCGGCATTTTCCGCATTGAATTGAACCCACTTTGCATCAGCTTCATCAGAGGACTTAATCGCACCCTGAGGGCATTCACCCAAGCAAACACCGCAATCAATGCAGGTATTTGGATCAACAACCATTTGTGTTTCACCCTTATGGAAAGCACCCACTGGGCAAACTTCGGCGCAAGCGCCACACAAAACACATGAATCATTTACTACTGAAGGCATATTTTTCTCCTTTTTAAAAATTGAACGAAACTGATAATAGGATATTTGTTCAAAAAATGCAAGTCTTTTTTTGTTGACAGGATTCTTTCGGTATGTTAGCATGGTAATACCAACAACAAAAAGGAGAATAAAATGGATATGAAACAAATTACAATCGCTACAGCGGGAGCTGTTTTTTGTGGGTTAGCTTTATTTTATGGTAAAAACGCTGAGGCCGGTTCTTGCACAAAACAAGGATCCAGCCAAAGTATTGCATGGATTCAATCGAAATATAAGAATTGTGGAAATTGTGGCACTCAAAAGGATAGTAAAGGCAAGACAGTTTATTATTGCTATTGCGGAGATGGCTGTAAAACAACAGCGACAAACTCGAATCAGACAGCGACAGCAAGTAATTCAAAAAGTTGTGAAAAGTATGGATCTCATAATAGCTTTGAATGGATTGAAAAAAGACAAAAAAATTGTAAAGATTGTGGTATTCAGATAGGATCCAAAAATGAGGTTGTTTATTATTGCTACTGTGGCGAAGGATGTGTTGCAAACGGTGGTGTAGATGCCAAAGCTGTTGGTGGTAAAAAAGGTATAAAAGAGAAAATTAAAAGTTGTGCCAAAAAGGCGGTTTCTTTGAAGCCAGATGTATCTGTGAATGCTACGATTGCGGAGTCTGCATTGATGGGTGCTGGTTTAGGTATGAGTAACCCAACACAACAAAAGTTTGCTGTATGTGTGACAAAAGAAGTTGTTAAAAAAGTAAAAGATAAACTAAAAAAAGCGATTAAGAAAATTTTCTAAAAGTTTTCTTGAAATCAATTTCCCCGAGGTGAACTCTCGGGGATTTTTTTGTTGCAATTCATTTTTTGATTTGATATAATGATGCTGTTCCGCTCGGGTGAGTGGCGACCGTGGATTTAACCTGACTTGTCCTACGTCAATGGACTAAATAAGGAGAAAAGACTATGCTTAAAACAGCAGAGGCGGTGTCTATCGGCCACCCAGATAAAACAGCCGATTATATTTCCAGTTATTTGTTGGATGAATTATTAAAACAGGACCCGTGGGTTCGCTATGCCGTTGAGGTGATGGTGAAAGATAACACTGTCATTTTTGCGGGTGAAGTGTCTGGAAAAATTGAAATGCCAGACTTGATCCAAGTGGCAAAAAAGGCCTATGCGGACATTGGTTATACGCAAGAATATAGTCGTGCATGGGGTGACAATTGCGTGAATCCCGACAAGCTGACGATTTTAAATCTAATTGGTGCGCAATCTGCCGATATTGGCCAAGGTGTTACTGCCAACGGTTGGGGCGATCAAGGTGTCTTTGTTGGCTACGCCTGCAAGGGCGAGGAAGCGTTGCCGCCAGAACTTTATTTGGCGAGAAAATTAAACGCTGCATTGTATGAAACAGCATTGAAAGATAATCGTATGGGCTTGGACATCAAGACCCAAATTACGTTGGACGAGGCAGGGCAAATTACCACCGCGATTGTGGCAATTCCGATGCGATGTGCGTGTGATAGCATGATGGATGCGTTGGATGTCTTGGGACAAGCGCCAAAGAAGTTGATTATCAACGGAACGGGGCGCTATACAACACATGGTGCGGTGGCTGATTGTGGTGTGACAGGGCGAAAATTGGCCTGCGATTTTTATTCTACAGCATGCGCAGTTGGTGGCGGAAGCCCCTGGGGAAAAGATGCAAGTAAGGCAGATGTGACATTGAATCATGCAGCACGAGCATTGGCCCGGCATTATCTTCAAGATAACGATGAGTGCTATGTGTATTTATCATCATGCATTGGGCAAAGCGAATTACCCAGCGCTGAGGTGCAATGTATCAAAAATGGTGTGGAAAAATGGGAAAAAATATCGTTGGATCAACCGCCCACTTTGATGATTCAAAATATGAAATTGAATACACCTGTTTTTAAATCGCTTTGTCGAGCGTCAGTTGGATTAAAATAACGCTTGATTTTTTCGGATTTTTTCTGTAAAATAGCGCTCATCTGAAATAAAGGAGCAGTTATGCAGGAAAAATTGTCTGAAATTAAAAATGCCACGTTGCCGGCCATTGAAGCGGCTAAAACGTTGGCAGAGTTGGATGCTATCCGCGTTGGCGTGATTGGTAAAAGTGGTTCTTTGACGGGACTCATGAAGGAATTGGGTTCTTTGTCCATTGAGGAAAAGAAAACTTTTGGTGCTGCCGTCAATACGGTCAAAAATGAAATTACCGCTGCGATTGAAGCCAAAAAGGAAGCGTTGGAAGAGGCAGAGTTAAATGCAAAATTACAATCCGAAAGTGTGGATGTAACTTTGCCATGTCGCCCGCAGCATATGGGGCGCATTCATCCAATTACACAGGCGATTGAAGAGGCTTTAACAATCTTTGCCCAGATGG
>Ga0310690_10010933_pt1 | contig 11241 bp, 9 predicted proteins | sample AusTroGonzalo_MG_2_FD_207661 | JGI IMG/M metagenome (GOLD analysis project Ga0310690, IMG submission 207661) | Bovine rumen microbial communities from tropical cattle in Woodstock, Queensland, Australia - Gonzalo_04 (v2) (version 2) | ecosystem: Host-associated > Mammals > Digestive system >...
CTTAATCAACTTTGTGCTTGGTTGTGCAGTATTTGCATTCGGAGCATTCAAGAATGGTTTATTCCTTGGAATCGTTTTTGCAAACATGGTTATTGGTATATTCCAAGAAGTTAGATCTAAAAAGACTCTTGAAAAGATGTCAATTTTAACATCTCCAACAGTAGATGCTATTCGTTCTAAAAATGGTGTTTCATCAAGAATGACAATACAAACTGATGCTATTGCTCTTGACGACATTATTATTTTGAAACAAGGTGATCAAGTTCCAGTAGACTGTATGGTAGTTGGTGGTATTTGTGATGCTAATGAATCATTACTTACTGGTGAAGCTGATGATATTCATAAAGTAAAAGGCGATGTTTTATATTCAGGTTCAACAATTCAAGCTGGGGAAGTAACATGTAGAGTAACAGCAGTTGGTGCTGAATCTTATTCTGCTAAATTACTTGCTGAAGCTAAAAAATTCAAGAAAACAAAGTCTAAGTTGATGAATTCTATCAACTGGATTATTAGGATCGTTTCTATCTTGATTTTCCCACTTGGAACATTAATGTTCTTAAATAACTTCCAAGCATTTGATCATGTGATGAAAGAAACAGTAACAAGAACTGTTAGCTCAATCATTGGTATGATTCCAGAAGGATTGATGGTATTAACTTCTATTGCTCTTGCTGCGGGTGTATATAAACTTGCAAAGAAGAATACTTTAGTTCAAGATTTGTATTCTATTGAAACTCTTGCGAGAGTTGATGTGTTATGTCTAGATAAGACAGGAACAATTACAGAAGGTTCAATGCAAGTAGAACAAGTTGTACCGATTGATGAAAAGTTTAATATCCAAGATATTATCGGAAACATGGTTAAAGCGTTAGGTCCAAACAATGCTACATTCCAAGCTTTCTCTGATTATTTCCATCAAGGAACGGAATACGAGATTATAAAGAAAGTTCCATTCTCATCAGCAAGAAAATGGTCTGCTGTTGATTTTGGTATTAATAAGACATTTATTGTTGGTGCTCCAGAATTCGTTTTAAAGGATAGATTCTGGGAAGTAGAAGAAAAGTGTGAAGCATTTACAAAAGAAGGCTTCAGAGTTCTATGCTTAGTAACAACAAGAGAATTCCTATCTGAAACGATGGATCCAGCTCAAATGAAGATTGTTGGTCTTATTGTTTTGTCAGACAAGATTAGAGAAAATGCTCATGCAACATTTGAATATTTTGCAAAGCAGGGTGTAACACTAAAAGTTATCTCTGGTGATAACCCAATTACAGTATCAAAAGTTGCTGAAAGAGCTGGTCTTCAAGGTGCAGATAAATATATCGATGCATCTAAGGATTTAGATACAAACGAAAAGATTTATGATGCTTGTGATAAATACACAATTTTTGGTCGTGTATCTCCAAAGCAAAAGAAACAACTTGTTCAAGCATTAAAATCTAAAGGATATACAGTTGGTATGACAGGCGATGGTGTAAACGACGTTATGGCCTTAAAAGAAGCGGATTGTTCTATTGCTATGGCTGCTGGTTCTTCTGCTGCTCGTTCTGTATCTCAACTTGTTTTACTTGATTCTGACTTTGCTTCACTTCCATCAGTTGTTAGTGAAGGTAGAAGAGTAATAAATAACATTGAGCGTGCTGCATCTTTATTCCTTGTAAAGACAACATTCTCAGCATTACTTACAATTTTATGTATTGCTTTCTCAATTCAATATCCATTTGAAGCAATTCAATTAACTCTTGTAAGTTCAATCTGCTGCGGTATTCCTTCATTCTTCTTGGCTCTAGAGCCAAACAACCAAAAGGTTACTGGCGGATTCCTGTCGAAAGTCTTTAAAAAGGCACTGCCTGCAGGCTTTACGATAGCAGTATTTATTTTCTTGACAAGTTACACTCATTCAAATATCGGAATTAATGTATCTTCTCAAGTATCTACTATGGCTACTTATATATACGCTGCTGTTGCGTATGCAGTATTATTACAAGTTTGTATGCCATATTCAAAGGAAAGAGTAATCTTAGTTGTCGCTTGTGCAGCTGCGCTATTATGGTGTATGACAACACAATTTACAACAACTCTATTCAGCTTATATAGCTTAACTCCAACTATGTACCTAAAGACAGCAATCATGGTTATCTGTGTTGTTCCTTCAATGGTATTTATGAGAGTAGAAATTCAAGCTGTAATTGATACAACAAAAGAAATGAAGAAAATGTTCCGTAACGCTGGTGATAAAGTTAAATCAGTGTTTGATAGAAAGAAGAATATTGAAAAATAAAGTTTTATGGAGAGACTATGAATAACGAGAAAATCTTAGTATTAGATTTTGGTGGTCAATACAACCAACTAATCGCAAGACGTGTAAGAGATCTTAATGTTTATTGTGAAATGCATCCATGCACAATCTCAATAGAAAAGATCAAAGAGATTAACCCAATGGGTATCATCTTTACAGGTGGACCAAATTCAGTATTTGATCCAGAATCACCACATGTAGACAAGGCAATTTTTGACCTTAACATTCCAATTCTTGGTATTTGTTATGGTTGCCAACTTATTGCTTATACATTAGGCGGTGAAGTTAAGCATGCTACAACAAGAGAATATGGTAAGCAACTTGCTAAATTCGATGCTAGCTCAAAGTTATTTAAGGACTTAAAGAGTGAAAATCAAGTTTGGATGAGCCATACAGACTATGTAAATCAAATTCCAGAAGGATTTAAGATTGTAGCTACAACTGACACATGTCCAGTTGCTGCTATGGAAAATGCTGAAAGAAAGATTTATGGCGTTCAATATCACCCAGAAGTTGTACATACAATCGATGGTATCAATATGCTAAAGAACTTCTTATATGAAGTTGTTGGCGTTCATGGCGATTGGAAGATGGATAACTTTGCAAAGGAAACTATCCAAAGATTAAAAGAAAAGATTGGAGATAAGAAAGTTCTTTGCGCATTCTCAGGTGGTGTAGATTCTGCCGTTGCTGCTACATTAATTCATAAAGCAGTAGGTCCTCAACTTACATGTATTTTCGTAGATCACGGTCTACTTAGAAAAGACGAAGCTAAGCAAGTTATGAAAGTATTCAAAGAAGATATGGGTATGAATATTATCTTAGCTGATGCTTCTGAATTATTCTTAAAAGACTTAGAGGGTGTTACTGAGCCAGAAAAGAAGAGAAAGATTATTGGTCGTGATTTTATTCAAGTATTTGAAAAAGAAGCTAATAAGATTGGCGCTGTAGATTTCTTAGTACAAGGAACAATTTATCCAGACGTTATTGAATCTGGTTTAGGTAAGAGTGCAACAATTAAATCTCACCATAACGTTGGTGGACTTCCAAGTGTTGTAAACTTCAAAGAAATTGTTGAACCTCTAAGAGATTTATTTAAGGACGAAGTAAGAAAGGTTGGTTTCGAGTTAGGACTTCCAAAAGAAATCGTTATGAGACAACCATTCCCAGGACCAGGTTTAGCTATTAGAGTCCTTGGAGATATTACTAAAGATAAGTTAGATATTTTAAGGGAAGCAGATTTCGTTTTTAGAGATGAAATTGCAAAGAATAATTTAGATGATCAAATTTGGCAATACTTTGCAGTATTAACAAATGCTAGATCAGTAGGTGTTATGGGCGATTCTAGAACATACGATTACACAATTGCATTACGTGCCGTAACTTCTGTTGATGGTATGACATCAGACTGGGCAAGAATCCCATACGAAGTTCTTGAAAAGATTTCAACAAGAATAGTTAACGAGGTAGCTCATGTAAATAGAGTTTGCTACGATATTACATCTAAGCCACCAGCAACTATTGAATGGGAATAATAAGAGAGTAAAAGTAGGAGAAAGGTTATGATTAATAAGTATGACACACAACTATTAATTGATGCTAGAAAGGGTCAACCACTAAACCAAGAAGATATTATTGAATATTTTGAAAATGATTTAGATGGTGATTGTCTATTAGTTGTTGGAGATGAAAGCTTGATTAAAATTCATTTCCATACAGACGAACCATGGAAGGTACTTGAGTACTGCTCAACAATTGGAGATATTTATGACATAGTTGTTGAAGATATGGAAAGACAATCTAATGGCTTACACGGCTAAAATTAATTAAAAAGAAAATTATTGAAGGAGATATAGATTATGTTAACAGCAATCGTAGGAATTAACTGGGGAGACGAAGGTAAGGGAAGAATGGTAGACCTTATCTCTCAAGAATATGATATTGTTTGTAGATATCAAGGTGGTAACAATGCAGGTCACACTGTTATTAACGACAAGGGTAAGTTCATCCTAAACTTATTACCATCTGGTATTTTAAGAGATGACAATGTTAATGTTATGGGTAACGGTATGGTTATCGATATTAAGCACTTATGTGGTGAAATCGATAAGTTAGTTGCAGCAGGCATTAAGATTACTCCAGACAATTTAAAGATTAGTGATAGAGCAGTTATTGTTATGCCATATCATGTACAACTAGACTGTCTTGAAGAAGAAAGACTAGCTGGTAAAAAGTATGGTTCAACAAGAAGAGGTATTGCTCCAGTTTATTCAGATAAATATGCTAAGAAGATTATCATGATGGGCGATTTATTCGACGAAGCAGCTTTAAGAGAAAGAGTTGAATCTTTAGTTGAATACAAGAACTTATTAGTAAATAAGGGATATGGCGCTGATCCAATTAACGTTGAAGAAATGATGGAATATCTACACACATATGGTGATAGATTAAAGCCATTTGTTATCAACCTATCTAAGTGGTTAAATGACCAAAACAAGGCTGGTAAGAAGATTATGTTCGAAGCACAACTTGGCGCTTTAAGAGATATTGATTTCGGTATTAACCCATATACATCATCATCTAACTCAATTGCAGCTTATGCTCCAATCGGTGCTGGTGTTCCAAACTTAAAGTTAGACAAGTCTATCGGTATTATGAAGGCTTACTCTTCATGCGTTGGTGAAGGACCATTCACAGTTGAAATGTTTGGTGATGAAGCTAAGGCTTTAAGAGATGCTGGTGGCGAATATGGTGCTGCTACAGGAAGACCAAGAAGAGTTGGTGCATTTGACGTTGTTGCTTCTAAGTATGGTGTTATGTGCCAAGGCGCAGACGAAGTTGCTTTAACAAAGATCGACGTTCTTTCATATATGGATAAGATTCCAGTTTGCGTTGCTTATGATGTAAACGGTGAAAGAGTAGAAGACTTCCCACGTGGAAGAGCATTAGAAATTGCTAAGCCTATTATTGAATATCTTCCAGGTTGGAAGTGTGATATTTCTAATGCTAGAAAGCCAGAAGATTTACCAAAAGAAGCTTACGATTATATCAAGTTTATAGAGGAAAAAGTAGGATGCAAGATTTCTATCGTATCTGTTGGTGCTGATAGAGATGCTTACATGACATGGAAGGAGTAATTTAAAATGAAATTAAATAATCATTTCCTTGAATTAAAGGATAGTTACTTATTCTCAACAGTTGCAAGAAAAGTAAGAGAATTCCAAGCTGCAAATCCAGATAAGAAAGTTTATAAACTTTCTATCGGAGATGTAACTCTTCCTCTTGCTCCAGCTGTAATTAAAGCTATGCACGATGCTGTTGAAGAACAAGCTCATAAAGAAACGTTTAGAGGTTATGGCCCAGAACTAGGCTATGATTTCTTAAGAAGTGAATTAGTTAATTATTATGGTAAAAGAGGTGTTAAGTTAGAACTTGACGAAATTATCGTTTCTGATGGTGCTAAGTCAGACCTTGGTAATATCTTAGATATTATTGATCCATCAAATAAGGTTTTAATCCCAGATCCAGTATACCCAGCATACGTTGATGTTAACGTTATGGGCGGTAGAAAGATTTCTACAATTGCTGGTAACGAAGCTAATGGTTTTAAACCATTGCCATATGAGGGTCTTGATGCAGATGTTATTTATATCTGCTCACCAAATAATCCTACTGGTGCAGTTTATACAAAAGATGAATTAAAGAAGTGGGTCGATTATGCTAATTCAAAGAATGCATTAATTATCTTTGATGCAGCTTATGAATCATTTATTACAGATCCAACACTTCCAAGATCAATTTTTGAAATTGAAGGTGCAAGAACTTGTGCTATCGAGATTTGTTCATTCTCTAAGATTGCTGGATTTACAGGTACACGTTGTGGATATACAGTAGCTCCAAAAGAGTTAGTATTCGATGGTATTTCTGTTAATGCTTTATGGAACAGAAGACAATCTACAAAATTCAATGGAACTCCTTATATTGTTCAAAGAGGTGCTGCTGCAGTATTCTCTGATGAAGGTATGAAGCAAATCCAAGAAAACTTACAATTCTATAGAGATAACGCAAAGATTATTAAGGAAGGTTTAAATTCAGTTGGTGTTTGGTCAGTTGGTGGTGAAAACTCTCCATATGTTTGGGCTAGAACTCCAAAGGGAATGAAGTCTTGGGAATTCTTTGATAAGTTATTAAACGAATATGGCGTTGTATGTACACCAGGTGCAGGCTTTGGTGAAAACGGCGAAGGCTACTTCAGATTAACAGCATTTGGTGATAGAGAAGTAACTAAGGAAGCTGTTAAGAGAGTTATTGAACTTTATAAATAATGAAAAGATTTAGTGCTGAAGATATTCAGAATATTCTAAATGATTTAGAAGAAAAATATCCTAATGCACATTGTGAGCTAAATTATGGCTCACCATTCGAACTTCTTGTTGCTACAATTTTATCTGCACAATGTACAGATAAAAGGGTAAATGAAGTAACAAGTGAACTTTTTAAAAAATATAATAAACCACAAGATTTTGCTATTATGCCACAAGAAAAACTTGAGGGCTTAATAAAATCTTGTGGGTTTTATAGAAATAAAGCTACAAATATAATTGCTTGTTCTAATTCTATAATTAATGACTTTGGCGGGATAGTTCCAAACACGATGGAAGATTTGGTAAAACTTGCTGGGGTTGGTAGAAAAACAGCAAATGTAGTTTTATCTGAGGCTTTTAAAATACCTGCTATTGCAGTAGACACGCACGTTATGCGCGTTAGTAATAGAATAGGATTTATAAAAAGCGATGATCCACATAAAGTGGAAGAGAAATTAAGAAAAATAATACCTAGGGATAAATGGTCTAGAGCACATCACTTATTTATTTTCCTTGGCAGATATACATGTCATTCAAGGAAACCAGATTGTGACAATTGCAAGATTCAATCCTATTGTGAGGCTTGGAAGAAAAAATGTTTTTAGATATTGCTACAATTTTTATAAAAGCAGGTAAAGGTGGGGATGGAGCTATTTCATTCCACACTGAAAAGTATGTTGATAATGGCGGTCCTGATGGTGGAGATGGCGGAGACGGTGGCTCTGTTATCTTTGTTGCTGATGATAATTCATCTACGCTTGTAGATTTCCAATATGCAAAACACTTTAGAGCAGAAGAAGGAACAAACGGAAGCTCTAAGAATTGCCGTGGTAAAAACGGAAAAGATTTAATTATTAAAGTTCCTAGAGGTACTTTAATTAAAGATAAAGAAACAGGAAGAATCTTAGCAGATATGTTCTATGCAGATTCTAAATATGTTGGCGCTCAAGGTGGTAAAGGTGGTAAGGGTAATGCAAGATTTGCTACTCCTACTAGAAAAGCTCCAAGATTCTCTCAAAAGGGTGAGATTACACAAGAGATTACTTTAACACTTGAATTAAAGACTATTGCTGATGTAGGTTTAGTTGGATTCCCAAATGTTGGTAAATCAACACTACTTTCAGTAGTATCTGCAGCAAAGCCAAAGATTGCAAATTATCATTTCACGACATTATCGCCAAATCTAGGCGTAGTTAAACACTATGATGATTCATTTGTAATGGCAGATATTCCTGGTCTTATAGAGGGCGCATCTGATGGTGCAGGTCTAGGACATGCGTTCTTAAGACACGTAGAACGTGTAAGATTAATTGTTCATATTGTAGATATCTCAGGTATCGAAGGAAGAGATCCAGTTGAAGATTATAATATAATACAAACTGAATTAAAGAATTATAGCGAAATGTTATATAACTTACCTCAAATCGTATGCGTGAATAAATGCGATATGCTTGAGGATGATAGTGCTATAAAGAAATTTGAAAAGGCTATTGGTAAGAAAGTTATTAAACTTTCTGCGATTACAAAGAAGGGAACAGATGAACTTTTAGATAGAATCGTAGAAGAATTAAAAGTATTACCAAAACAAGAACCAATTCATATTGAAGCTGTTGATGATACTAAAGATAGAACTTCATTTGAAGTTATGCGTGATTCTGATGGTGCATTTGAAGTTGTTGGTGGCCTTGTAGATAATCTTGTAAGAAATGTCGTATTAAGCGACTTTGAATCTAATAGATATTTCCAAAAGATGCTTGTTGAAAGAGGTGTAATTAAAGCACTTAAAGAAAGCGGATGTGAAGAAGGCGATATTGTTAGAATGTCAGATATAGAATTTGAATTTGTGGAGTAGGAATATGTTAAATAGTAAAGATAGAGCAAAATTAAGAAGTTTAGCAATGGATATGCAACCAACAACTCATATTGGTAAAGGTGGCGTATCTGATACTGTCATAGCAGAGATCGATCAATATTTAGAAGCAAGAGAACTTATGAAAGTTGTAGTTCTAAAGAATGCTGATTTTACAGCTAAAGATATTGCTGAAGATGTTGCTGAGGCAGTCAATGCAGAAGTTGTTCAAGTACTTGGACAAAAGATTACATTATATAGATTAAGTCAAAAGGATAAGATTAAACATATTTTAGGTTAATTTTTTTAATTTGTATTCAAGAAATTTTTTGAGGTTTATCCTTTAGGATAAGCCTTAAATTTTTTTTAAAAATTTTTAAAATTTTCAAATACCCGAACTCGGGTTGAAATTAGTGATAATATATAGATTGGGAGCAAGATATGCATTTAAGGGAGATACGCATATCTAAGGTACGAGGTTATGAGAAAATTTTTAAGCTTTGTTGTGGCTATTGTAGCCATAGTTATTTTAAGTGTTTGCTTTGTTGCATGTAGCAAAGAGGATGATACTCCTAAACAAAGCAATTATGCTACTTTAGTTATTGTTTCGAATGATAATCCGGTTGAATATAAGGTTGATCTTAAAGAAGGTGAAGCACTTTCTATAAGAGAATTGTTAACTAAAGCGGGTGTTGAATATTCAATTACAACTGAAGCTGAGGCTGAAAATGTAGTGTATATAGGGGAGTTACGCTCAGATATCGTAAATAGCAAATTAATCACTATTTTTACTAGCAATAAAGATGACCAAAGCAATTCTGCACAAACCAAAGTCGAAAATTATAAAGGAACAGTTTTAAAATCTATAGGAGTTAAACCATCAGATATAACAATCTCTATTGGAACAATTATATATATAGCAATTATCGAGTATTAGTGATAAAATAAATATAGGTTATTTTATAAAAAACATATATATATGAAGATTAGTAGAGAAGGAAAAGTTGCGTTAGTATTAACGTTCATTGCTATTGCTATTATATTTGTAGGGATGATTGGGTTAGAAACCTATTTTATGTCTGCACTAGGTTATACACGCACAGAAAAGGATGTTCGTTCTACTGAAGTAGTGTATAGATATATCAATAAGGATCCTGCGCTTGCAGATACGGATTTTGTTGAAGTTCACAAATTACAAGATATTGCGGTTAGTGATTTAGAAGAAAAAGATGGAAAGATGTTTAGACATACCATCGGTCTTGGCATTACGGAAATTAGTTGGGTAAACGAAAGAGATGTAGATACTCCAACACCTATGACTGATGCAGCGTGGACATATCTTTGGGTTAAGATGGTTCCAGCTGGCTTTTTAATTTTATTTGTTATATTAGTAGCTATTGCTGACGTTAATTTCTTTGTTTTGTATCTTTATAAGCAAAACAATCCTTCAAATGATGCTCGCATTAAAGAAAGTTTTAAGAATAGTTTGTTTATTTCATATATTGTCTTTGTAGTATTTTCTATTACCCTAAATGCAGGTTTCTTAATAGAGCACGGAATTTTAGCTTTGATGAAAAAGATTGCAGTTTATTCTTTGAGATATAAGTTTATCTTATGTGTGTCTTTCGGCGCTATGCTTGCTGATATTGCTTATATTTCATGGTGCTGGATTCAATATAAAAAAGATAATCATAAGGCTATATTAAAAGCTGAATATCCATATAATATATTTACATTCTCATCTTGCTTTATTTTATATGCAGGCGGGGCAATTCTTCCTGATTATAATAATGACTTAATATGGATGCTTATAACCTTAAGTATGATTGCTAGATTAATTATTACAATATGTAATCATAAGATAAGAACAGAAAAAGAAGTATTAATTCCGGTTGAAAAGATTAAAGCTCAGGAATTAGCTGAAAAGATTAAATTTTAATTATGGCAATAGGTATATTTGGCGGGGCGTTTAATCCTCCTCATAAAGAACATATAAATATGATAAAAAAAGCTCTAGAGTATGGTTTAGAGCAAATTGTTATTGTTCCTTCAAAGAATCCACCTCATAAGAATACATGTGTAACAAGTTTTAGACAAAGAGTAGATATGCTAAATATAGCACTTCTTGGTGTTTCAAATTATGTTATTGATGAAATTGAAAATGAGGATGATTCTGTTCACTATACATATGAAGTATTGCCAAAGCTTATAGAAAAATATAAAGATGTTGTATTTCTTATTGGCGGAGATAGTTTAATAGATTTCCATACATGGAGAAATCCGGAACTAATTATAAAGATGTGCCCACTTTTAGTATTTGCAAGAGGAGAGAAGTCTCAAGAATTTTTAGCTGCTAAAAAGTATTGGGAAGATTTAGGTGCAAATATTACAGTTCTAGATTATGAGCCTAAGGATGTTTCTTCAACATTGGTTAGACATTTACTTGCGCTTGGCTATAGAGATTTAATAGATGAGAAAGTAGAGCATTATATAGACGATAATGGTTTATATAACGATTATGCTTCGTATATTCAAAAATTAAGTTCTATATTGAACTCAGAAAGGTTTTATCATTCAATAAGAACTGCAAAATGTGCATTGTATTTAAATGATAAACATAAACTTGGATTAAACCCAGATAGTGTATTACTTGCTGGACTTTTACATGATTGTGCTAAAAAGCTTGAAAAAGATCCTTCTGTAGATAAAGAGGGAGTGCCTAAAGATTC
>Ga0310690_10010936_pt1 | contig 11238 bp, 11 predicted proteins | sample AusTroGonzalo_MG_2_FD_207661 | JGI IMG/M metagenome (GOLD analysis project Ga0310690, IMG submission 207661) | Bovine rumen microbial communities from tropical cattle in Woodstock, Queensland, Australia - Gonzalo_04 (v2) (version 2) | ecosystem: Host-associated > Mammals > Digestive system >...
AGTAATTGGTTGAAGCCGAACCGGTTGTCATGGGAATGACCCGTTCCGGTGTTTTTAGACCGATTTTTGTAAAATCAACACTTAGCATCTTATCTCCTGTGGCTGAGGTATAGCATAAGATAGTAAGATGCGCAAGTTTTTTTATGAAATATTTTGGCGGGTGACCTGTGTGTTATTACTTTTCAACAGGGATAATTTTGCCATCTTTGAATGTTGCCAAGATGAACGGATAAACTGCATCTCCCAGACCGGAGAAGATAATTTTTCCGGCGGCTCCATCAAATTCTTTCATTTCCAAAAAACTTTCTTGTGCCAACGGAATATTATTGGCAATCATGTGATTGATTAGTGTCACCATATCATAGGCTTCAATAGATGTAAAAGAAGGATATAAACCAGAATTAAAGGCCAAATCCCGAAATGCTTTTGCTTGTGGATTACGCGGATTTTCCAGTTGTGGTTCCAAAGTTACAAATACAATACCTTCTGTAATATCCCCCAGAGCATCAAAGACAAACTTTTGGCTAAATGCAATATCCGCCAATACTTCACCTTTGAATTCTTGCGTTTTCAGTTCTTTAAAGAATTCTAAGAAAGCATGTGATGCCGGTGCAGACATGAAAATGGCGTCAATATCCGGATTTTGGGCCAACAGTTTATACACCAAATCGCGCATAGATAATGATTTGTTTTCAAAATCCATAACGACATATTCCATCGGATAATTCTTGATATGTTTTATAAAGGCATCTTTGTTAGCGTGTCCATAAACGTCATTAGAATGAACAATTGCCACCTTTTTATGTTTCTTTGCAAGATAATCAACTATCAAACGAACACCTTCCGTAGATGTTGTGGATAATCTCTCATAATTGTTATTTTTCTTTAAGGCATCATATTCAACGGTTGAACCGGAAAAGATAAATCCTCTATCACCCACTTGCGGAATAACCGCCGAGGCAATAGCAAGTGTCCAAGCCAAAACCAGGGGATGTTCATCATTTAATATGGCGTGTTGCAAAGCCGTTACAGCCTGTGTCGGTTGAAATTGCGAGTCAATATAAAGGATATTGATTGCTGGATTTTTCAGATTTTTATAGGATACTTCCATAGCTTTCTTATAATCCTGTCCGGGTTGAGCAATTACACCCGTCAAAGGCAATAAAGCATATAAATTCCTTTTTCCTGTATCTAATTGTTTTTGTTGGTAGATATTGCCACCGATAATGCTGATTACCACCAATGCTGCAAGTCCCCAACCAATGATATTTTTCCAGTTTATCTTTTTCATGACAGGTTCCTTTTATCAAGAATAGTGGCCTTATTTTACATAAAAAAGAAGGTGAAATCAAGATATTTTTTCGTGGGAAAGGTAGCTAATCAGGACACTATTCTTTTGCATTAAGCCCTTTATAATAAACAGGCAGCAAAAAGAATAATCCTATATAAATCACGATTAGTGAGACATATTCCGAGAATAAATCAGCCATCATTCCGATTAACAGAGAGCTGGCCCCATAAACCAGGCTTCGAAATAATGATACAACCGATCCCATTGTTGCACGCTGTTTATCGGTAAATTCTTTTTGCATTAAGGTATCTTGCGCCGGTCCTACAATCCCGTTGGTTATGTTGTCAAGAGTCTTGATAAAAGGTGAAATAACACAATTTGCCAAAACCGACAATGTATTAATGATAAGATTTAAACTGACAAACGTCATAATGGTTCGGGTATAACCGATGGTTTTTGATATCTTATAAGACAAAAAATAACCAAAGGAACCCAAGAAATAACTGACAGTCCTTAAAACCCCCAAAACCCATGTTGCCACAAATTGATTGAAAAATACACCTATAAAATTATAAGCGGCATAACCGACACCGTATTCCGATCCCGTGGCTATGGTCAAGTAGCGAAGCCTTTTGTTTTTCCATAAATGTTTAACCGATTTTCCAAAATGTTTAAAAGGGTTATCGGTGATTTTATCAGTATAAATTCCCGGTTCGCACAAGCTCAACGATATCAATAACAATAAAAAGCTCCCCAATATGACAACATAAAATGTTTCTCGGATGCCGTAAAACCAAACAATTCCACTGCCGACCAATGCGGAAATACCATACGATAAACTGCTGTAACCACGCATTCTTCCCAAAACTTTATGATATTTGTTTTGCAGACGATTTTCTTTCAGGCTGTCAAAAATAAGAGCTTCATTGTTTCCGCTCATTAAGGCATCATACAGGCCGTAAAATATACTGGCCAGCACCAAAATCAAATAATTGTTGGCCGTTGAATATAAACAAGCGGCGATAAAAACGGATAATGATCCCAAAACGGTAACTGTCTTTCTTTTAAACTTATCAGATAGTATTCCGGTCGGCACTTCCAGACAGGTTGTTGTTAAATTATTTATGGTTCCTAAACTCATTGCCAAGGTAAAACTGCCTGTAATTTGTGAAAAATAAATCACAAAAAACGGAGCACACGGCCAAAAACTGTCCAAAAAGCTGAATGCATAAAACAGCTTAATGTTTTTGAGCGATGGCTTATAGAAAGTTATTGTCGGCGTCTTATTCATTTGAGGGGGTGATAATTATAGAAAGTGTTAATGATTAAGGGATCTGATGACCTAGGCATACTGCGCCAACAAATCTTTCCAAATCTGAGGTGCATTCACTTCATCAAAGTACGTTCTTAAAAAATTGACAAGCGTTTCGTGCTTTTTCCTGAGGCACTGACGTCCGGGATCGGTTAAAGCCATATCACGCAATAAAAACATCTTATCAAAAAAATGATTCACAACCGGCCAACAGGTTATTTGTTTATATTCGGCAGCATCCATTTTGGTCGGTAAGCAATCGGGATCAAAAAACGGTTCCCCGCCTTTGGAACGGTAGGCGCGATATTCCATGCATCGGATAATGCCGATTAAACCCGTTGCATCGGCCATGTCGGCATCGGAAACAATTTTTCCCTCAATACAATCGGGTATGACACCGCTTAAGCGTTTGCTGTATCCGATTGTCTTTACAATTCCGATGCATTTATCGGTGAAAACATCGTCAAATTCGGATCCGGCCAATATACGGCGGGTATTCGTTAATAATCGGGCTGTTTCTTCACCGAATAATTTATAATCATCGCAATCATGCAATAAAGCGGCGGCGGCAACCAGATTACGATCGGCCTCTGGAATTTCATTACAAAAATCCATGGCTGTATGATAAACACGAAAAACATGTTCATTATCGTGGCCGCCGAAGTGATGTCCAAGTAATTCGGAAACAGATTTTGTTATGTAATCAATTCCTGACATATATTAACCCCCTACCCTAATATGAATTGAAAATTGGACGAGAAATTGTTCGCCGTGCCCGTCCTCGTAGGACTTTTTATATGGTCGGGACGAGAGGATTCGAACCTCCGGCACCTTGCTCCCAAAGCAAGTACTCTACCAGGCTGAGCTACGTCCCGATCAAATCATCTGAAAAAAGCGTCCTCATCAGACGCCCATCAAAATGGGGCGGAAGATGAGACTCGAACTCACGACATCTGGTACCACAAACCAGCGCTCTAACCAACTGAGCTACATCCGCCATCAAATGACGGGGGCTATTTTTACAGATTTTTTTTCAAAAGTCAAGTAAATAAATTGACAAATAAAAAATATTTTTGTATGTTAATTTTACAATATTATTTTATGTTTAAGGTATTTCCCAAAGGAGATTGAGAAATGACGCTTATTAGCCTGAAAAAGAAAAAAGATCGATTTGTACTTGAAATCTTGGGATTCCGTTTAACTTTTTACAGATATTTGCGGATACTGAGAGAAATCTATCTGACTGTGCATTATCAGGATTTAAATGATCGTCTGAAGAGTAAATTTAATGTCAATATGCCTAAAGAAGCTTATTATCATCTGTCAGGAGATGTGGAACTTGTGAAAGTGGCCTTAAAAGACATTAAAGTACCCTGTGGTCACAGAAAAACATGCCCATTGGATCAGACAAAATGCTATCAGTCTTTATTTGAAGATCCGGAAAAAATGAAGTATGCCTACAACGAAGGCGGCGTATATGTGAATTCCGCCATTGATAATCCGGCCAAGCGCATTAAAAACCTGGAAGAATCTTTGGGGGGAAATGGTTATGATCCGTCAAAATGTGTTGTGGTGCTGAGGAAAAATAATATCTTGATTGATGGCGCCCACAGATGCGCCTTGCTTTATAAAAAATACGGCGGAGATTATCAAATCCTGGTGGTACGGGAAAAATAAAATTATCTGACGGAATAATTGGGAAAAAGTTTTCCTAATTCGCTTTGCAGAGAAGTATTGGTGAAAAAGGAAGCAATGGCCGATTCTTGAGGGGGGTCTTTATCCCCGTCAAAAGTACGGTAGCGTTGCAAAACATAAGTTTGAATACCTTGATCAGCCAGATTATGAGCAATTGAGAGAATATCTTCTTTGGTCAGATAACGTGGATCACAAGTTGTACGACATTCAAAGTCAATACCGGCATCTTGTAATAAATGCAGACTTTGTTGAACCTTGGGGGCCATGTCCTTGCGACCGGTCAGTAAATCATATTTTTGCCAAGGGGCTTTGATATCCAATCCCACCCAATCCAAAAGGGGTAAAACATCTGTTAAATGATCGGGATAAACACCGGAAGTATGAATAGCCGCCTGATATCCAAATGATTTAATTTTTAATATTAACTCTTTGATTTCTTTATGTTTTAATGGTTCCCCACCGGATAAGACAATACCATCTAACTGCTTTCGGCGGTGATTTAAAAAATCATCAATTTCGGACCAATTTGTGTCTGTGGGAGTACCTTCTTTTTGAAGAGTATAGTTATGACAAAACGGACACTTTAGGGGACAACCCTGTAAAAAAATAACGGCCGCCAACCGTCCCGGAAAATCAATTGTCGTAAACGGGATAAGACCAGCAGCCGTCAGCATAACAGAGCCTTAATTAAACGGCTTTTTGCATTTCGCAAGAGCAAGCATTCTCTTCGGTGAACCAAACGCGTTCATCAAATTCACTTTTCTTGCCTTTATTAAACTGACTGTAGGGGCGGAAATAACCCATTACACGTGTCCAGCATTCTACCGGCTGACGGGAAGATTCATTGGCTTCTAAGATTTCTTTATCTGTCATTTTTTTCTCCTTTCATAAATTAGACAGCTTCTAACTCTTTTCGTTTACGATCAATCAATTCCTGATCGCAAAGCGGGCAGAATTTATGCTCCCCCTTCAGATAACCATGCTTGGGACAAATGGAATATACCGGTGTTACCGACACATAGGGTAACCGATAGTTTTCCAAAACCCGACGCACAAAATTTTTGCAAGCCTCAGACGAGGAAATCCGTTCGTTCATATACAAATGCAACACCGTTCCGCCGGTATATTGCGTTTGTAAATCATCCTGATAATCCAATGCCTTAAACGGATCATTCGTAAATCCGACCGGCAATTGTGAAGAGTTCGTATAATAAGGCGCCTCTTTGGTACCGGCCTGAATAATATCGGGGAAACGTTTTTGATCCTCACGGGCAAAACGATAAGTTGTTCCTTCGGCCGGTGTTGCTTCCAGGTTGTACATGTTACCGGTTTCGGCCTGGAACTCAACCAAACGATTACGAATATGGGTTAACAGTTTCTTTGCAAACTCACGACCGTAGGGGGTGGCAATATTTTCTTTATCATTTGTAAAGTTCCGAATAAGCTCATTAATGCCGTTGACACCAATGGTAGAGAAATGACTGCGGAATGTACCGAGATAACGCTTGGTATAAGGATACAATCCCCGATCCATATGTAAAGAAATGGTTTTACGTTTGATTTCCAAAGAAGTCTTGGCCAAATCCAACAATTCATTCAAACGCTTATAAAGAGCGGCTTCATCATTCTTATAAAGATATCCCAAACGGGCACAGTTAATCGTTACCACACCGATGGAGCCGGTTTGTTCGGCCGAACCGAATAAACCGCCACCGCGCTTTTTGAGTTCCGTCAAATCAAGACGTAAGCGACAGCACATGGAACGCACATCACTGGGCTTCATATCAGAATTCAAGTAGTTGGAAAAATATGGCAATCCGTATTTTGCCGTCATTTCAAACAGCAGGTCAATATTGGGTGAATCCCAGGGGAAAGCACTTGTGATATTATAAGTCGGGATTGGGAATGTAAAGGGACGACCTTTGGCATCACCGTCACGCATAACTTCCAAAAACGCTCTATTAATCATATCCATTTCGGCCTGTAAATCACCGAATTTAAAATCTTGAATTTTACCACCGATGACCGGATGTTTATCCGCCAAGTCCGTCGGGCATGTCCAATCAAATGTCAAATTCGTAAAGGGCGTTTGTGTTCCCCAACGGGACGGAACATTCAGATTGAAGATAAAAGATTGCATAGCCTGTTTAACTTCGTTATAAGAGAGTTTCTCAATCCGAACAAAGGGAGCCAGATAAGTATCGGCCGACGAAAAAGCCTGAGCCCCGGCCCATTCGTTTTGAAGCGTGCCCAAGAAATTGACCATCTGACTGAACGCAGAAACCAAATGTTTCGGCGGATTTGATTCTACTTTATTGGGAACGCCGTTGAAACCTTCTTCAATTAATACCCGTAAAGACCAACCGGCACAATAACCGCACAGCATATCCAAATCATGAATATGATAATCACCATTCTTGTGGGCAGCCCCGATTTCCGGTGTATAAACATGGTTAAGCCAATAATTGGCGACCACTTTACCGGATACATTCAAAATCAATCCGCCCAAAGAATATCCCTGATTGGCATTGGCGTTAACCCGCCAGTCGGAACGATCCAGATACTCATTAATGGAAGAAATAGCATCAATAACAGCCTTTTTATCTTTACGGGCTTTATCCCGTTGTTCACGATAAACGATGTAGGCACGTGCCGTCCTGTAGTAATTGGAGGAAATCAGAACTTGTTCAACAACATCCTGAATTTGTTCAATTCCCGGTGCAATTGTGTTTGAAAAACGATATTTCAAAACCTTAACAACCTGTTGAGTCAGCAGCCAGGCTTCCTCGGATCCGAATTCGGTTGTGGCTTCACCGGCTTTGGTAATAGCTACCGCGATTCGAGATGCATCAAAAGCAATCCGTTCGCCATCACGCTTAATAACGTCCGACAAAGGACCCAAATCAATCGGGGAGAGAGATTCTTCTTTGTTTTGCGTCTGTTCCAACATATTGTGTCTATCCTTCCTGTTTTGTACCATATATAGTGTTTTTTTGTTTTTCCTGATTCTAGAAAACCGCAAAAAAAAACTTCTGTCAATAAGAATTTTATATTTTTTTTAAAGAAAAGTGCAGATGTTCATTTTTTTTCTTATTTTATAAATGATTGTTCGAAAAAAAAGAATTTAGACAAAAAAAATTTTATTTCTCTCGGAAACGATTTATTAAGAATCAGAAAAGGATCAGATTCGCACATAAAACGGATTTTTCTTTTATTTTTCAAGCATAAAATTTTATTTTCCGATTCGCAACCATGATTTTTCGATTTTTAAGCCATCCTCAGAATCGATTCGAAACCGGATCCTGTTTTTTAAATATTATTTTATTTTTAATTTATTTCAAAATATTATCATTTTTTTAAAAAAAATATACAAAAATAACTTGAAAAAAAATATTTTTTATGATACAATCCGGTCATCGTTAACAGAATAAGGAGCGAAAAAATGAAAAAAGTCTTTTTAACTGTAGTCGCAGCCGCTTTATTGAGCGCTTGCACTCAAACAGAGTATGTGGAAAAAGAATGTCCGTCCTGCAACCCGCCGATTCGCCACATGGAAGTTGTAACGGAATGTTCTGACTATCAGGAAACAGCCTTGGGTGCTAATCGTTATGCACAATGCCGTTATTGCACAAACAAAATTTATTCTAACGGTGTTGATGTAACAGCCCAGTTTATGGGAGCAAAAGCTCAACCCAGAGTCAAAACGCCCTGTGGTCGCAAATAATTCTATTTGATTTATTTAAAGCCGTCCGTTCAGGGCGGCTTTTTTTATAGAAAAATCCTGATGAACAATTGGGTTTCACGGCCCAATAATTCAAAATAAGTTCCGAAGCCGGAAAAACCGTAGCAGGCATAGGCCATCAAAAAACCATACGTGATTAAATTGATCCCCGGTAAAAATAAAAGAGAAAATAAATAGCCGGCAACTTTAAAATCTGTCTGGCCGAGATGAATTTCGTCCAGTGTGGAAATCAGGTGATATCCCGTCATCAATCCCAAAATCAGCCAGTAGCTGTCGGGTGGGATTTGTCCCAAAAGAGCATAAAGGCCCCCTGCTCCAATGACAAGGGCTGCCGATGTCGGAAAAAAATAGGGGGCTATGGATATCAGCCAATTTCCACGACCGGTATAAATAAAATTGCCACCAAATCCACGTTTTACATTAATATCCTGCGGAGAATGGAAAGTCAGTATCGCAAAAAGCATGTGGGTGATTTCGTGTTCCAAAATAGATAGGAATGATCCGCCGAGCCCCGGTATCAAAAAGCATATAATAATGACCGTAACAAGCGGCAGGAAAAACCACTTTAAGACATCAAGCGTCAGCCCGTTATACAAAATCAGCAGATCCGTTTTGAATGCGGGAAAAATAAGGAACAACGCCACAATCGCACAGGGCCATTTTAAAAGAGCCAATAAGAAATTTATGATTTTTTGCATTTTTTTTGTTTCTTTATCCCCCGTTTTTTGGTAGGATAATATAAAAAGAATAAAAAAGAAAGGACTTTTTTATGAATGATACATTAATATTCATTTTATTGGTAATTTTATTGGGTTTGGTTTTGTTCATGTTGATAAAACTGTTTTTTTTGGGCAAAACACCGAAGATTTCGGATGATTTGGAACGGTTGGAACGGATGCTTCATGCCGATACGAAAGATTTGCGGCAGGAATTGGGACAATCCTTATTACAATTTAACGATTCGATTCGTAAGACGGTGGAGGAACGGCTAGATAAAATGCGGTCGGAAAACACCGAAAAGTTGGAACAAATGCGCCAAACCGTTGATGAAAAGTTGCATACAACATTGGAAAAGAGATTGGGCGAATCGTTTGCCCTGGTTTCGGAACGGTTGGAAAAGGTGCATCAGGGCCTGGGGGAAATGCAAAATCTGGCCAATGATGTGGGGGGATTAAAACGGGTTCTTACGAATGTTAAAACCAGAGGAACATGGGGCGAAGTGCAATTGGGCAGTTTATTGGAACAAATGTTATCGCCGGACCAATTCATTAAAAATGCCCATATCAAGGAAAATTCAGCCGAAGTGGTGGAATATGCCGTGTGTTTGCCGGATGGGGATGTCCTGATCCCGATTGATTCAAAATTCCCGATAGAAGATTATGACCGCTTGGTTCAGGCGGGGGAACAGGGAAATTCAGATGCCGTAGAGGCCGCGGCCAATGAATTGGAAAAAAGGATTAAGACAGAGGCAAAGCGTATTTCGGATAAATATATTGATCCGCCGAAAACAACCGATTTTGCCATTATGTTTTTACCGACGGAAGGACTTTATGCCGAAGTTATGAGACGGCGGGGATTAGCATCCGAGATACAGAATAAATTTCGGGTTTGTGTGGCCGGTCCCAGCACTTTGGGGGCGTTTTTAAATTCCCTGCAAATGGGATTTAGAACTTTGGCCATTCAAAAGCGGTCGGGTGAAGTTTGGAAAGTCCTGAATGAGGCCAAGACAGAGTTTGAAAAATATGCTTTATGGGTTGAAAAAGTCAAAAGAAATATTGAGCAAGCTCATAAAACCATTGACGAAGCCGAAACCAGAACACGGGCGGTCAATCGGAAATTACGGTCTGTGGAAGAAAATATTCAGGGGGATCATCAACCTGCCCTAGAGGAAGCTGGTTTTCACCTGACGGAAATCGGAGAAAAGTAAGAAAATAATACAAATTCCATTTAAGGGCCGTTATCTTTAATCGGAATCTTTTTGTAAGATAAAATATCTGAACAACCGACCATCAGGATACATCTTCATTTTTAGTTTCTCTGTTCCCGTTGCAATTATTTGGTAGGAATTTTCTTTTGCTAATTTTTCCAAGGAAGTAATACCGTATATTTTGTTTTTAGTAAAACGACTAATTCCTTCAGAATTCAAAATTTCATCTTTATCATCCCAGCCAGTGATGATAAGCGTTCCCTTTTTTTTCAGCATTGAATGAAAATTGCCTAAAAAATCATTCCATTTATCCGGAGAAATATGTTGGAATACCCCCATAGAGATGATGTAATCGTAATAATTTGTCTTTTTGATTTCATTCGGAGATGAAACCGCATAAACAGGCACATCATAAGTGCTTTTCAATTTTTGAATAAGAACATCTGATAATTCAGCCAGTTCAACTTGGTAACCCTTATCCATAAAATGGTGCGCAATTGTTCCTGTTCCACACCCGTAATCTAATATTTTCCCGGTAGTGGTTATATATTTGCAAAGTAATTTCACACACCAATTAATCCATGCTTCATCACCCCAAGCAATGCTTGTCATGTATTTTTTATAAACAGAATTCCAAGCATCTTTAGCGTTCATTTTTTTTCTACTGGGATAATTTTTCCATCCTTTATGCGTGCCATGATATACGAAATCGCAGAAGCATTACCATTTCCGGTGAATGTCATCTTTCCCCCGACCCCATCCCATTCTTTAAGTTTTGTGAATGTTTCCTGAGAGAATGGCAATTTGTTATCCAAAATATATTGAATTAGATCCAATGTATCTACCGCCTCTAATACAATAAAATACATAGGAATATCATTTTTTGCGATTTTTTCTTTTAACTCTTGGACTTTCGGGGGTTGTTCCATATCCACTTCTGCTGTCATGGCAGACAAAATAACACCTTCTGATAAAGGACCTACACCTTTTATGACCGGTGGGTTGGTTAATCCGCTATCTGCAATGACTTGCCCCTGATATTCTTGCAACTTCAATTCACGGATCATATTGATGTAGCCTTGTGTTGTCATTCCTAAAACAATAACAGCATCCGAAGGAACAGATTTTAATTTAACCACTTCGTTTCTAACATCTGTCTGAGTCATGATTAAAGGAATATCCGATAAAACTTCCACGCCGGTTTTAGCGAACTCATTTTTCAAAAAGTTAAATTCTTTTAGGCCGTAATCGTCTTGAGTATACACTATACT
>Ga0310690_10010937_pt1 | contig 11237 bp, 4 predicted proteins | sample AusTroGonzalo_MG_2_FD_207661 | JGI IMG/M metagenome (GOLD analysis project Ga0310690, IMG submission 207661) | Bovine rumen microbial communities from tropical cattle in Woodstock, Queensland, Australia - Gonzalo_04 (v2) (version 2) | ecosystem: Host-associated > Mammals > Digestive system >...
CCCAAACTCCAATGCGGGGACTTCCCAATCCGCGACCGCGACAACCAATGGACCTACCAATTTGCCGTCTGCGTTGATGATATTGACGAAAATATTACGCATATCGTACGAGGCGAAGATATCCGCAATTCTACGGCCCGACAAATCGCATTGATGGAAGCTCTAGGCCGCACAGAACGCCCGATTTACCTGCACCACCCGTTAATCGTCGACGAGAACAACAAGAAGCTATCCAAGCGCGAACTCGCCCACAGCCTAAGGCAAGACAAAGAGGCGGGCATTACTCCCGAAACGCTTTTCGGACGAGTCTGTTACAAGGCTCACCTGACCGAAAGTGAAACGCCCATCACACTCATTGACGCAATGTCCATAATTATGGAGCGGCTATAACCGCACATTGCAAAAAAAAATTTATATTCGTGGTATGACTTCGACGTCTGTGTCAACTACTATAGAAAAGATTTGCGAAGAGGCTGCCGCCTTTGATAGCAAAGACCGTCTACTCAATTTTTCGCAAAAGAATAAGATCCAATCCCCGCTGCTTGTAGACAGCGGAGACAATTTTTTTGAAACTTGGCAAAAAGAACAAAAGCCTCGTGCACTCGCACAGTTCTTCCCTGTTTCCGCAAAATACAGCGCCGAAAAACAGGCCGCCGACCTCGATGCATTCCGCAAGATTTTAAAATCCAAAACTGAGGATTTTTGCAACCAAGACTTGTACATGGTTAAGGGGTTTATCAAGTATGACGAAAAAATGCTTGCCCCAGCACTCTTGATTCCGCTGACCTACGACCCTGAGCACGATACCGTAGCCATTTCTGCAGGTGCGCCCGTCGAAAACATTGCGCTCCAGGCTCTCGACAAAAGAATCAAGTATCCAGTTGCTACAGACTTTTACAAGAACGGAACTTTCGAACTCCAGAAGTTTTTTGAAACGCTCGAAAAAAAGATTGCACCGAGAAACGACTGGAAGTTTACGAGCAATGGTTTTTGCCTCATGTTTTACAGCACCAACAGCCTCCTCCTCAAGAAGGCTCTGTCAGACGACTGTTGGACAACATCAAAAGCTGCAAACAACGAGTTTTTCATAGCGACCATCGGAAACGAAGGTTTCTTACCGCACCCATCGCTATTCGATAGCGTCCCCTACGATCACATTTACAACCCTGTCAATCACTTTTTCCCATACACGACAGATTCGCAGACAAACAAAGCGGTCATCGATGCTCTTCACGAAGACAACTTTGCATTTGCCATACAAACGCTTCCCGGTGCAGAAAAAGCGAAAGTGGCCGTAAACATCGCCGCAGAATGCCTGCTGAAAAAAAAGAAAGTTTGCGTGATTAGCCGCAGGGCCATTACAAAGTTCAATTTTGATAACGCCTGGAAACCGCCATATCGTTCATTTCAGAGTCCCGAACGCGATGTACTCAAGACATCACTAAGAGACCTTCGTGCAAAGATCGTCACTTACTATGATTCTGTCAACCTGCCGCTAAAGCCCAGTGGAATAACGCTCACCGAGCTTTTTGATGGAATCACTAAATTAAAACCTTTTAAAACGAAATTTGAAAACGACCTTTTCAAGGGTGTCGAAAACGTACATTACGACAAGTTCAAGTCCATGCGCGCAAGTCTTGAACGAATAGCGGAACTGTTCTTCAATGAAAATGGAATCGAAATCTACGAAGCGTTCCAAGGAATCATGTTGCCCGCCGTTTCAAAAGAACGTAAAAACGCGATTGGCAGAGAACTTGAACAAACAAAGATTTTAATTGACGCCATTAAGCCGTTTGCAGAAAACATTATCAAATCAAAGCTCTATCCTTCGGGAACCAAGCTTGCCGACATTATTAACCTGATCGATATACTTCAGAGTAGCTTCGAGAACGATTTGCCCGCATTCGAAGAATGGAACCTGCATTCAAACGGATGGATAGCTTACCAAGACGACCTGAACGATCTTCCCAATGCAGGCGCCCGTTGGACAGATTATCGCCGCAAAGGTTCTGATGTCTTTACCGATGACGCCGTGGACAAAAACATTATTGCAGCCCGCGACGAATTCTCCAACAGTCTCAATTCTACACTGAAATCGCTTTCGGACCATTACCGCAGACCCAAGCGCCTACTACTCAGTGTCTTCAAGAATCCAAAGAGCATCACCTCTGACGAAATGCTCCTTGAAGAAGTGGACAAGCTTATCGAAATTCAGGAATACAAACGCAAGTTCAAGGATTCCTCCGTCCTTGCCACGCGCTTGTTCGGCAAAGACTGGAAATTCGAAAAGACCGACTGGAATGATTTGGCCAACAAGATTCGCCGTTACTACGTATTCCGCGCGCACTTCAAGAACCACGAGCATTTCGACAACCTGATACAATTGCTTGAAAAATGGTATTTATTCAAGCCGTTTGCCGAAGACTTTGACAACATTCGATTGAGAATCAGAGAACTACAGCACAAATTCCAAGATATCAGCAGAACGCTTATTTTAAGCGAAACCATGGAAATTCCCAGTGTAGAATTGTGGTTTGGTCAAATTGAACGTTTGTCGGCACACTGGAACGACCAAAATATTTACTTGCAACTTCGCGAACACATGGAAAACATCAACGATTCTCCATGTGAAAATCTCGCGGAATATATAACCGATTCAAAAAATGCCAGCAAGGATCTTGCCATGGCATTTGCACGTGCATGGACAAACGGCCAAATGCAAATGGCAACGGTCAAATGTCCAGAACTGTTCAGCACGTCTTCGAAAAATCGAAAACAACAGAGCAAGCAATACAGAACATTGCTAGACCAATTCTGCAACGCGAACTTCCGTGCCGCACACGAAGCTGCCGAAAAGAATCCTGCATTGTTCAAAAATATTACTTTATCGCAATCATACAATATTGATTTAGACTCTTTCGACGTAACATTATTCCTGGATGCCGATTGCACGACCATTGCCGAAGTCATGCCTGGAATTTACCATTCGAAAAAAGTCATTCTCTTGGGGAACCCTTACGCGCCCGTACTCGAAACACTCCCCATGGACGCCTGCGATACCGAAGTTTCGTCGCAATCGATTTTCTTTAAGGATAACGTTCTTTCGGCTTCACTCCGCAAAGGAATACCGACACGTGTTATCGGTTTCACAACGCAGTACGCAAGCCCATCGTTATTCAACTTTGCGAACAACCGAATTTACTATAACGAAATTGCGCAGTTCCCGAATTCAATACTGACGACAAACAAGTTACAGACTCTCAAGTTATCGCAAGACAAAGTCGCCTCCATTGCTGAAAAGGCCATACAACATGCCCTAAAGAATCCAGGACAAACACTTGGCATTATTGCATCGAATCAATCGTTATGCAGCGAAATTCAAGAAGCGCTTCAAAAGTCTTTGGAAAAAAATCCGAACGCTGCAAGATTCTTCGGGCAAGGGAATTTGCAAAACAAGTTCTACATCAAGACCGTCGAACGTGCCGTTGATCTTTACCGCGATGTCATTTTCGTATGTGCGGACACCAATAGTGAAAAAGGCGCCAGCGAAATCAGCAAGCTTGCCATTGGCACAACGCTTGCCAAGCAAAGCCTTTGCCTATTCTTGACGAACGATGAGGCCGATAAAATTGCCAAAGCCAAGCCTAGCCTATTCCAAGCATGGGTCCAGTCACTCAAGGCGAAAACTTCTTTTGACAACCCAATCGACTACGCCACACAAGAATCCGATTTCGACGTACAAATTAAAGAAATTTTCAAACAAAGTTCTATTGCGTATAAGGACTACCTCGCTACGGGCAACATACCTATAGGCCCCGTTGTCACTGACGCCAACAACCCCAAGCATTTTCTTGCTGTTATCGAAACCGATTGTGGCTGCGGTCTTTATAAAGAATCCATCGAAGACCGCGTTTACATTCGACCGAACACGCTTTCGAGGTTCGGGTGGAAAATCTTGAACATGTGGCTCCCGCTTTGGCACATTTCGAACGCGGACGAAAAAGAAAACCTCGTTACCACCATTGCAATTGAGCAAAGTGTCGCACCGCCACCGCAAGAAGACACTCCTGTCGACGATGCAGAACAGAGCAATAGAGTTCAGGCAGAACCCTACAACGTAGTACATTTTGCCATGGATGCCGCCTCGAAAAAAATACCCATTCAGGAACATCCAATAGACAAACTCATCGAACAGCTAAAGTTCTATGTCGATAAAGAGTCGCCAATCCATGGGGAATTGCTATTGCAGAGGCTTCTGGAATTGCACCACATAGACCATACAACGCCCAAAATAAACGCGACACTGAACGAAGCTATCAAGCAGGCGTTGCACCAAAAGCAATTCGTGAAGACAGGACCGTTCTTCTATTCCCGCACGAACAAAGAAATCGTGCTACGCGACCGTTCCAAGAGGCCCGACAACGAGCGCAAGATGGCTTATGTTCCGCCCGAAGAACGCGCCCTCGTCAAGCTCGATGAACTCAGTACCAAGCAGATACTAGGCGTGCTTTAACGCTAGCATACCATAAACAGTAAGTTATAGTATCAGGGAAAAAATTTTAAGCCATTCCACACTCTGTGGAATGGCTTAAAAAATATTCGTCTCTCTCGAACAGATCGTTCGAGGATCTAGACTCTAGCGAAGCTTAACGACAAAGGCGTTAATATTGTACGCAGAAAGTTCGCGTGCCTTATCTTCGGCGACCTTGCGCTTTGTCCATCCACCGCCACGAAGCTTGTAGAACGGCGTATCGAAAACCACCTGGATGGTATAGCCCGTACTCGCAGAAAGCTGCGCTTTGCGTCTCTGTGCAGCATCGAAGTCACCGACAGCTTCGAACTGGAGCATATAGAATCCATCACCCTTGTCGTTCTTGCCAGAAACCTTGGTAGGCAAGACAGAATTACTTGTCGTATCGCGGAGCGATGCGCTAAGCGTCGGCTTGTACTCGTTACCGCGGAAAAGAGAATCCATATCAGTTGGCGATCCGGCCCAAGCCAAAGCGCATAAAGAAGCTGCAATTAAAATCTTTCGCATGTATAGAAATATAGCAAAAGCCTCCCCGAAGGGAGGCTTTGAAACTTTTAAAGAACTCTATTACGGATTAAGCTTAATTGCCGGGAAGCTGCCAGTCGTCTTAGCGTTATGGCGGACACCCCACATTTCACGCTTTTCGAACTTGTTCTTCTTACCGTGGTTATCAAGCTGCACGTAAGTCTTGAGCTTGGAAATGTAAGCACCAGAACCCACGAGACGATTCTTGTTAGACTTCATGTTCCACAAGATGTAGAAGTTTTTACGGTTTTCAACGCAGTTGTGACCCGGACCACCGAAGTAGTACTTTCCGTTGACGCTGTAGTTCTTGTCGTCATCGCAGAAGATACGTCCCTTATTAGTAGCCACATGAGCGCCCAAGTTCGTAAAGAAGCTGAGTTCATAATCAAAGAACACGTTCTTCTTGTCGGCATTGACATAATCTTCCCTGGATTCAATCAAGGCACCCATATCGGTCTTGACATACCAGCCATGCGGAATATAGCCATACTTTTCAAGGTTTTCACCCTTTCCGGCACGAATATCAGCTCTGAAGTCATCATCATCCTTGCTTGCATCATAGGTAACAACTTCGAACGGGTCATATTTAGCAGCTTCGCTCGGAGTCTTCGGAATGCCGCCCATAGCAGACGGAATAAGTCTCACAGCGTAAGAGTTAACTTCACCAGAAATCAGAACCCACGGAGACGGACGACGGATAGAAGCATCATAGCCAGGAGCCACATTCCACTTGAAAGTAGCATCGTCAGCCGGACGGAGAGTATCAGTTCCCGAGACCTTATCATAATCAGACTGGTCCGTAAAGAGACCAACACCAGCGATACTACCGAAGTGGATATAGTCACCAGACTGCGGGAACAAGCTGCTCGGGCTGTAAAGCAAGTTCATGACATTCGAGTTCGTTGTAGCAGGAATCGAAGAGCCGCCATTCAAAGGAATATATTCCGTAAACTGCGGTTCCTTACCGTTGTTGATGTAGAACGAAAGCACTGCATCGCCCTTAGCTACACCTTCAGTAGTCTTCTGAACAGGTTCAGAGAATTCAATCTTGAGCTTAGCCAGTTCGACACCACCCAAAGTTTCCTTCATTGCTCTAGCAGAGACAATAACCGGGGCAATACGATCATAAAGAGTACAATCGTAAGCAGACGTTTTGAGCTGTCCTGCAAACATGTAGGTAGCCCAAGACTTGATCTTACCCTTACCCGCAGTCTTCACATTCTTGGAAAGCTTCTTGCCGCTCAAGGTGATTCGCGGAGCGCAAAGTGTATCATCAAGACCCGCTGCAGCACCGCAAGTAGCACCCGTTGCAATTTCAGCCTTTTCAAACACCACAGAATCCTTATCGTCTTCATCCCAGAAGACTGCAATCTTTTCCGGGAGAGAGTCCTTATGGAAGTTACGATAGTAGTAAATGGCAATAGAGTCGCCAATACCATCGAGGTATTCCGTCTGCATGCTGAAATACTTCTCTGGGATATTCATAGCAGACGACGGAAGTTCGCCATGAACGTCAAAGATGTCTGCAATGACCGGAGTAGGAACAGGCGGTTCAAGGAACTGCAAGTTCGTATATTGAGCCTGCATAAGACTTGCGTTCGGACCCGTCACATGGAGTTTTGCGAAGTCCGGAGCTTGGAATACCAATTCAGACATGACAGTAATCGTAGCACGCCCATTTATAATACGCATGTTGGAGTCAGGACGCACACCCTTCGAAAGCTGAGAACCTTCACTCAACTTAATGTTGTTGCAAACATCACCGCACGGAGAGTCCGTATCAGGATAAAGAGCAATCAAATAGAAGTCATATGGAGTTCTCCTCGTACGAGAAGTGTAGTCTACCGGGTCAGAGTTCTTCGGAGTGAGCGAAGTTTCAGACTCAACAAAGGTAATCTTCGGAACGAAGAACTTAAGTTTTGCCTTGCGGGAATCACCCTTAACATTGATTGTAACATGTTCCGTATAAGAAGTTGTAAAATCACCATACTGAATCGTTGCGTAAACTGTATCGACACCACCAGAACCAATTACATGCGAAACCTTCGGGTTAAATGGAGAAAGTTTTCCATTTTCTAATTTATAGAAGCTAACAAGATTACGATCTCCAATATCTACGCCATTAGTATCCTTAACTTCCAAGGAATACGAAGCACCAGCAAACGGATTAAGCTTAAGATAATCAGTGCAACCAGGAGTGCCTGCACACGGATCCGTACTTGGAGCAATATAGAGCGGAATCAAGTCTTCAATAGCCGGATCATTAGTAGTTGCAATAGAAGTCGACTTAAACTTCAACGGCGCACTAGCGACACCACCGTTCATAATAACAGCATCACGATCAGCAACGCTAATACTACCTTCAACTACAATTGGCCAAATATAGACATCAGAATTAATCTTCGCGCGAAGGTAATATGTATTCGGCGGCAACACAGACTTGAGTTTGTCCACGTTAATAACAGGAGCATACAGTTCCGTTACGTCAATAGCACCACCATACTGAACCGGATTTGCTTCAAATTGTTCTTCAGAAACTTCGATCTTCGTCGGATCCGTACCACTCTTATCTCTTGTAAACATGTAAGTAATCTTGTGGCCAGCTTTAGTAATTTCCGGTCCTACGAGAAGCACAGAAGAACCCATTGCAGCAGCGCAGCTACCGCCACCAGACTGAGCATAGGAGAGAACAATCTTATTATCACCGGTAAGCATATATTCTTCATAACCATTTTCAAATTCAGAAGTTAAAATACCAGTTTTCTGTTCAATGAACATATTCGTCTTGATACGAACGTTACTCATCGTTGTACGACGGTCGCAGAAGAAGATATCGATATCATAAGTAGAATCCGGCTTGGCATTCGGCATAAACTTATCCAAATCCACATAGCCCGGAGCAGCAAGGTGAGTACCACCAAGGTCCACAGCAAGTTTATTATCAATGTAAACCCAAATGTCATCGTCACCACGGAAGCTGAACTTCAAGCCCTTCTTAAAGCGGAAATTAGCATGAGATTCGAAGCAGAAGTGTTGGTTACGGCCACCATTCACAGAACCTTTGTCTGAATCCCAACGGTAATCAGCACCCGTTGCAGTTGCAGCTACAGCCGAATCGGTACCCGGTGCATAGAATTGCCAATCAGCAGGAGCCTTATCCGGGCAGCTCCAACCAAAAACGCAATCATTAGGAGCCATTAAATGGAGTGCAGAACCCACTGCAGCAGTCGTGCCATCACCATCGGCAAAGAGGCTATCGCACTTATGACCTCCAGACCAACCCGGACCATTGCAATACGTATCGATCAGAGGAATTTTTTCTGTCGGATGAAGTTCACGAAGAGCTGGACCATAGAATACAGGACCTTGGGCCCAACGCTTGGTACGAGCTGTAGGAACTGCCACCTGATTAGAATCGGCATCCCATAACTTTTCCACAGTCGTAGATTCTGCAGGATAGAAACCACCCTGAGCGGCTCTTGCAAGACCACCGCTTGTATAGAAATCAGAGTCAAATTCCCACTTACCATCGTCAGCACGGGTAAACGGCATGTCATAGCAAGTCACTTCGTTCACGCCCTGGGTGTAATTGAACAACTGATTGAAATACTTTTCGTCCATGAAGCACTTTTTACCAGCAGCAGTAAGCTTTGGTTTCTTGGTAGCCTTATCCAAAGTGCTTTCAACAAGCCCCGGAGTCACACCGATACAAGCTTTAATAGCAGCAAGAGCCGTATTTAAATCAACACCTTGTGCTGCAGTCTGTTTTCCTACACCTTGGCAACCTTCTTCGTTATCTCTCGAATCTTTTTTGTAGCAAGAGAACGACGGATGCAAATCAGCATCGGTATCATAAATACGAGCAGCAAGGAAATAAATGCAACTACCCGTAATTGCAGGTGGAGTTAAATACCAACCAAAGTCAACACCCTGAAGTTCAGAAGCCTTTTTCTCATCGGCAACAAAGTACAATTTCTTTTCGAGACCCAGTTCCTGATCATAAATGTCAAACAACATTTGTAAATTAATTTCATCAGGAGCTTTACCTTCATTGGCGGCCTTTTCACCACCAAAACCTATCGCATTCGACAAGTTTTCATCATCATCTCTATGGATAAAGACCTTCGTCGGAAGCGGTTCATCGACATAACGTCTAAAGTACCAACCACAATTATTATTATCGATATCCATTTCGCGATCTTTGCCGTCTTCGCTAATCATCGGGACCGCGCTCTTCCAAATCTTATTATCCGGCAAGAATACGTAGAAATATTTTACATCAGGAGGATCGCCCTTGACATAGGGCTTGGTCGGATCTTCAAAACTCGGTTGAATCCAAAGTTCGTTTTTTACGCCAAAATCTTTGCAAGTAAAGCCGGTTGCTTCCTGAAACTGGACGTTCTTGCCAATCTGAGTCCGAGTGATACCACCCACCTGACCATAGTCACCCCTAGCAGCGGAGATGTGGAAAAAATCCGGACTATTGGTACCACCAATTTTGGCCGTAGAAATTTCATACCAGCTGGGGTACTTAGTACTCTTTGTAAAGGCATCAAAGTTGCCACCGCCAGCTGTAAAAGCGGTTGTCCAACCATCCGGAAGTTTAAGATAAACGGTGCCCTCACACCCTTTAAGTGCTGCCGACGCATTTTGCACACCGGCAAAGAGCATAACACAGCCCAATACCCATAATTTTAAGGATTTCATTGTGTTCTTCATTGTATTTCTATCCATTTTGGTTCTCTCTGACCACGCAGAACATCAAGAAGACAATCCTCCTCGATATACTACACCGCATGAAATCTACTTTTTTAATTGAAAAAAGGAAATTTTTTCTAATAAAGATATGTGAAAAAAAATTTATGTTTATAAATCAACACGCTTATTCACACCGTTTCAACAAATAATTTACGTTTTAAAATTCAGTCAACACGGTGTAAAATTTTGCTTACAAAATAAACTGTATCATAATTGTATTATATCACCAACCTTGCAGTCAGCAGAATGCGGTTGGCTACGGTTAATTCGAAACGTCGAACCAGAAACTACTTATATTTGGTGTTGGGTAAGCGTTAACGCGAGGGATTATTATGGAAGATGAAACCATCATCAACAACGACAACGTCATCAGGTTCAACCCGATGGTCATCCATCCGTACTTGATAGTCCTGTACCCGCAAAGCGATTTCACTCAGATTCCGCTCGAAAAAGGAACCATAATTCTCGGACGCGGCCAAGGGGCCGACATCCGTTTCGACGACGAGCTGGTGAGCCGCAGGCATTGCGCCCTTTCCTTTGACGGACAGAACGTTACGGTCGAAGACCTTGGCAGTACAAACGGCACGTTCGTCGACGGGAATTTTGTCCATAAACAAATTCTCGATTCCGACAACAGGCTCCAAATCGGCAAGATGGTCTTAAAGGTCGCCTACAAGGACCCGAGCGAAGAGGCGTTTAGCCGCGAGCTTTACGAGGCCGCCACGATGGACTCGCTGACAGGCATTTTAAACCGAAAAGCATTCATGGACCGCTCCGCGGGCGAGCTCGTATTTGCGCGCCGTAACGATTCTTTTATCCACATCGTAATGATCGACGTCGATGACTTTAAGCGAGTCAATGACTCTTGGGGGCACCAATGCGGTGACCTTGTTTTAAAAGAAGTCGCCCGACAGTTGAACGACGAAAAGCGAGATTCCGACTTGCTTTGCCGCTACGGCGGCGAGGAATTTTTGTTGCTTATGAGCGGGATTTCACCCGAAGACGCAAAGAAACGCGCCGAAAAGTTGCGTTCGACGATTGAACGCCACATTTTCTCGTGGATGGATACGATTATCCCGGTGACGATTTCCCTTGGGCTTGCATCGCAGGAAGGTAGCAACGTGACGCAAATAAACGAGCTTATTGCCGAAAGCGACCGTTTGCTGTATGTTGCCAAGAAATGCGGCAAGAATCAGGTAGCAACAGACTAAAACAGACGAAAGAACGCCACTCCGTGGCTACAGACGAAAGACTAGAACGGCGTCATGCTGAGGACTGTAGGGACGAAGCATCTAGTCAATTTTTGATTGCAAACCGTGAGTAGAGTCACGCTTTAACCTACCGAAATGGTAAAAATTTACTAACTTTGGCGTCAATGAGTGAATTTTACTCCGAACGCCTCAATTCTTTTGGCACAGCAAGC
>Ga0310690_10010938_pt1 | contig 11237 bp, 8 predicted proteins | sample AusTroGonzalo_MG_2_FD_207661 | JGI IMG/M metagenome (GOLD analysis project Ga0310690, IMG submission 207661) | Bovine rumen microbial communities from tropical cattle in Woodstock, Queensland, Australia - Gonzalo_04 (v2) (version 2) | ecosystem: Host-associated > Mammals > Digestive system >...
CACTGATTAAAACCGCACCGTCACATTTCCCGACATGGTGAAGCCCGCCATGGGGATGAAGCCAATCTGGTAGTAACGGTTGTCGTTCGTGTGGCCACCGCTGGCGTAGATGGCTGAGTAGACCCAGCCGCTTGCAGCATAGCGGTGGTTGAAGATGTTGCTGGCGTTCAGGCCAAGCACAATCTCCTTGAATCGTGGGAATGGGAACGCACAACGGGGTTTGCGGTCCTTGGCACGCATTGTGTAGCTGGCGCTGACGTTCGAAACCGAGTAGGCGGGCAGCGAGCGGTCTTTGTTCTCGGTATTGTCAAGGTAGAGGCGCGACACGTAGTTGGTGTGCCACGTGGCCTGCCAGCCCTTGTGATGGAGGTTCAGAAACGCGTTGGAAATGTTCGAGGGGCTGAAGGCCAGCGTGGAGTTGTCGTAGTGAATGGTCTGCGAACCGTTGTCCCAGTCCTCGACGACCTCGTCGAAGTCTTTGATTTTATTGACGCTCAGGGCGCTGTTGGCTTCGACGGTGAGCCACGGCGTGATGTCGTAGCCTAGCTGAAGCTCGAGGCCCATGCGGTAGGAGTCCTTGATGTTGGTGGTCAGGTTCTCTCCGATGTCGCTGAGCAGGCCTGTCTGCACGAACTGGTCGGTGTAGTCCATGTAGTAGGCGTTCAGGCCGAAGCGGAAGTTGCCGCCGTTGAAGGTGTAGCCCAGCTCGTAGTCCATCAGCAACTCAGCCTTAGGAGCAGGGTAGGAACCGTTGTCCGTGAAGTTGTTGCGCTCGGGCTCACGATGGCTCAGGGCCACAGATCCGTAGACACGGTGGGCGCCCAGTGTCCACGAGAAACCCGCCTTGGGATTCAGGAAGTCGTACTTCTTGTCGATGTCGAGCGGCTGGTTGTAGTAGCCGCTCTCCTCCTCGTAGAACTTGTCGTTGATGCCGTCGGTCATGTAGCCCACATGGCGGTACTGCATATCGGCAAAGATACTCAGTTGGTCGGTGAGCTTGTAGGCTGCCTTCACAAAGGTGCTGGCATCGGTCTTCTCGGCTCCCGAGTCGTAGTACTTGTAGCAGCCTGCAAGACGCTTGTTGAGGGAAGGGTCGGCAGCGTAGGTGACAAATCCGAAATGGTCGCCCCAGAACTTCTGTGCCGACAGTCCGCCGATGATGTCCCAGCGCTTGTCGCGGTAGTTCACGTTACCCACCACGCCACCAACATCCTGACGCAGTCCCTTCTTACGCACGAAGTCGGTCTTCTTGACGCCGGCATTGTTGATACCGAACTTCTTGGGCTTGTTCATGGGGCGGAACTCCTCGTAGTAGCCGTAGCCGTGGGTGTAGTGGAGCGTGACCGACGTCGTCCAGTGGTCGCTGATTTCGCCGCTGACATTCAGTAGGTTGTGGTTCTGCCAGAAGTTGTCGGTGGTCTTGTCCCAATAGGATGAGGCGATTGACGAGCTGAATGGGTACATCAAGTAGCGCGACGTCGAATAGGTGCCGTCATCGCCGATGACCATGGCCTCATAGAGCGAGTTGAACTTGCCAAGCCCCTTGTCCCACATGTCCTTATACGTCTTGATACCGGTAGTGGCGCCGTAGGTGCCGTCCATGATGCTCAGGTCGCTGGTGCCGGCGGTGACGCCATTCCAGGCTTGTCCCGTCTTCTCGAAGTTGCCGATGTTCTTATAGCTGATGCGCAGGCCTTCCTTCATCCACGTCAGACCACCGTAGTAGCTGCCAGAACGCCCGGAGGTGCCATGAATGAAACCGTCGGTCGTTGTTTGGTGGTAGGCGCCATCGAAGATCAGCTGCCCTATACCCAGTTTCAGGGCACCAGTCGAGAACTTGCCGCCGACGTTCATGGTGTTGAACGACCCGTAGCTGGCCGACAGCTCCAGACCTGGTGTCAGGCTGGGCGTGGCCGACTGCAGGGCTACCGTACCGCCAAAGGCACCGTCGCCGTTGGTTGAGGTGCCTACGCCGCGCTGAATCTGGACTGATCCCAGCAGCAAACCGTAGGAGTTCATGTTAGCCCAGAACACACACTGGTCTTCGGGAGAGTTCAGGGGTACCCCGTCGAGCGTCACGTTGATGCGTGAGTCGCCGGCTCCGCGGATACGCATATACGTTGTTCCAGTGCCCATACCGTTCTCGCTCCATGCCAGTACACCCGGCGTCTGTGCAAAGAGGAAAGGCAGCTCGCGACCCGTCTTCGAGTGGTCGTCGAGGGCCTGTTTCTTGATATTGGCAATGGCGTAAGGAGCATTCTTCTGCGCACGTACGCCGCTGACCACTACATCGGTGAGTTTCTCTACTTTCGTGGAATCGTAGTGCCACTTCTGCTGGGCACCGGCACTGACCGTCAGCCCTACGGCCAAAGTCAGCAAAACAATCTTTTTCATCCCTTTTAATTCTTAATTCTTAATCGCCAAGGCGACAACTCTTAATTCTTAATTCTTAATTCTTAACTCAAGAAAAAGGGGGTTATCCGTTCTACTATCCATCCCTACGTCGGCATTATCCGAATCAGGTTTAGAGGGTATCATCTCAGCTCGCAACAGCGGGCACCCCTTGAATGTGGGTGCAAAGGTAGTGCAAATCGAGCAAAAAACCAAAGAAAAAACCGTTTTTCTTTGGATTTCCGAGATACAGCCTTTCTTCGACGAAGTCAGAGGTACAAAAAAAGGAGAACCCAGCAAGGATTCTCCACTTTATTATTTAAGAATCACACCGCCGTTAGGCTGTATCGTGATCTTCGCCTGACCTTTCTTGTCGAACTTCAGCTGGCGCAGCTGGGGTTCGTTTGTTTTTGCATCATCGACATAGTAGCTGACGGTCCTGCCTGCCCACTCGGGCATCTCGACGGTCAGCGTCTTGGGCTCAGGCTCAGCGTTGAGGCCTGCCACATACCAGTTGTCACCGTTTCGACGGGCCAGCAGCACATATTTGCCGGGATAGCCGTCAAGGAAGCGCGTCTCATGCCACACGGTAGGCACCTCCTTCAGGAAGTCGAGCTCGAACTGCGGCAGCTCCTCGAAGTTATTAGGCTGCATGGCGATGCACTGGACGGTTGTCTTGGTGGTGATGGCGACGGCCATCTCGAAGATGTCGGTGGTGTAACGCTTGTGGCGGCTCTTGTTGTCGCGACTCAGGTACTTGTTCATGATGGTGCCGCCCCAGTCCATCGGCTCCATAGCGTTGCGGATGAAGGGGTGCAAGCAGAGCTCAACAGCCTCGTTCTTTGCGTGACCCTCGCTGAAGTAGACGTTCTCGGAGGCGAGCACGGCCTCAGAAGCAATGAAGTTGGGGTACATGTATCTCCAGCCGCGCGGCACGGTGCAGCCGTGGAAGATGACGCCCAAGCCGTAGCGGTTGGCATCGAAGAGAATGTCTTCGTAGAGCTGCATCGTACACTGCTTGTCGCCACCGAAGAAGTCGACCTTGATGCCCTTCACGCCAATCCTCTGTAGCCACGCCATCTCACGATCGCGGGCAATGGCTGTCGACATGCAGTCGCGAGGCGTCTGCGGCGCGTCGTTCTCGTAACCGTTGGAGTTATACCACAGCATCAGGCTGACTCCCTTCGACTGGGCATACTTCGACAGTTCCTCAATTTTGTCCCGACCAATACGCTGGTCCCACCAGTTGTCCACCAGACAATACTCAAAGCCCATCTTGGCGGCGAGGTCGATGAACTGCACCTGGTCATCGTAGTTGATACTCTCATCCTGCCATACGAGCCACGACCACGTGTAGCGGCCAGGCTTATACTCCGTCGATGGCTTGTACTTGTTCGACAGTGGGAACGAGATGGCGCTTGACTCGACGATGGGCTTCAGCGAGGCACCGACGATGATAGTGCGCCAAGGAGTCGCATAAGGCAGGGAGATGCCGGCATAGGGCGTGCCGTTACTGTTGTTCTCGCCAGCCTGCGGGAAGGCGATGGTATAGCCCGTCTCAGGACTGTAGTCGCTCAGGTGGCTGCCCACGTAGCTGCCGTCGACACCGATTTCAGAGACCAGCACCCAGGCATTGGGGGAAGCACCGGTCTTCAAGGCCTTAGCGGAGGTCTCCACCGGTATGCGGAACAGACAGGGGAACGTGTAGCCCTGGCCGAACTGCGACTTCACCGCCATCGGCGCGTCGGCCTTATAGTCCTCCTCATAGCTGGGCTTCGTGCGCTCCCAGCCCGTCATGGGGCCTATCTGCGGACAGAGGAACGTCTTGGTTGCCTCGGGAAAGTTGAACGAGCTGACCTCGCGACGGATGACGCCGCACTTCGGGTTGTCGGCCTTGGGACGCGGGATCTCATAGCGATAGGCGATGCTGTTGCTCGTCATCTCAAAGATGACCTTCATCTCCAATCCCTTGGCGTTTGTGAATGGCAAGGTGTAGCGTATCCCATTCTGTGTACGTTTGCCCCCTCCTTTCACATAGATGGTGGCATCGTGGAACTGCATCTTGGACTGGCCCATCGTAAGGTCTTTAGTGAAGTCGCCGAAGTCGGCCTCGAAGCCCAGACGCGAGGCTGTCATCACCGGCACATCGTCGTAGGTGACGCTGTAGGTGGCCACGCCGCCTTCGTCACTGAATGTCAGATACAGCCTGTTGCCAGGCGCAGGCACGGTTTCTGTCTTTGCCATCATGGTGACGGCGGTCAGCAGCACGGCTGCCATTGAAATAATTCTTTTCATATTGGTTTTATTTATTGGTTACGACCTTAACTATGCACTATGCACTATGAACTATCCTGACCAGGATCACGCTCGCCTCGTAGAGCAGCCAGATGGGCAGCGCCACGACCAGCAGCGTGAACACGTCGGTAGTCGGCGTGATGATGGCTGCTACGATGAGGATGGCCACCACTGCATGTCTGCGGTATTCTGTCATCATGCCCGATGTGAGGAGTCCCATGCGTCCCAGCAGACCGCAGACCACGGGCAGCTCGAACACCACTCCCATCACGAGACTCATGCCTATCAGCGTGTCAATGTACGACTGTATGGTGAGCATGTTGGCCACGTCGGCACTTACCTGATAGGTCCCTAAGAAGCGCACCGTTAGCGGGAATATAATAAGGTAGTCGACCGCCGTTCCCAGCAGGAACATCACGTAGGCCGACAACACTATCCACACGGCATAACGCCGCTCATTGGCATAGAGAGCCGGCGACACGAAGCGGAACAACTGGTAGAGCACATAGGGTGACGCCAGCAACAGTCCGGCGTAGAGCGCCGTTTTCATATGAATCATGAACTGCTCTGTCAGGCCTGTATTCATCAAGTGCAACGAGAAGGGCTCTACACCCATCAGCCGGTACATAAAGAAGTCGCTCGAACGAGGTGCAAGAACCACTTGGAATAGCGGCTCCTTCAGTAGGAAAGCTGCTACAGCCGCCACACACACCACAAGGAGCGAACGGATGATGACCGTTCGCAACGCGTCAAGGTGATCCCAAAACGTTGCCGTTGTGTCGTCGTTCATAACTTCAGCCTTTCAGAGGTTGGCGGTTTACTCCTTGGTGGGGTTGTCTGCAGACTTTCCACTGTCGTCGTCGTCGGTCACCTCCTTCATGCCGTCCTTGAAACTCTTCACACCCTTGCCCAGTCCCTTCATCAGCTCAGGTATTTTCTTGCCTCCGAAAAGCAGCAGCACGATGAGTGCGATAAGCAGTATTTCCTGCATTCCTAATCCAAACATAACAGATAAAAATAAAAAATCTGCCGCAAAGATACGAAATTTCCCAATTATTTCGTAACTTTGCAGCCGAAAAATGCAGCCCTGATAGTTAAATGGATATAACAAGGCTCTCCTAAAGCTTAGTTCCGAGTTCGATTCTCGGTCGGGGTACAGGGTTTTACCTAAAACTTTACTATAAACTAAAAACCTTAAGATTATGGATTACAAGATTATCGACATCGAGGGTATCGGCGATGTTTATGCCGAGAAGCTCATCGCAGCAGGAATCAACAAAGTCAGCGAACTGCTTGACAAGTGTGCCGCACCTAAGGGCCGCAAGGAACTGGCTGAGGCAACTGGTATCAGTGAGAAACTGATTCTGAGGTGGACCAACCACGCTGACCTCTTCCGCATCAATGGCGTCGGTCCGCAGTTTGCTGAGTTGCTGGAAGCTGCTGGAGTAGACACCGTTAAGGAGTTCCGCCATCGTGTGGCCGAGAACCTTCAGCCCAAACTTGTTGAGGTGAATGAGCAGAAGAACATCTGCAACCGCGTCCCCGCCCTATCTGAGGTGCAGAAGATGATAGACCAGGCTAAGGAACTGGAACCGCGCATGACCTATTAGGCTGTTATTCCTCTACCTGTGTCTGTGGCCAGTTGACGATAAAGAGCTGCTCGGTGGCACGGGTGAAGGCTGTATAGAGCCAATGGATGTAGTCGGGCGTGAGCATATCGTCGGTCATATAGCCTTGATCTACGTATACGTGCGCCCATTGACCGCCTTGTGCCTTGTGGCAGGTGACAGCATAGGCGAACTTCACCTGTAGAGCATTGTAGTAACGGTCCTCCTTCACTTTCTTTAGACGATCGGCTTTGTGAGGGATGTCGGCATAGTCGGCCATCACCCGTTCAAAGAGTTGCTGTTGCTGTTCGGGGGTGAGAGCGGGAGCCTCAGATATCAGGGTATCGAGGAGCACGGTGGCAGTAAGTTCATAGTTGTCATAGTCGGGGAACGTCATGGTAACTTCGGCGAAGTGGAAACCATGCTGCTCGTGGACGTTGCGGATGCGCTGAACGGTGGCAACATCGCCGTTGGCGATGAAGGAAATTGGCGATTGACTGCTGGCTACGGGCTGCTCTTGCGTCCCGTGGGTAGTAAGCGTCCTTTGGCCGTGCGGGCCTCCGTTTTCAGATTCCTTCACCCAGAAATAGTTATTCTTGACAATCATGAGGCGGTCGCCTCGACATAGTTCGTCCTCGCGGTCAAGGACGGTGCGGCGGATACCCTCATTATAGATGTTAGCCCGTTTGTTGCTACGCGTGACGACGATAGTGTCGTCGAGACCGGTATGGCTATAGCTGGTGGCCAGCTGTTCGATGAGCTCGTCGCCAGGGACGATATGAATGTCGGAAAAGCCTGTAATCCTTATCGTGGGTGCGGTGGTACGGAGGTACGGGGGTGCGAGAGCAACTCGTACGCCACTCAATTCCGCCTCTGAACTATTCTCATACCCCCGTACCTTCGAACCTCCGAACCCCCGAATACGCGTAGCATTAAAAAGTATCCCCGACTCCGCAGCCTGGCGCAGCACCTCGTTGAGGTTGGCTTCGTAAACGTGGAGCCCGTAGGCACGCAGACAGGCGGTACTGAGCGCGGGACTCTCCGTTTCGCCTACTGGTGGCAACTGCGCCTGGTCGCCGATGAGCAGCATCCGACAGTTACGGCCACCATAGACGAACTGGATGAGGTCGTCGAGCAGACCGCCGCCACCAAACGCAACACTGCTATTGAGACTGATCATCGATGCCTCGTCGACGATGAACAGGGTGTCCTGAGCAACATTATAATTCAGCGTAAAGCCGCCTTCTAACGACTTCTGTCGATAGATGCGCCGATGGATAGTGTAGGCAGGCTGGCCTGCATAAAGAGAGAATACCTTTGCGGCACGTCCCGTCGGAGCCAATAGCGCGAGTTTCATTCGGACGGCTGTCAGAGCCCTGACAATGGCGGCAGCGAGGGTAGTCTTTCCTGTGCCTGCCGCACCCCGCAGAATCATTACCGTCTGCGGATGATAATCCGTCAGAAAGTCGGCAAAGATGCTGATGGCACGCTCCTGTTCAAGGGTTGGTGCGAGGCCAAATGACTGCCGAATATGATATTTTAACTCATCAGTGACCATGAATACAAATAATATTTGTAACTTTGCAGCCGCAAAGATAATAAAAATATCGGAATGAACGTCACAAACCAGCCAATAATTGGCTCAGGAAAACAGCGACTGACTATTCGCATCAGTCGTAACAGCCTGTCGTTTGCTGCTTTCGTCGTCAACTCGGAAGCAGAAAACCCTATTGTCTATGAACCTTACGTGGTGAAGAGTGGCATTTCGATGGCGGCAAACCTGCGCGATGCTTTCAAGGGAGCGGAACTGCCTGCTATGGGTATCAACAAGGCACGAGTGCTGGTTGATGTACCCGTACTGATGACACCCGTGGAACTGTTCGATGAGCACACGATGGCAGAGGAATATCACCACGCATACCCCCAAACGGAGCAATTGACGGTGCTATACAATGTGCTACCTGACCTGAACGCCGTGGCAGTCTTCGCCATGAACCGTGACCTGAAGATGGTTATTGACGACCGTTTCGAGGACGTGCAGTACATCGCAGCCCTGACACCAGTGTGGCGCCATCTGCATGGACGCTCTTTCACGGGTCAGCACGGCAAACTCTATGCCTACTTCCACGACAGTAAGGTAGATATTTTTGCCTACCGCCAGAACCGTTTTAAATTTTGCAACCAATACGACACCAACCGTGCTCACGACGCACTGTATTTCCTTCTGTATGTCTGGAAACTGCTGGTGCTGAATGCCGAGAGCGATGAATTGCATATAGTGGGAAACATCCCAGAGCAGGAATGGCTCGTCGGGGAACTGAAGAAATACCTTCAGAAGGTATATGTCATCAATCCGTCGGCCGACTTCAACCGAGCACCGGCGACGCAGGTCAAGGGAATGGCCTTCGACTTGATGACTCTGTTTACGAAAGGAAGATAATGAGGGAGGAGAGAAGAGACTGATGAGGATAATAACGGGAAAGTATAAGGGACGGCACTTCGACATACCACGCACGTTTAAGGCGAGACCCACTACGGACTTCGCCAAGGAGAATATCTTCAACGTGCTGACGGGCTACCTCGACTTTGAGGGAGCCACGGCCCTTGACCTTTTCTCTGGCACGGGAAGCATCACGCTGGAACTACTGTCGCGCGGCTGCGTACAGGTTGTCAGCGTTGAGCAGGATCGCGACCACCATCGCTTCATCTGTGAGTGTCTTAAGAAACTAAGAGGAGAGCGAAGAGAGGAGAGTGTAGAGAGAGATGACTCGTGTCTGCCCCTTCGCGGTGATGCCTTCCGATTCATCAAAGCGTGCAAGCAAAAATATGACTTCGTCTTCGCCGACCCGCCCTACGCTCTGAAGAAACTGCCCGAGATTCCGCAGCTCATCTTCGACCACGGGTTACTGAAGGAAAATGGTGTCTTCGTCTTCGAGCATGGCAAGGACAACGACTTCAGTGCGATGCCGCAGTTTGTGGAACATCGCAGCTACGGCAGTGTGAACTTTACAATATTTCAACCAAACCAATAACATGTTATCATTATTACTATCAAGTATTCTATTCATTAACGAGCTGATGGCATCGAACGCAGGTGCCGTTTCCAACGGAGAACCCGTTTTCAGCCCTGCCTACAATTTTGACAGTTGGATTGAAGTGTATAACGCCGGCGACCAAGCCGTAAACCTGGCCGGATGGTATCTGAGCGACGATGAGAATAACCTTACGCGCTGGCAGATGCCCAACAATATCGGCAGCGTGAAGGCCAAAGGCTACATCGTCATCTGGCTGGGTTCGAACGAAATTAAGAACACCCAGGCACCGTTTAAGCTTGACTGCGACGGTGGAACCATCTTCCTGAGCGACAAGGATGGAAACCTTGTTGTCAGTCAGGCGTACCCTGAAGGGATGAGTCGCACGTCGTGGGCACGAAAAGCTGACGGTGGTGAAGAGTGGGGCTGGACGGCCGACGCCACGCCCGGCGAGAGCAACCAGAAAGCGGTGTTTGCCGAGAAGCGTCTGGATGCTCCTGTGGTCAGCGTAGGCAGTAAGTTGTTCAATGGCACGCTTCACGTCAAAGTCGATATTCCTGAAGGCGCAAGGCTGGCATACACGACCGACGGAAGCCTGCCCATAGCTCCTGATGCTATTCCAACGGAAGATCCATGGGAAGAAATGATAAAAAATGGCGACTGCGAGGGCGAAGACGCTTCATGCCTCGTAAGCAAGGACGGTGACAGCGGAAAGCGAGAAAACCGCATCACAGACGGCATCGGCGTGAATGGTTCACGCGGTGTCACCGTACACTCCATCAAAAACGCCAGCAACGACAACACGTCACAGTTCTACGTCTATACCCCTGACCATATCTGGCAGACGGGTGAGCAGTTCCGCTTCACGATGAAGGTACGTGCCGACAAGGCTGCCAAGATCAAGGCCTTCGCTCAGAAGAAGCCTGGAGAGGATATCATGAAATCAAGCGGCGGCTGGTGGGGCGGCGGAAGTTCTAACCCTGTCAGCATGCTGGATGGCACATACGACGTCACCACAGAATGGAAGGAAATCACCTGTAAAGGCGTCATCACATCTGACCAAGCCAATGAACAGGGGGGCTGGTGGGAACCTGTCACCTATTCCCTTCAGACCATCGCCTTCAACCTGAACGTCGACAGAAAAAATGATAACAACTTCTACTTCGATGACATCTCCTGGGAGTCTCTCCCTGCTGAATATCTGGAATTTCCAACGAAGGAGAGCAAAGACGGCAACTTCGACATAGCCTATACTACAAGCCTCACCTTGCGCCTGTTCCAGGACGGTTTCCTACCCAGCATTCCGGTCACGCGCAGCTATATCCAGACAAGCAATAAGTATACGCTGCCCATCGTCTCCATCGTCGGCGACCAGAAATACTTCACCGACCCGAAGATCGGCTTCGACTGCGACGGCACTAACGGCAAGACTGGAAATGGACAGAGCCAGCCGAAGAACTACAATCAGGACTGGGACCGTCCCGTCAACTTCTCGTACATCAGTCCTGATGGCGAGATGCTCTACAACCAGGACGTGAACATCAAGGTCTCGGGCGGTTGGACACGCTCACAGCAGTACCGTTCGTTCAAGCTGAAGGCCAGCAAAATATTCGACGGACAGAACCGATTCGACTACTCGTTCTTCCCACAGAAGCCTTACAACCGTAACAAGACGCTACTCGTGCGCAACGGTGGCAACGACTTCTGGAAGCACAACGCCCGTTTCATTGACGGTGCTCTGGAGACCATCATTCAGCGCTCCGGCATCGATGTCGACGTGCAGTCGTACGTACCTATTATAGAATATGTGAATGGTGAGTTACGCGGCGTGCTGAACCTGCGCGAACCTAACAACGACGACTTCGCATACGCCAACTGGGGTTATGACGACGAGGAACTCGACGCCTTCGAG
>Ga0310690_10010939_pt1 | contig 11237 bp, 16 predicted proteins | sample AusTroGonzalo_MG_2_FD_207661 | JGI IMG/M metagenome (GOLD analysis project Ga0310690, IMG submission 207661) | Bovine rumen microbial communities from tropical cattle in Woodstock, Queensland, Australia - Gonzalo_04 (v2) (version 2) | ecosystem: Host-associated > Mammals > Digestive system >...
CAATATATCAATTTCTTTACCATTTAAACAAATTCTGTCATTTCTTATAATGTTTCCATTATATATTGAAAAAATATATTCAAATAAATTAGTTTCATCTACACTTTTATGATTTGTGAGTGGATTTAATATTATACATGTTTCATGATTTCTGTCCAATCTTGTTGAATATGTATTTTTGTTAATCTCAAAACATTTTTCTTTACAAAGATTGCATTCATGATGTGGGCATTTTATTACATATGTTGTGTCTTTTATTTCAAGCAAATCATCACGTTGTTCCACTTTGTTTCTCCTTTTTTTATCAATGATTTCTTTGGATTGATTTGCCCATTCAACACCATATATATCTTTCATGGTTTTATTAAATTTTTCACATACTTTTTTTGATGCAAAACCTATACCACCATTATGCTTAATATTAGATTCATTAATTTTGTTCTGTATTTTTTTACATTGTCCTGAATATTCAGCACCATGTATTTCTTTCATTGTTTTTTTACATTTATTACTAATGTCTTTTGCTGCAAATCCAAAACCGCCATGATTTTCTATACATGTTTCTTTACGTGCATTTATACACTCTTCATTTTTATTTGCACATTTATTTGAACAAAATTTTGAATATCCATCTATTCCAAAATATTTAAATACACAACGTTTTCCACATTCTTTACATAATCCAAGGCTCCCATGGTCATCTTGTAAAAAATGAAATAGTTTTTGAATGAATGATTTATTGTTAAGATCTTCAAAAAAATCAAATCTTAAAAATTCTTCATATAAATTAGGATAGTTCTTTTTAAAATTTTTTTCACGTTTTTGTTGTCCATTCTTATCTGGATTTGGAATAGACACAAAATATTCAAACAGCTCTTGTTTTGTCATGTTATCTCAATATTTAATGTTATCTCAAAATTTTTAGTGTTCAGAACGGGATTGAGATAACAAGAAATCCCGTTCTTACTCACTTTTTCAATTGAATAAATGGCCGTTTATTCAATAATATATTTATAATGTTTTATAATTGTGTCTTTTATAAGTTTTTTAACAGATTCTTGATTATTATTCCAGTCATATTGCCATATATGAATGAGTTCAATACCTTTTGATTTTGCTAAATTTGTTTTTTTATCTCTTCGTTGTTTTTCAGATTCAACTGTACGTCCTTTATATTCATAGTCTACACCATAGATTTTAGGATTGAGGTGCCAGAAATCTCCATTTATTTCAAAAGCCAATTTCAAATCTGGAAGATATATGTCTAATTCTTTGCCATTTAGTATTTTACGTATATTTCTAATTATTTTTCCATCATATATATCACATATATATTCATAGATTTTTGTTTCAATATGAGAACTGTTTTCTTTATAATAATATACGGATATAAACGCTGAAATCGCCTGTATTGGCAAACTTGTCATAAACATACCTTGCACATTTGTTTGAACCGCCTATGATTGCACTGTTATCATAATAAGAGAAATCATTGTTGTTTAACAGAACAGGCGTATATCCGTTAGGAGAGCTGTCGTTCAAGTTTCCATCAAACTTGCACCACAGAGTCGGAGTTATTTCATCAGAAAGTGATTGTCTTCTCATAGTGCTGCTATTGCTTGTTCGTAAATACTATCAACATCATCAATTTTAATTGCTGCTTCAATTTGAGGTTTATACATAAACATTTTCTTCATGCTTGTCACGTTGGAGATGTCCCATTTTGATATGTCACCATTGAATTCAGTCCCAGCGAACACTGCAAACATGTCCGTCACATTTGAAGTGTCTATAAAATTCAAATCGGCATCATTTCCAAGCTTCTTTATAGCATCTTTAACAATTTTCGCGAATATTGTTATCTTTTGCTATAATCGTTTCGCTACCAAGTTTTTTTGTTTGAGTTTGGCCAGTTTCATTATTAGATACTGAAACATTGTTGTTCTGGTGAGAAGTTGTTGTATAATATTTTGGGGCATCAACCTGCACCCATTCATTGAGTTTTAATATTTTCATAATCAAATTATATTTTATATATTTATATTATTTTTGAATTTTAGCAGTTTTTTATTTGCTTATATTTTCATCTTTAACTTTATAATCGACTTTAGCATTGCCATAAATTTGAGTTTTTCCACAGATAAAAGCTTTTCCATAGACTTGAGCATTATCACTAATTTCAATATCTCCACAGACTTTAGCATTGTCATAAACTTCTGCATCACCATATACTTTAGCATTACCACAGATTTCAGTATTTCCATATACTTTAGATTTTCCATAGACTCGTGCATATCCATAGATAAAAGCTTTTTCATAGACTTGTGCATCTTCACAAATATGAGTATAATCATTTACTTCAGCATTGCCGTACACTTTAGCATTGTCATACACTGAAGCATCACCATATGCTTTAGCATCACCATACACTTCAGCATTACCATACACTTGAGCACCGTTATATACTAAAGCATAGCCATACACTTTAGCATGACCATACACTTTAGCATAGCCATACACTTTAGCATAGATATACACTTTAGCATTGCCATACACTTGAGTGCTTCCATACACTTTAGCACTGTCATTCACTTCAGCATTGTCATACACTTCAGCATTGTCATACACTTCAGCATCACCATACACTTTAGCATTGCCATACACTTTAGCATCATCATACACTTTAGCATTGCCATACACTTTAGCACTCCCATACACTTTAGCATTGTCATACACTTGTGCATTGCCATATACCCAGGTATCATCAGACACTTTAGCATTGTTCCCGACACAAGCATCATCTCCTACCCAGCAGTCTCCTTTCTGATCTAAATTATCATATGACTCAATCCAACCACCCAAATCTCCTTTCTTCACATTCTTTGATGGAATGTTTTTCAAAGCTTTGATGCGATGTATTGTTTTTCCATCAGACGTTTTTATGGTTTCATCAGTGAGTTCATATTTGTAAGCATTCATATTTTGTTGAATCTTATCAAATTCATCATTAGAAATAGGCATGATTTTCATTCGTTCAGAAACAAAATTGTCTATTTTCAATATTTTCATAAATTGTTTTATTTTTATTTTCCGTATGTAGCAATTGATTCAACAAAATCAATCAATTCATTTAAATTGACAATATCTTCTAATGGAATTATGCCAAGATCTGAATATTCATTGTCATCGTCGTCTTCATCAAGAACTATACCGACTTCAACATCACTTGGTGCATCAAATTTTAAATGAACCAAAATATCATTGACTTGATATTCTTTTCCGTTTTTTGATTTTACTATAAAATCCTGATCTTCAACATCAGCACCAATAATAATTCTATCTTCAAAAATATCACCAGTGCCCAGTTCTTGAGTCATAATAGCATATGTCAGAGCATATTGCATAAGACGATTTGTAAGTTTTTTATCTATATGGTTGTTTTCATTTATTTGTGAACCATAGAAATTGTCAAATTTAAGTATATTCATAATTCAATTATATTATTTTATTCCATCTTTCAATGCATCTGCAAGTGTAGGATATATCCAAGTCATATTTTTTTCTTTCATTATTTTTTCAATATAAGCTATATCATTTTCGGTAAGCCATGGCATAAGTTGCGGAAGTGTTTCTTGTGTTACAGGTACAATGTCTTTTGTATTCTCATATTGATAAACACCGTCACATGTAATCAATTTTAAGATTTTATTGATAGTAGATTCAGAAAGATCGCTTTTCGGTGTAACTTGATTTATTTCTCTATTCCACCATTCATCGCTTGGATTTTTAAATTTTGGACGTTTATATGAATTCTTTGTCATGTGTGGACATTTATTAAAAATAAGTCCATAGTATTTCACATTAGAAACATTCCATTTAGATAAATTTTGATTAAATGCTTCAGCATTTTCAAACATCCATCTCATTGTTTCAACATTAGAAACATCCCATTTTGAAATATTACAATTAAACAATCTTGTTGATCTAAACATAGAATTCATATTTTTAACATTAGAAACATTCCAATTTGAAATATCTCCGTTAAAATCAAAGCAACAATCAAACATAGAACTCATATCAGTGACTTTAGATACATTCCATTTAGATATATCTTGATTAAAATCTTTTGCTTCAGCAAACATTCGCTGCATATTGGTCACATTAGAAACATCCCATTTAGAAATATCACCATTAAATGATTTTGCTTCACAAAACATATATGACATATCTGTTACATTAGATGTATTCCAATTAGAAATGTTACCATTAAATTTATACATATTCCAAAACAATCTTGACATGTCTGTTATATTAGATACATCTATATCGTTCAAATCACATTCATTTCCTTCTTTTTTTATACATTCATTAATAATATTTTTTAATTCTTCTTTCGTTTTTGGTGCAATGCCATTTGATGTGATTTTTGTTGTTTCTGTTGTAGTTGTTGTATATGCAGGTTTATTAACCTGTATCCATTCATTTACTTTGAGTATATTCATAATCAAATTATATTTTTATTTTATTTATAAAAAAATCCGGAAGTTTTCTTCCGGATTTTTTATTTGACGAAGTAAAATGTTTGTCTTATTCAATGTTTATTTCTAATGCCTTTTTGTTTTCTTTAGTCTTTGTTTTTGGCAAATCTATTGAAAGTATACCATTTTCTATTTTTGCAGAAATTTTTTCTTTGTCGACATCTTTTGGAATTGAATATTTTCGTTCATAGTCAAAATATGAGAACTCTTTTCTAATCCATTTATGGTTTTCTTTTTCTTCAGATTTCTTTTCATTTTTAATAGATATTGAAATCAGTTCGTCTTCAATCATGATTTTGCATAAATCTTTTTTAATTCCAGGCATTGCAATTTCCATAAAATATCCAGAATCATTTTCTTTGATATTTACTGCCGGTACATTAGTTTCTTTATTTGAAACAAATTCATCATTCAAAAAGGTTTCTAGCATTGTTGGAAACCAGTTTTTTTTAAACATTATTGGTAACATAGTATTTATTTTATATTTAATTTTCATATATTATATAGCAAAAACCATGCCAATGTGAAAAATATGACAAAATGTCATATTTTTGTTATATTATATTGTATAAACTTAAAACTTAAAACTATGCCATTGTTCAATAGATTCGAATTCAAGATAGACAATCCAAATGACAGAATCACTTTGGAAATGTCAAGATATGACTACGAAATCATCAAGCGTTCGCTTGAAGAAAGTTATAACAGTGAACTGCACAAAACGCCTTGGGAGCCAAAAAATCCAAATGAATATCCGAAAAGATATGCGTATAAAGGAAACAAAATAACGAAAAGGATAGAAAGCGTTTTAAGATATATCAAAAAACAAGTACAATAATTATAAAATATGAAAGTTTGGGAAGACATAAAAACTGGAGATCATATTTATATGCTTAAATGGCATGCAAAAAACAGTTGGTTAGAAATTAGAAGATGTCATGTAAACGGTATAAGAGATGTTGGTGAACATTCTGTTAAAATAGAATTCGGTCATTGTCTTAATAAACAAGACAAAGGATTAGATTGGATGAAACGTGAATATTTATCTATGTTTTTCAATAAAAAATCAAGTATAGATAAAGAAGATTATGAAAAGAAAAAACCAACATATCTTTTTCTTGCAGAATTCAATGAAGAAATAGTATCCAATTTCGAAAAAGTGAAAAGAAATGAATGATTTATAATATTTTTGTTATATTAAATTATAAAATATAAAATAAAAATCATGCCAAAATTCACAATGTTGATCGGACTTCCTGGATCTGGAAAAAGTACTTGGACTATACATGCAATAGCATCTATTGTTTCATCAGATGATTTGAGAAGAGAACTTTATGGTGATGAAAACAATCAGACGGATCCAAATTTCATTTTTACAGAAGTGAGAAAAAGAATTGTAAATGCATTGAATAGGGATAGAGATACTGTTCTTGATGCAACAAACATCAACAGAAAACAAAGAATGCAATTCATCAAAGACATTAAAAACCAAATGAGAAAAAACATCAATTTGGAAGTAGTCGCTGTATGGATTGCAGTACCTTATGAAGAATGTCTTAGACGTAATTCAAAAAGAGACCGCATTGTTCCAGAATTTGTCATTGAGAAAATGTACAAGAATTTCTGTCCTCCAGGATATGATGAGGGTTTTGACAAAATTGAACTTTGGTTTGCTGAAAGTAATTTTGATTCAGGATATGACCTTGATGAATATCTTTACAAAGCAGATATGTTTGACCAGCAAAATCCACATCATACACTGACACTTGGCGGACACAGCAGAAAATGTGCTGACTATGTAAAAGAACATTCAGATTCGAAACTTCTTTATGACATTGCATTATTGCATGACTGTGGAAAACCATTTACAGCTTCATACTATAACAGTAAAGGTGTAAAATGTGACAAATTGCATTTTTATCAACACCATTGCACAGGTGCATATGATATTGTATTCTATTTGAAAAATCTTGGATATAGTGATGAAGAAGCAATTCGTGGAGCAAGATTAGTATGGTGGCATATGAGACCATTGAGAGAATGGAGGGACAATCCAAAAATGAAAGAAAAAGATCTTGCATTATTGGAAAAAGACTTTGTAAAAGACTTTGAAATCCTGCATGAAGGAGATTTGCTTGCACATTAAAATAAAAAAAATCCGGTCATATGACTGGATTTTTTATATTAATTAAATTAATTTTATTATTTCAATCCTGTTTTTTCTATCATCCTGTCTAAGACATCTTTGAAACCATGCACTCTATAACCATTAAAATCCCATCCGTAATTTCCACCACCTTCATTTGTAACCTGGACAAAATTGCCTGTAGAAATGATGTTTGTTTTTGTACTATCATAAATAGTATATTCAAAAGCAATTGGCCAACATCTTCCATTATGATTATATGAATATCTTGTTTCACCACTCCAATATTTTGAACCATCTTTTTTGGCATAACCATATTCAATGATTATATTGTATTGTTGTTCAAGTTTCTTGAAGCTATATTCTTTTATTCCAAGAATGTCTCTCGTATTAGTTTCTTTATTTAATAGATTTGTCGGCATGTGTGCAGCATCAGCCAATGCATAGAAATTCATTTCATCTGCACCGAGTTCGGCAGCTTTTTTCAAAAATGCTGTACATAGTTCATGAAAACGTGTTCTAACAATCTGTTGATATGCGCTTTTTCGTTCTACACCAATTTCCCACATAGCATGTGTAAAATCATACAAATCAGAAAATTTAAGATAAGTTTTCAATTCATCAGGTGTAAGTGTACTTTTTTTAACTTCCCATTGTTCTGTTGCCATTAAAATTTTTAGACCAGCAACCGCTCTTGCAAAAGCTTTATTTACATCGCCTATTTTTTTTGCAATAAGTTCTACATCAATGTTTCCATTACAAATTCTATTATAGAGATCCATCATTCGCTCCCAGTCTTTCTGCTCAACAATCTGTGGTTTGTGTGCTTCATTTATCGTATTGATGTATTCACTAATTCTTTTTATTTTCATATATAATATATATTTTTATTATTTAAAAAATAATTTCATCATTTGTTTTTATTATTTTTATTTCATGGAACAATCAGTGAAGAATTCTATTATAGAAAATATATCATCAATATTGCAGGAAACATTCAAAGACAAAGAAAAACAACGAATACTGCAATATGAAGACCGTCTTAATTTTGCATGTCCATATTGTGGTGATTCAACTAATTCAAGAAAAAAACGTGGAAACATTTATCTTGACAATTTGACATTCCATTGTTTCAACTGTGGACATCATGGAGACTATATCAGATTCATGCATGATTTTGACATGCCTATTGGCAATTCAAATCTTGATGAGATTTCAACCACAATAAAAACTGGACAAAAAAAGCATAGAACTGAATTTGATATAGAAATATTCAATAAGCTCGAAGAAATTGCAGTAACAAGAAACCAACTGAAAAGACATTTCAGATTGAATGAGATAATGTCAAATGACAAAATGTTTGAATATCTCAAATCAAGATGTCTCCATAACAAGTTAGAAAGATTTCTTTATAACAATTATAAAAATGAATTATGGATATTGAATCTTACAAACAAACACAAGATTGCTGGTCTACAAATAAGATCATTTGATCCTGACAAAGTCAAATATCGTACATACAATATATCCAAGATATATACATATATGAATATGGATTTTCCAGAAATGAATGATGAAGAATTGACTTTAGTAAATCAGACTGGAATAACATTTAATATATTGCAGACAAATCTATTTTCTCCAGTATATGTGTTTGAAGGACCAATGGATGCAATGTTTCTCACAAATAGTGTTGGCATAAGTGGAGTTAACAGAAACTTTGACTTGATTGAAAACCTTCCAGAAACAAGATATGTTTTTGACAATGACAAAGCCGGTTTCAAAAGGACAAGAAACAAAATAAATGAAGGTAAATGTGTATTCATGTGGAAAAAGTTTTTAAAAGACTTGAACATAGAAAAAGAAATCAAAGATTTCAATGAACTTATTTGTTACATGTCAAAAAACAAAATAAGATTTGATTTTAGAAACAATATAGAAAATTATTTTACAAATGATAAATTAGACATCATAAATATCTGAAAACATTTTATTATTTTAATTATAAATTTTATTTTATAAAAATATGAAAGAACTTCTTACAGAGAAATATCGTCCAAAGACATTAGACGAAATCGCATTGCCAGAAAGAGTGAAGAACATTCTCAAGAATGGAATCCAGACCAATCTTCTTCTCTATGGCACACAGGGAACCGGAAAGACTTCAACCGCAAAATTGATGGTGAAGTCATTCAAGCACCAGTACATTTATATCAACTGTTCAAAAGAGACTGGCATTGACACAATCAGAGAAAAGATTTCTAATTTTTGTATGACATCATCTTTAATGTCAGGAGGAAATGGATTGAAAGTTGTCATTATGGATGAGATGGATGGAATGTCAGCACAAGCATATCAAGCATTGCGTGGATGTATTGAAGAATTTGCATGCAATACAAGATTTGTAGCAACTTGCAATTTCATTTCAAAAGTTCCAGAACCAATACAAAGCAGATTCGAATGCATAAGTTTTGATTTTGACACATCTGAGACACTTGAAGTCAAAAAACAATATGTATATCGTATTAAAGAAATTTGTGATACAGAAGGCATAAAAATAGATAAAGAAGCCATTTCTATGCTAATGAAAAACAATTTTCCAGATATGCGTAGTATTGTGAACAAGCTTCAATCTATGATAGTTCAGGGAATTGATCATATAACCATTGAACACGTGTCAAAGACAAATTCTGAATGTACTGATATTTTTGATTTAGTCATCAATACAACAGACCCTGTTGAAAACTATAAGATGATTGTCAGCAATTATAGTACAAAAATTGATGAAGCATTGAATAGTCTTGGAAAAGAATTCATCGAATATATTACATCAAGCAATCCTGATTTGATAAAATATATACCACATATCACAATAATAGCTGCAAAATACCAAAGTCAAAAGAATATGTGTATTGATCCAGTTATTTGTTTATTAGCATGTGTATATGAAATGCAACAAACTATACATCAAAAAATATAAGTATTTATGAATAAAAACAATGATTAAACAACAATATTTTTAATAGAAAGGATGCCAATTGGCATCCTTTTTATTTTGTTCATTTTATAAATAAATAAAAATAGAATATATTTGTTTATATGAAAATTTTATCTTTTAGTGAATGGATATCTGAAAAAATGAAAATTGTGCCCATATCTAATGATGAGCTCAACCAAGTTGAAGATATTCAAAAAAATGAACCAGTACAAAACACCGTGGATGACACTGACTACATAAACAAGACACTTTGCAGTTTAGATTCATGGGATAAAAATAAAAGTATCTTTAAAAAAGCAAGAGGATATAACATTAATCTCGGAAATTCTGCAAGAGATTTATATGACGCAGCAGATGCAACGGAGAAGAGAATGTCTTCATGGACAAATCTTTCTAATTCAGAATTGATAGAAAAAAACAGACAACGTTCTGACAAGAAAATGACAATACCAAAAATCATTGCATCTATGTATTGTGCATTTAAAAGATATAGACTTGACCCAGTCGGTGACAAAATCATACGTTTCTATATGAACCGTTTGAATCGTGAATTCAAATTGTCTGATGCCGATATTATAAAAATATTCTTTGAATAGTCATGATAATACTCAATTCAGAAGATTTCATATCAGAAAAAATGAAAATCATGCCCATTTCTAATGATGAGCTTGATAATGTGAAATTGTCTAAAAATGATAAAAACAATCCCACAATATATATTAACCATTGGCTTGATTCTAGTTTATATGCTGGATTTCATGATGCCGGCAAGGGAGATAGATATAATGACTATAAAAAAACAATAAAACCATCAGCACAAACAATTTATGTGGAACACCCATCACATTGTTATACTATGACTATAAAATCACTTGACAGATTATACAATAATACAAAATATAGTATCAAATTTGAAGATGGTGATAGTATAGAAATACGTGGTGGAAGTCTCTCGACAAAAGTTAGAACAAGCCAAGCTGAAAATTTCTATAAAGCAATATCTTATACCAACATCTTGTCAAAAATACAGTTTCACAATATAATATTTGATAGTGGTGAACTCGGAACAAGTATTTTAGCATTATTAGTAAAACAACTTTTTATAGAAGAAATAAGATTTGTTGATTGTATGTTTAGTGATTGTTCTATATTAGATCATGATGAAATTGTGAATTATTCTATAAATAAAAATATTAAATTTACTTCTCCAAACGTAAGAACAAGAAAAAAACTTGAAGAATACAACTGGTGAACTAATTCCAGCTTAAAGGCTGGAATCTTCGTGATTCAGCGATGCTGATTGTTTTGAATATTAAATATTAAAACTTATAAATAATTATATTTTTAATAAAAATTAGAACATGGATAAAAGATTAGAAAAAATAAGACATTTCCAAGCAAATGTAAAAGATTTTGAAAGTTATATAAATGACAGAATAAAACAGACAAAATCTGAAAATGGAAAAAATGTCAATGAATCAATAAATGACATACAGCCATATCAAGAATATGGATTAGAACCATCAGAAAATATTTCTGAAGAGTGTTTGAATTA
>Ga0310690_10010941_pt1 | contig 11236 bp, 11 predicted proteins | sample AusTroGonzalo_MG_2_FD_207661 | JGI IMG/M metagenome (GOLD analysis project Ga0310690, IMG submission 207661) | Bovine rumen microbial communities from tropical cattle in Woodstock, Queensland, Australia - Gonzalo_04 (v2) (version 2) | ecosystem: Host-associated > Mammals > Digestive system >...
TCACCACGATTCATAAGCAATCCACAAGCATCATGAAAAACAAGTTTTATCTACTGATAGATGCAAACGCTTCAACTTTAGATGTTGGTAACATACGTATTTACTGTCCTAGACAAATCATATTTGAAAACTAAAACTGCAAATAATAATCTGGTGGTAATCACGTTATTGAGCAACTCCATAATTAACACAATAAAAGTGTTTCAAAAGTCTTTATTCATATTAGTATTTCTTTTAAATTGCAATATTCTCTTCCCACAAAACAACAACGGCTTTAATAAGCCATGGGGAGTGAAAGCGTATTATTGTAAGCAATACGAAAAAGATCTTGATGCCAACTATCCTTGTGTCAGCTTGGAAGCAAGCTATTTCTTCTTCAAGTCATTTAACGCGGGGGTTTTTGTGAATGGAGGGACATACAAATATGAAATGACATTTTATGAAGACAATAATACCATTTTATATGATGGAGAATGCCGTGACTTGTTTTGGAAATATGGTTTTTGTTCCGAATTCCATCCGATTCCTTTGCTGTTCCCAAATTTTAATATCATCGACGTATTTTTAGACGGTTGCATTGGAGCATATACCTTTACTTCAGATTATTGGCCTACGAAACACAAATTCCTTTTTGGTCTGGGGATAGGGATAGCAGTGAATATATCAAAGCATTTTGGTTTGTTCTATGAAAGGGGGTACGACAATGTGAACAAAGCATACCAAGGAGAGACTGAAAAACACAAAGCTATGAACCGTTTCGGTCTCAACATCCGCTTCGGCGGGCCGAAGAAATGACAACGATGAACGCTTGTAGGGCTGTCACGCTGTGGCTGCCGCCGCAAAATCACAAACGGTTGCCGCAATGCGACAGCCCTACAGCAAAACGATAACCGAAAAAAAAAGGAACTGTTACCCAAACACATAAACCAAACGACAAAACTATTATGAAGAAAAAACTGTATCTGCTGGCTGTTTTGCTGCTGCCTTGCATGGCCTTCACACAAAACACTCCAAAGCCTTTCAACAAAGGCAATTTCAAAATCGACCTGAGCTATTCCAGCTTGATGCAAAGGTCCATGCTGAATAGTTATCCCGACTTTCGTGTTGCGGCCGGCTATGGCTTCACGGATTGGTGTGTGGCAGGTATATTCGGCAGTTTCGGCATCTACAATTACCATGTGAGTGTCTCTGACATTCAATCCTATCAAATGATTTATGAAGGAAATATTAGCGACCATTATCTTCATTATGGCATTCAGGCAGAATTGCATCCCATGTCGGCCTTCTTGCCAAACTTTTATTGGATTGACCCATATTGCCGTGTTGAGTTGGGCATGAGGTCTGTTATAGGACATCACGACCCCGAATACAACGACAACTCTATCTTCGAGCCAAACAGCAACGACTTCCTTTATGGAGGCAGCGTGGGCTTGGCCATCAACCCGTCACGCTATTTCGGCGTTTTTTACGAACTGGCATTCGACAACCTGAACAAAGAGCTGAATTTAAACACAGACGAAACAAAAACAAAACCCATCCACCGCTTCGGTCTCAACGTCCGCTTCGGAGGGCCGAAGAAATGACAACGATGAACGCTTGTAGGACTGTCACGCCGTGGCTGCCGCCGCAAAATCACAAACGGTTGCCGCAATGCGACAGCCCTACAGCAAAACAATAAACCCATGTAAGAACCGTTATCACCACGCTTCATAAGCAATCCACAAGCATCATGAAAAACAAGTTTTATCTGCTGGCTTTCTTTTTACTGCCTTTTGCGGTCTTTGCGCAAGAGTCAAAACCAAAACAAGAAATCTCTTTCCTCCGTAACCAATTCAATGTCAATCTGGCGCTTCACTATTTTGACAAAACCCACAAATGCATTTCTTTGGGTGCGGATTACGGATTCAATGATTTTATTGAAGGTGGCGCGTATGTGGGGTATTGGAGCCTTGCTTTAGGCAATTCGCAAAACCCAAATATGTGGTTCTATGGCATTGATGCTAAGGCTCATATCGTCCAGATTTTCAAGCCTTCTTTCTATTATGTTGACCCGTATATTGCGGCGAGGATTGGTGGACGAACCGCACAGAACATGATGGTTGTTGATAAGCGGACGATGTTCGAATATGGTGTTTTCGGAGGCCTGGGACTGAATTTCACTCGTCATTTCGGGTTGTTCTATGAGTTGGGCTACACCAATTTCAAAGCAGTCAACCACCGTTTCGGTCTCAACGTCCGTTTCGGCGGGCCGAAGAAATGGCAAAAACAGTAAACCATGAAAAAGACAGTTCTTTTGTTCGTGACGGTCGTGGCCTTCATAATGGGCTGCCGTAAGCAAGTCGATGGCTACGAACACCCTGATTTTGAGCCACAACCGACATTGAATGCCATTCTCAGCGAAGGCCAACCCGTGTGGGCGCAAGTTTCCCTTGCCCAGTGCCTCGATTCGGTGCATCCCGCCGCTTGCACCGATGCCGAAGTATTGCTTTACGTGGACGGACAATTTGCTGAACGCTTGCAGCATCAAGGCGATGGATTGTATACGGGCCAAACCGCCGCTGAAGCCTTGCACGAATACGCCTGCAAGGTGGTCATCCCAGGCTTCGACACGCTCTTTGCGCGGACGCTGATGCCTGAAAAGCCCGTGGTGACCCACGTGGAAATCATGGAAAACGCCACCGTCGACGACGAGGGCAACCCTTGTCCGGCCTTCCTCATCACTTTCAGAAACAAACCCGACAAACGCATGTTTTTCGGCACCAACATCGATGCCCTTTTTGTCAACGAATATTATGTAAATGGCGAGCCGTGGGGTTATTCGTCACAATACGGCACCATAACCTCGTCCATCAATACTGACGACCCCGTGTTGCTCAACGAAGGCTCTGACCAACTGTTGTTCAGCAACGCCATCATTGCCGACACGACTTATACGCTTAAAGTAAATGCTTGGTTCAGCAGTCATGGCTGGGGCGGACAACATTCGAGCGGCATTGTCGTCCGCTCAGGCTGGATTGTTGTCAGGATGCAGGGCTTTTCGGAGTCGGCCTACCATTACCTGAAAAGCCAAAATGCCTTCGATGCGCCCGATGCCTACACCAACCTCTTCCTTGGCGTGATTACGCCGCTCAACCTCTATGGCAACGTGGAAAACGGCCGGGGCATTTTCGCTGCCATCAACCCTATGACTTGCGATACGGTATTCCTCAACCCAGAAAACTAAGCGGCCATGAAACGTGTCTTTCTCATCATATGCTTGTTGCTTCCGATTTTTGCCGTTGCACAGCAAGGCCATGTCTCAGGTTTCGTCAGCGATGCCAGCAGTGGAGAGCGTGTCATCGGGGCGAATGTCTATCTTAGCGACCGCACTAAAGGCGTACCCACCGACCAGAAAGGCTACTTCAACCTTGTCGTCAGCCTGCCTGCCAAGCTTTGTGTTTCCTGTATTGGCTATGCTGACACTTGTTTCACCGTCACGGCAGCTGAAAGCCAGCCTGTGAATGTGAGGCTGCGTCCCTTGACCGAAACCTTGAACACTGTCGAGGTGAGTGCCACCAGAATCGAGCACAAGACTTTCAACACATTGACACTTAACGCAAAAAGCATCGAACAGATTCCCACCTTGGGCAGTCGCCCCGACATCATCAAGGCAGCGCAACAATTGCCGGGCATCGAGGCCGCCACTGAGGCTTCCAGCCTTATGCTGGTGCGTGGCGGTAATCCCGGCGAGAACCTATATTTGCTCGACAACGTGCCGCTTATCTACGTCAACCATTTGGGCGGCTTCATGTCGGTGTTCAACTCCGAGATGATCAACACGATGGACATCTACAAGGGCGGTTTCCCCGCGCGTTTTGGCGGAAAGCTCTCTTCCATTGTTGACCTCACCGCCAAAAAGGGCGACCCCTCACGGCTGAAAGGCAACCTCAGCGTGGGCCTCACCGACCTGGCCTTCGCCATAGAAGGCCCTGGAGGGCTGAAAAACTCCAGTTTCATCGTCACGGGGCGCAAGACCTTCACCGAGCTGCTGCTCTACGCCCTAAGTGAAATCAGCAAAGGAACTGGGGCACAAGAATTTAACCTCATCTACGGCTTTCACGACATCAACGCGAAATACACATGGAGCCCCGACGCCAAAAACAGCTTCGCCTTCAATGTGTACGAGGGCGACGACTATATGAGCATTTGGAAAAACAAGAACGAAAACGGCGACATCGAGCGCAACAGCGTCGGCAACATCTGGGGCAACCTGCTCGTTTCGGGACAATGGAACAGTGCGGTCAGCTCAAAGCTGTTTATGGCCAACACGCTGTCGTTCACACAATACCGCCTAAAAAACAACATGAAGGCTTACCTTGAAAACCAAATCGACACGACGGAATTCTTTGTCAAAGCCGCCTCGCGCGTCGGCGACCTCTCGCTGCGCTCGGATTGGAAGTTTTTCGTCTCCAGTGCCTGGACCTTGGAATACGGTCTGCAATCCTCTTATCTCAACTATCGCCCGAACCATTTCACCAGCAGTTTCTCGAGTGCCAGCCTGCCCGATGTTTCCCATGTGTTCGACAACTCGCTTTATGTCGACAACAAACTGAAATTCGGCAACTGGTTTGATGGTTCCATAGGACTGAGAATCAACAGTTTTATCAACAAGGGTTTCCACAACTTCGCCTTGGAGCCAAGGCTGAACCTCAATTTCAACATCGGCCAAAGCACCCTTAATCTGACCGCCATGCGTGTCACGCAAAACGCCCATCTGATGATGACGCCTGGTTCCATCATGAACAACGAGGTTTGGATTCCCGCCGACGAGCGCATCAAGCCCGCGCAGTCCGACCAAGTCTCCATTGGCTGGCGGCGCGACTTTTGGGAGAGCCACATCAGCGTGGAGGTGGATGCCTACTATAAGCTGCTCCGCAACCTCGCCACTTATCGCGAGGGCTACAGCACCCTCATCGGCGACCCCGACTGGCGCAGCAAAGTGGAAGCCGACGGCAAAGGCAAATCGTATGGCATTGAGTTGATGACACGCTTCAACTTCAACCGTTTCGACGGTTATCTTGGCTACACCTACTCACACACCACGCGGCAGTTCGACCACATCAACTACGGCAAGGAATATGTTTACGAGTACGACAGGCCACATTCCATCAATATCAACGTGAATTATCAACTCAGTGAGCGTTGGTCGCTAAGTGCCTTGTGGACCTACCAGACGGGATTGCCCTACACGCCTGTCATCGGAGTACAATTAACGCCTGTTATCACCCCTGAAGGCGAGGTGTATTTCGATGAAACCAACATTTACGGGGAACGCAATAGTGCTCGGATGCGCGACTACCATCGCCTCGATTTGGCCGCAAAGTGGAAAGTCAAAACCGAAAAAGGCCGAAAAGCCGAATGGACATTCACAATTTATAATGTCTATTGCCGCCAAAACCCTTACTATTACTACTACGGCGACAAGAAAGGCGACCCGATTTACTGGCAACAATACCCCGACGAGCCGCAACAACTTTGGCAGCGGAGTTTCTTCCCAATTATACCGTCTTTCTCATATAAGGTTTGGTTTTGATGAACCGCTTGGGGATTAGTGTTCCTCAAACTTCACCAGCAAGAACGAGTCGGGACTGCCGTCCTTGGGCAGATAGGCCTGGTCGTAAACGATGTAATAGACGGAGCCCGTCTTTGTCTTATACTGGCTCGTAAAGTATTTGAAATCAAATCCCTTCTCGGTCATTTGTTGCCTTGTGGCGAAACTCTTGCCCTTGTCGTTCAGTTCCTCAAGGATATTGTGGTTTCGCGCCAAAATCGCGTTGATATTGCGCACGATATTGGTCTGCTTATGGGTCTTTTCGTAGTTATAGCTGTTGCGGCACGAGTCGCAGCAAAACTTCTTGTCGACACGCCCAAAAATCGGCTCACCGCAATAGAGGCATTTTCTTTTTTCTTCTTCCATATTCTTAATCTTTTATTTTTCAGCAGTTATTTAGTAAACACATAACGTAGAATATTCGCACCCATCTTAAGGGCTTTTTCGCGGGTTTCCTGCGAGTCGTGATGCACGCGCTGGTCTTCCCAACCGTCGCCAAGGTCACATTCGTAGGTAAAGATGCACACCACCCTACCCTCGTAGATCAAAGCGAATAGTTGAGGCGGCTTGTTGTCATGCTCGTGGATTTTGGGCAAGCCGTTTGGAAAGGCATACGGCTCCTTGAAAATCTCGTGTGAATAAGGCAACTCCACGAAATCCAACTCGGGGAACACCTTTTTCATCTGAGGCTCAATGTATTGCCGGATGCCGTAGTTGTCGTCGATGTGGAGAAAACCACCCGCCAGCATGTAGTTGCGCAGATTTTGCGCCTCAGCCGCATCGAAAACCACGTTCCCGTGTCCCGTCATATAGACGTAAGGATAATTGAACAAATCCGGACTCGACGGCTCCACGGTCGGCACGTTGGGATTGATGTCCGTGCCGATCTCCTGGTTGCAGAAGCGCACTAGGTTGGGCAAGGAGGTCGGGTTGCCATACCAGTCCCCTCCCCCGCGGTATTTCAGCAGGGCGATGTTGAGTTGTTGGGCCGAGGCCACAAACGATAACGACAACAATATGGCAACTAACAATTTCTTCATTTCATTTGGTTGATGAGTTGTATCGTGTGGCAGGCCACGAGGGCCGCCGTTTCGGTACGCAAGCGCGCCTCGCCCAAGCTGCAAGGCACGAAGCCGTTTTCCTTGGCCAGTGCCACTTCCTCAGGGCTGAAGTCGCCTTCGGGACCGATGAGCACCAAGGCGTTTGCACCTTTATTATACAGGTCGCAGAGGCAGTCTTTCACGTCGTCATCAATCCAGGCGATGAACTTCTGTCCCTCAAAGGGCTGCTTCACCAATTTGTCAAACGGCACCAAATCCTCCACCTTGGGCAGCCGCGACTTGATGCTCTGCTTCATGGCCGCCACCATCACCTTCTGGAAACGCTCCACATTGGCGGCGCGGCGCTCGGAATGGTAAGAGGTAAACAGCCTCACCTTGTCGATGCCAATCTCCGTGGCCTTCTCCAGAAACCACTCTGTGCGCTCGTTGAGTTTGGTCGGCGCGATGGCGATTTCGAGGTTGAAACCCCAATGGTCATACCCTTTGCGCTTATTCGTCAAGTTGACGGTGGCCCGCTTGGGCAAGGCCTCCACCAGCTCGGCATCAAAGAGAAAGCCTTCGCCATTGGTGACGCAAAACTGCTCGCCCTCGGTCATGCGAAGCACCTTGACACAATGCTTCGACTCGTCCTCGGGCAGGGTCGTCAGGCCTTCTTTCGCGTTGGGTATGTAAAAAACGTTCATAATTACATTCGGTTCGGCATTCCGATTCCCAAGAGCTCGGAAGCATTGCGCAGCAAGGCCGCAACCATGTCGCAGACCTGCAGGCGGAACATACGACGGTCGGCATCGGGTTCTTTGAGGATGCTGCACTCTTGGTAGAACTGGTTGAATTCCTTGGCGAGGTCAAAGATGAAGTTAGCCACCATCGCGGGACTGCGGTTCTCAGCAGCTTGGTTCAAGACCATTGGCCAGCCGTACATCATCACGATGATTTCCTTTTCCTTAGGCTGCAAGTCGCTGACCTTCACCTCTCTTTCGAGTTTAATGCCTTGCTCCTCGGCCTTGCGCAGCACCGAGCAGATACGTGCGTGGGTGTATTGCACAAACGGTCCCGTGTTGCCGTTGAAATCGATGGACTCCTCGGGGTTGAAGAGCATGGTCTTCTTCGGGTCGACCTTGAGGATGAAATACTTCAAGGCACCCAGGCCGATGGTGTGATAGAGTTTGTCGGCCTCCTCTGGCGAGAGGTCCTTGGCCTTGCCGAGTTCGTCGGAGACAGCCTTGGCCGTGGCCACCATCTCATCCATGAGATCGTCGGCGTCGACCACGGTGCCCTCGCGGGATTTCATCTTGCCGTTGGGCAATTCGACCATACCATAAGAAAGGTGTTCTATATCGTTGCCCCACTCGCGGCCCAAGCGCACCAACACGCGCTTCAGCACATCGAAATGGTAGATCTGTTCGTTACCCACCACATAGATCAGTTTCTCGGGGTCATATTCCTTCACGCGTAGCTGAGCCGTACCCAGGTCTTGGGTCATATATACCGAGGTGCCGTCGCGGCGGAGCAGCAGCTTCTCGTCGAGACCTTCATCGCGGAGGTCGCACCAAACGGAGTTGTCGTCGCGGCGATAGAGAACGCCCTTCTCGAGGCCTTCTTGCACCAATGCCTTGCCCAAAAGATAGGTCTGCGACTCGTAGTAAATCTTATCGAAGGCCACGCCCAAGCGCTTGTAAGTCACATCGAAGCCGTCATACACCCATTGGTTCATCATCTCCCACAAGTGGCGCACTTCAGGGTCGTTGGCCTCCCATTTCACGAGCATCTCACGGGCTTCCCGCATCAACGTGGACTCGCTTTCGGCCTTAGCTTTTGCCGCTTCCTTGGCTTTTTCGTCAAGGCTGTCGAAGTCGGCGGGCAGCAGGGCCTTCTGCTCCTCTTTATATTTCTTGTCGAACAGCACATAGAAGTCGCCGATGAGGTGGTCGCCCTTCTTGCCCGTCGATTCTGGCGTGCAACCGTTACCCCACTTCTGCCATGCCAGCATGCTCTTGCAGATGTGGATACCCCGATCGTTCACAAGATTGACGCGCACCACTTTTTTGCCATTGGCTTTCATGATTTCGGAAACGCTCCAGCCAAGGAGGTTGTTGCGGATATGGCCCAAATGCAAGGGTTTATTCGTGTTGGGCGAGGAATATTCGATGACCACGTTCTTACCTGAGACAGGTTTGCGTCCAAACTCACGGTTTTCGTGGTTCTCCTTGAAGAAATCCATCCAGAACTTGTCCGAAATCAACAAGTTAAGAAAACCCTTCACCACATTGAATTTGGCAATCATCTCCGACTCCTTGATCATCTCGGCCCCCATCTCGTTGGCCAACTGTTCGGGGTTGCGGCCCGCCAGTTTGCCGAAGGGGAACACCACGATGGTCATATCGCCCTCAAACTCGGGCCGGGTCTTTTGGAAGTTCACCTGCTGCACAGGCGGCTCCTGACCGTATAAAGTCTTGAACGACTTGATGAATAACTGTCTCAGTACTTCTTCTAACATAACGAATGAAATTAATTGCACAAAAATAGTAAAAAGCTGGTCACGGAATAAAAAAAAACCTATTTTTGCAGTCCGATGAGATACCAAAACAAGCCATCGGAAAAGATTATCTGCACGGAATCAACAGGTTCCATCAAGCTGAATTTCCCTTTTTCTCATATTGGCGGTCACAGTGTTGACCGTCTTTTTTTTGTGAACAACAACAAATCAAATACGATAAGCCTATGTCAATATCATTGAAAAACCGCAGCCTGATTTCCATCAGCGACTACACGCCTGAGGAGATTTGTCATGTCCTCGACATCGCCGAAGATTTCGAGAAAAACCCGCACCAGAACCTGCTGAACGGGCGCATCATCGCCTCGCTCTTCTTCGAACCCTCGACGCGCACCCGTCTGAGCTTCGAGACGGCCATCCAGCTCTTGGGCGGCAACGTCATCGGATTCAGCAGCACCGCCGGAACGAGCATCCAAAAGGGCGAATCCCTTGCCGACACCATCACCATGGTGGCCAGCTACGCCGACCTCATCGTCATGCGCAACCCCATCGAGGGTTCGGCACGCTTCGCCTCTGAGGTGTCGAAAGTACCGGTCATCAACGCTGGCGATGGCGCCAACCAGCACCCCACCCAATGCATGCTCGACCTCTACAGCATCCGCAAGACACAGGGCACGCTTGAAAACCTGGAGATCACCCTCGTCGGCGACCTGAAATACGGCCGCACTGTCCACAGCCTGGTGGAGGCCATGTGCAACTTCAACGCGAAGTTCAACCTGGTGTCGCCCGTCGAGCTGAAACTGCCGAGTGTCGTCAAACAGCACATCAAGGACCGCAACCTTGAATACCACCAGTACACTGAATTGGAGGACGCCATCCCCCACTCCGACATCATCTACATGACTCGTATTCAGCGCGAACGCTTCCCCGACCCCGAGGAATACGAGAAGGTGAAGAACTCATACGTGCTGCGCAACTACATGCTGGAGGCCTCGAAGCCCAACTGCCGTGTGCTGCATCCGCTGCCGCGCGTCAACGAAATCCATGTGGACGTGGACGCCAACCCGAAAGCTTACTACTTCCAGCAAGCACAAAACGGCGTTTATGCCCGTCAAGCTTTAATCGCATCAATCTTAGGACTTAAATAATCTGAACCATGGAAAAGAGAAAAGAATTAGTCGTATCAGCTATAGAAAACGGTACCGTCATCGACCATATCCCCGCCGACAAAGTATTCCAAGTCGTCAAGATTCTGGGACTCGAGAAAGTGAATACTCCCGTTTACTTCGGCACTAACGTCGAAAGCAAAAAATACGGGAAGAAGGGCTTCATCAAAGTTTCCGACAAGTATTTCGCGCCTGAAGACGTGAACAAGATTGCCTTGGTCGCCCCTACTGCTTCCATCATCGAAATCAAGGAATTCGAGGTCATCAACAAGCAAACCGTGACCATCCCCGATCGTATCGAGCACATCGTGAAGTGCTTCAACCCGAACTGTGTGACCAACAAGGAGCACGACGTGCCGACCAAGTTCACCGTCATCAAAGACGCGGAAGGTAACATCAAGCTGCACTGCCACTATTGCGAGAAGAACACCACACAAGACAAACTGGAATTCATCTGATCATGAAGAAAACGGGTATTATTATCGCCATCGTTGTGGGTGTCATCCTCATTTGGGGCGTTGGCACTTACAACGGCTTTGTGAAGAAACAGGAAGCCATGACGACGGCTTGGGGGCAAGTGGAGAACGTCTATCAACGCCGTGCCGACCTTGTGCCGAACCTCGTCGCTTTGGTGAAAAACTACGCCGAATACGAGCAAGGCACGCTCATCGCCGTGACGGAAGCCCGCGCCAAGGCTGCCCAAACCACCGTGAACACGGAGAACTTTGACGAGAACGAGTTCGCCAACTTCGAGTCGGCACAAAACGAGTTGGGCAATTCCTTGAACCGCCTCATCGTTTCCGTTGAGAACTACCCCGACATAAAAGCCAACGAGGAATACCTCACCCTTCAGGCCCAATTGGCCGGCTGTGAGAACCGCATCCAGACCGAGCGCGAACGCTTCAACGAAACGGCAAAGTCTTAC
>Ga0310690_10010942_pt1 | contig 11236 bp, 13 predicted proteins | sample AusTroGonzalo_MG_2_FD_207661 | JGI IMG/M metagenome (GOLD analysis project Ga0310690, IMG submission 207661) | Bovine rumen microbial communities from tropical cattle in Woodstock, Queensland, Australia - Gonzalo_04 (v2) (version 2) | ecosystem: Host-associated > Mammals > Digestive system >...
TCCAGGCCGGGCTTATTCGTATGTTCAGGGTTGTAAATGTGCCGTAGAATTTGTAAGTTTGTTAAGATATAAAGTCTATGTACCACATGAACCCCATGCTCTCGTATCCCTATAAGGCAGGAAACAAGGCCTTCCTGTCCATACTGGTTCTCTTATCCTTATTGTTGATTTCTCCGTCGTTGACGGCTCAGGTCGTATCCGTTGAGAACGGACGTTTCCAGAAAGGGGATGACCCGGCCTGGAATGCTTATGCCTATGATGACAGCGCATGGCGGGAGGTTTCTTTCACCCAATCCTGGGAGGACCTGGAACAGGAGCAGGTGAACGGTATCGGCTGGTATCGTCTGCATGTGGTGATACCTTCTTCCCTCAAAAAAGGGGTGGTGGAGGCCATCATGCTGGATATGGGAGCCATCGACGATTCCGACCAGACTTGGGTCAATGGACATTCGGTGGGAAAGACCGGGACCTTCCCGGAAGACCCGGGCGGATATTCCAGCGAGTACGGGAAGCGCCGCTATTATATTGTGGACCCTGCCTGGGTGCGCTGGGACCAGGATAACGTCATCGCCGTACGCGTGTACAACTACGGCGACCCGGGCGGTCTCCGCCGAGGCGCCGTCAAGATTGTCAAACCCGGCCTGAGGGATTTCGCGAACCTCTCGCTGGAGGCGGTTCCCGGCGGCTACAAGGCCGTTCTGGCCTCGTCCGCGAAGACCGCCGGCTCCCTGAAGATTTCCGTCACGGATATCCTGACCGGGACACCGGAGATGTCCAAGACGCAGAAAGTGAATCTGGCCGCTTGGAAGGAAAAGCAGATTTCCTTTTCTCTGGCCCCGCAAAAGCGGCTCAAGGTGACTTATGCCGACCCTCGTTTCGAGGAGGTCTTGGAGGCCGAGGTTTGCTCTCCCTACATTCTTACGCCTCCCGCTCCCGCGACGCCGCGTTATAACGGTCCGCTGGTGTTTGGCGTGCGTCCGGGTTCGCCCGTGATTTTCCGCTTGGCTTTTTCGGGCGATAAACCCATGAAATATGCCGTGGAGGGCCTTCCGGAGGGCGTAGTGCTCGATCCTGAGAAAGGAGTTCTGAGCGGCAGCTGCGCCGTGGAGGGCGATTATCCGCTCGTGTTTACGGCCACCAATGATAAGGGTAGCACTCGGGCCAGCTTTACTTTGAAGGTCGGCTCCATGATCGGCCTTACACCGCCCATGGGCTGGAATAGCTGGAACTGCTGGGCCCTAAGCGTGTCGCAGGAGAAGGTGATGGCATCGGCCGCCGCCCTCATCAACCGCGGGCTTGCCGATTATGGCTATTGCTACATGAACATCGACGATGCCTGGGAGGCCGACGAACGGACGCCGGACGGGCGTATCGAGGCCAATGAGAAGTTTCCGGACATGAAGGCGCTGGGCGACTGGCTGCATTCCAATGGTCTCAAGTTCGGCATCTATTCCTGTCCCGGCGAACACACCTGCGGTGGCTATCTGGGCTCGCTGGACCACGAACAGCAGGATGCGGAGGTCTGGAACAGCTGGGGCGTGGATTACCTCAAATACGACTGGTGCGGTTACCACTGGGTCTATGAAGCCGGACGGGACAAGTCCGAGGCGGCCTTTATCTGGCCTTATCTGAAGATGCAGCATTACCTGGCTGAGCAGCCGCGGGATATCTTCTATTCTCTATGCCAGTACGGCTGGGGCAAGTCGTGGGAGTGGGGAGCCCTCATCGGCGCCAATTCCTGGCGCACCTCGGACGACATCAATGACACCTGGGAATCGCTCTATAAGAATGGCTTCGAACGGCAGACCGAACTCTATCCCTATGCCGGTCCCGGGCATTGGAACGACCCCGACATGCTCATCGTGGGCAAGGTGGGTTGGAGCAGCAGCCTGCGCGACACCCGGCTGACCCCGGACGAGCAGTACACGCATATCTCCCTGTGGTCGCTGCTGGCCGCCAACATGCTCATTGGCTGCGATGTGGCCCAGATCGACGACTTTACCTTCAATCTTTTGTGCAACAATGAGGTGAACGCCGTGAACCAGGACATCCTGGGCCATCAGGCCCATCAGGACGTGGTCGAGGACGGAATGCAGATTTGGAGCCGTGATCTATACGACGGTGGCAAAGCCGTAGGTATCTTCAACCTGAATACGACCTCGGTGCCCGTGGACCTGGCCGGTTGCCTGGCCAAGATCGACATCGAGAATGTCGATACCGTCCGCGATCTCTGGCGCCAGAAAGACATTGAAACCCACGCAGAGTATGTCATTCCGCCCCACGGGGTGCTGTATGTGAAAGTAAAATAGTATTGCCATGTACCACAAGAAACCCAAACGCCCGAATCCCTATAAGGCGGAAAACGAGGCTTTCCTGGAAGCGAAATCCAAGGAAGAGGGGATTGTCGCCCTTGACAACGGCGTCCTGTATCGAGTCCTGGAAGAAGGCCATGGGACCAAGAAACCCACACCGCGCAGTATTGTATATGTCCATTACACCGGGCGTCTGATCGATGGAACCGTCTTCGACACGACGGAAGGAGACCAGCTCCCTGCGCTATTCATGGTGGGAGATCTCATCATGGGGTGGCAAATCGCCCTTACGCGCATGCACGAGGGCGATAAATGGGAAGTCTACATACCCGCCAAATGGGGGTACGGTTCCATGAAGATGGACGACATCCCCGCCCATAGCACCCTGATCTTCACCTTGACGCTTGTCAAGATAGAAAGATGAATAAAACCTTCTGGGACATAGCGTAGGGGGTGTGATTTTTGCAAAGCAGTTGAAAAACAAAGATTATAAAGATTATGATGTCATTTTTAGCCGCCGTACTGATCGGTTTATCCCTTTCCCCGCAGGTCGACACGCTGCACCTGGACTATGGAACATACATCGGCGAGATGCCTTCGGGCGAAGGAAAGCTTTATCACAAGGAGCGCGGCATTTTCATCGGCAGGTTCAACCATGCCGTCATTTCCGGCAGAGGAATCCATCTTTCTCTTGACGGAAGCAAGTATGTCGGGAATTTTGTGCGGGGTGTGGAGCAGGGATATGGTCGACGCTTCATGCATACAGGAGCCGTCATCTGCGGAGAATTCAGCAACGGTCACGGCAACGGGCTGGATACGCTCTATTACCCCGACGGAAGGGTTTTCATCGGCATTGTCCAGAACAGCGGTGCTACCAAGCAGGGCAAGACCTTCAAGAATGCGCAGGCCGCCGGCGTCAAGAAGCCTGTTTTCCCCGATGTCCGTCTGAGTGAAGAAGATCTGGCCTTCCTGGAGGGCTTCAAAGTGAATGACTTTGATACGGCGCCCGTATTCAAGGATGGCGTTTCTTTCTTTGAGTCATACATTGCTCCCCATATGCGGGTTTCGGAATCCATGGCCGGACGGAATGCGGTGATACACTATGAATTCACGGTGGGAGAAGACGGCAAGATCAGCAACGTCACCATTACATCGTCGACCGATGACGACTATGCGAAGGAGCTGGTCCGGGTCATCAAGCACTCGCCCAAGTGGAAACCGGCCATGAAGGACGGCAAACCCGTATCGTATACCATCAAGAATCAGACTGCGCATTTCGGCCGTTTTGATTGATCATTCTCTTATATCCCTCGTTATCCATGAAACACCTTTTATTCTTTTCAGGCCTGATTCTCCTGGCCACCCTCTCTTGCTCAAAAGAAGATACGGACGCTCGTGACGCGGCCTCGATCGAAGGACGTTGGAAAGTTGAGAGTATCCGGTATACCGGAACCCTGGCCGATGGGACTAAAGTCAGCGGAGAGTCTGACCATTGTGATTTCTTTATGATTGGAGATGTTATGGAATTCAAAGAAGGGAAACTGTATCTGGGCGAGAAGGGTTCCGGCTTCTACTCATCTTTCAGTAGTTATCCCGGCTCCATCCAATATTCCATCGTCAACCACCGACTATTTATTCCGGAGCAGGTTTTTTCGGATACCCCTCAAGACGCTGGGGAAGGGTGGTCGTTATCCTTTACCGTTACAATCGACGAATGCTTCATGCCTTATTCATTGACTGAGGACACTTGGGTCATCCGGTATGAGCATAGAGGCTGGTTTGACATAGTGCATCATTCTTTCGACTGTGATTTTGAGTTTGTCCTTAAAAGAGTGGAATAGAATCGTGGACAGCAGATTACTGATACAGTCGCTTGTATAGTTTTTCCTGGGCGTCGTCGTCCTGGGGCTTTTGCTGTTTCTTCTCCGCAACGAAGAAGCCGTCTTGGAAGAGGGGCTGGAAGGCTACAGGGAGTACAAGCAGCGCGTGAAGTATCGGGCGATTCCTTGGATTTGGTAGTATTGAAAGGCTATAAGCTAGAAAGAAGTGGAACTGAAGTTCATAGAAGGAGACAATCTTGGCTTTAAGGAGTATTTCCTCATCTGGAGGAATCCAGTTCGTTTTCGTAAACTGGGCAAGTGGCTCATCTTCTGCTCGTTGAAGGCGATTGCCATCCTCGTTCCTTTGATGTTGGTCATAACATTGCTGGGACTTCTTGCTGGGCCTTTGCCTAAGGATATTAAGGAGATTCTCAGGTTCTTTTCCTACACCATCCCAGTTGTTCTGATTGGCGCTTGGTGCGTATCATTCTGTCTTTCTTTCATTTTTCCGGCGATCCTAAAACGACGGGTTCCGGGATTTGTCAAGAGATACATCCCGGAGGCCAAGGGACTGGAGCAATTTGACACCGATGTCTGGTTCTTTACGTGGAAGAAGCATTGGTTCTCCATCGCATACAAAGTGAATGTTACGACGTTTCAGAGGGGAGAGGGAGTTCGTGCCGGAAATAGGTATTCCAGATATTTTAAGGTTTCCCCGGCATTGTCCTTTGGCGATTATCTCGATTGGGATATAGAGGTCAAGGAACGTCCTCTCATGGACGGAATCACGCTCGTCCATACGAATGTCAATGTTTTCGCCCGCATCAAGTCCGGAAAGAAGTTCTTCCCGAATGAAATCGAAAACGCGCTCGATGCTTTACTCGCATAACAGCTCCATCGACGTATACTGCGGCAGCATTCCTTGTGCCTCATAGAATGCTTTTGCTCCCGGGTTGCCTTCCCAGACGTGAAGAGTGATGTTGTGGCAGCCTTTCTCCTTGGCAAACGCCTTCACATATTCGAACAATGCGGAGCCGATGTGAAGGCCGCGGGCCGATTCCAGGACGCATAAATCATCCAGATACAATGTCTTAATCGGCATCAGCGCTCCGCTGTTCTGATGCTGAAGGGCACAGAAGGCGTATCCTAGAACGGCTCCTTCCCTGTCGTACACAAAGACCGGAGTATCCGGATTATCAAAGATGGCCAGAATCTCTTCGTCCGTATACTTTTTCCCAACCGGGCGGAACAAGTCCGGCCGGGCGGCATGATGCACGGCCAGCACCTGCCCCAGGAGCGTATTCACTGCTTCCAGGTCACGAGGTTCTGCCGGGCGTATGATGAATTCTGACATAGCTTACCTTTTTTCTGAACTGCAAGATAACCATTCTCCATCAAATCTTCAAACCGGACTGAACACAATCAGCCGCCGGGTTTGATAATGTTCCGTGGAATTCGTATGTTTGCTTAAATAATCAGAATCTATGGATATCATCATTTACGGCAGCCGGCATGGGGCGGCGAAGAGGTACGCGGAGGGGCTTGCGGCATCGACGGGAATCAAAGCCTTGGACTATAAGAAAGCCAAGAACCTTGATGCATACAAACGGGTTGTCTATATCGGGTCGATTTACGCCGGAGGTGTTACCGGTTTGAAGAAAACCGTCGCCAGGCTGGCTCCTGGTCAGGAATTCTTCCTGGCTACGGTCGGTTTGGTGGCCCCCCGGGAAAAAGCGTTTTTCGATGCCTTCAGGGAGGCTCTCAAGAAGCAGATTCCGTCAGCGTTCTTCGTCGAGAAAAAGGTTTTTCACCTGCACGGCGCCATTGACTTCAGCAAGTTGGAATTGAGATATCGGCTTATGCTGAAGATGATGAATTCCATGGCTTCCAAAACGCCTGAAGATCAGCAGACCGCCGAGATGAAAGGCGTCCAGGCCATCTATGGACAGAAGGTCGATTATGTGGATTTGGAGAGTTTGAAACCACTGATCGACGCGTTGAACAAATAGCATCGGAGTTTAAAATGGCAAGCAACGCTGATTTCGTACAATACATCGTTGACCAGTGCTCGGGTGCTGGGGAAATCTCTGTCAAGAAGATGATGGGGGACTATTGCATCTACTGCGACGGCATCATCTTCGGTCTTATCTGCGATAACAACCTATTTATCAAGCCCACCTATCAGGGCGCAGCGCAGTTGAAAGAGGTGGTGATGCGCTCTCCATATCCGGGAGCCAAGGAGCATTTCCTGATCGACGACGTGGATGATCGGGACTACCTGACAGCAATCGTCAAGGCTACGATACCCGCCCTGCCGAAGCCTAAGTCAAAGAGGAATCCGATGCTTGAGAGAAAGAAGTACGTTCCGGTTTCGCTGGATGAAACCATCCCTCAGGGGATTGTATGTTCGCAAGAACTCCGGGCCTTCTTTCAGCAGCACCTGGGCAAGGGTTTCCACTTCAAAGTGGAGTTTCAGAAATGGCTGAAAACGAATGCGGGGAAGACCTTCGGGGATGCTGTGGAGGCATATAAGACACTGGAGCATCCTACGGAGATTTGGCCGCAGTTTGAGTACAACCAGTATGTCCGTGATTTCTTTGCCGACAACAAGGGCGCATCTCTGGAAGATGCCATCAAGTGCTGGCACTGGAAGAAGGTGCAGCCGGGGAGCCATCGATATGAGCGATCGGACCTGGAAGCAGTCAAATAATGGCCTTGTACGGGCGACGTAACCGGATGGCCGTTCTGGACGCTTTATGCCCTTTGCCGCCATACAGGAGGGGCATTTCATCCGTAATACCCGTATGCGAAAGCCCGGCCACATTCGTGTCTGCGGGCAACAGAACAATTGTTGAACCAATCCCGATGATTTTTGGTTCGTATTTGTTTGATATTCAGCTTAATAATAATCCTCCAGAATATGTCAGTCCGGTTTTTTCCCCAAGAACTCAGAGGGGGTAATCCCGGTCTTCTTCTTGAAGAGCCGGGTGAAGTGTTGCGGGTATTCGAAACCCAGCAGGCGGGCGGTTTCGTTGATGTTGTGCCCGTTCATCAGGAGGTTCTTTCCCTGATCTATCACATAGGAATGGATGTAGCCGATGGCGGTGCCGCCGGTGGCTTTGTGGATGACGTCACCCAGGTAACGGGGAGAATAGGCTAGTTGCCCGGCGCAGTATTGAACTGTAGGAACGCCGAACTCCAGTTGCCTGCCCTCCAGGTAGTATTCCCGCAGCAGATTGTGGAAGCGCTTGAGAAGGTCCGATGATTTGGCGTCTTCCTGGGATAATTGGCGCAGATAGATCCGGTTGCAGTATTCCAGGACAAGTTGGATGTAACCGATGATTACGGCCCGGAGTGCGGGAGAGTCGGCGTTTTCCTGTAGTTCGTGTCTCATCTGCGTGAGCAGTTGGGTAATCCGGCCCCATTCCGATGGTTCCATCCTCAGGGTTTCAGTGGCAAAGTATGAGAAGAAATAATAGTCCTTCATCTTGGTCTCCAGCTCCGTCCCGTGAAGGAGTTGCGGGGAGAACAGCAACACCCAGCCGCTGATGGTAATCTCCTCGCCGTCATCTTCCTTACCGCCGATCTGACCGGGCTCCACGGCGATGATGGAACCGCCCGCAGGAGAGAACATCTTCATACCGTATGTAAGATTCTCCGGGAAGTTCCGCTGGATGAACAGGCCGTATACCCCGTAGTTGTTCAGGCTGGAACGAATGGGGGAGACTTCGTCATAGTGGATGACACTCACCAGTGGATGCAGCTCGGGAGCATGCACATAGCGGGCATAGACATTGGGGTCAGAGACGAGCAAAATGTTCTTCATGACGACTGTAAAGGTATGAAATAATGAGCAAATTACCCAAAAATCTGCGATATTGGTAGATAATAGACAAAAATCGGTAAATAAAACACCTTTCAATGGCCTATCTTTGCAAAAAACACTGGCCATGAAACACTTACTGACTTTTTTCTTTGCAGTTCCACTGCTTCTCGCCTGTCAATCAAACACGAAAATGAATATGAGTACCCTGAATCTTACCCAGGAATGGGACAAGACCTTCCCTAAGTCCGAACTGGTGAACCACAGCAAAGTCACCTTCCACAACCGTTACGGAATTGAGTTGGCGGCCGATATGTATGTGCCCAAGAATGCCGAGGGCAAACTTGCTGCCATTGCCGTGAGCGGTCCTTTCGGAGCCGTAAAGGAGCAGTGCAGCGGTCTGTATGCCCAACATATGGCCGAGCGCGGTTTTTTGGCCATTGCCTTTGACCCGTCCTACACTGGCGAGTCGGACGGCGAGCCCCGCAGGATGGCATCCCCGGACATCAACACCGAGGATTTTCTGGCGGCGATAGACTTCCTTTCCACCTGCGACCTGGTCGATCCTGAACGTATCGGCATCATCGGCATCTGCGGCTGGGGCGGCATGGCCATCAATGCTGCGGCGCTCGATCCTCGCATCAAGGCTACGGTGGCATCGACCATGTATGATATGAGCAAGGTCAACGTGGAAGGCTATTTCGCCAGCGAGGATACGCCGGCCCAGCGGATGGAAAAACGCCGCGCCCTGGCCGCACAACGTACAAAGGACTATGCCTCCGGCACCTACGAGCGCGCCGGTGGTGTCGTCGATCCGCTTCCGGAGGATGCTCCCTGGTTCGTCAAGGACTACCACGCCTACTACAAGACGCCTCGCGGCTATCATGTGCGCAGCGGTAACTCCAACGACGGCTGGAACGTCATCGGCTGCCAGAGTTTCCTGAATCAGCCCCTGTTGGCTTGGGCGGGAGAAATCGAGACGCCCGTGCTCCTCATCCACGGCGAGAAGGCCCACAGCCGCTATTTCAGCGAATACGCTTATGGCCTGATGACCGGCAGTAACAAGGAACTCCTCATCATCCCCGGCGCTTCGCACGTCGATCTCTATGACGACGTGGCCGGCGTGATTCCGTACGACAAGATGGAGGCCTTCTTCAAGATTAACCTGAAGTAATTCCCATGAGGGAAACACTTTCCATATTGCTGGCATTATCCACTCTCCTTTCAGTTTTTGCCTGCGAGACTCTTCCGGTACCGGAAGAACCGCAGGAGGAGCAGAAGGAGGAGAATACAGATAACGGAGACTCCGGAAATAGCCAGAATGACACTATGCCCAGCCAAATTATAATCACCGTTTCCGGGAAGACGCTCCCCGTCAGTATCGAGAATAACGAAGCCACAAAGATGCTCGTGGCAGCCCTCCGCGAGGCTGCCATCACCTATGAGGCCGACGATTATGGCGGTTTCGAGAAGGTGGGGCCGCTGGGCCGTTCCCTCCCCACAAATGACAAACAGATAACCACGCAGGCTGGGGATGTCATCTTGTACAGCGGCAACCAGATCGTGCTCTTCTACGGCAGCAATTCCTGGAGCTATACCCGTCTCGGCAAAATGGATTATGAGTCGCTGGACGAACTTAAATCCTTCCTGAAAGCCGGACAAGGTAAAATTTCAGTAACTTTGTCATTATAAGCATATGTCGACTATGAAAGTCTGGAGAATATGTACAATCTTGTCAATCGTTTTGGCCATGTCCTGTAAACAGAATCCCAGTGGCCCCATCACGATGAACCTGTATTATACAGGAACGGATGGTAACGCGGTGAAGTTCGTCCAGGAAATGGAATCCAGCGGAACCGCCGATGCAATCCGGAAGGAAGAGGGTAATCTGAGATACGAGTATTTCGTGTCCAGGGAGGATCCTGAAACCGTCCTTCTCATCGACAGCTGGGTGAACCAGAAGGCGCTGGACGCGCATCACCAGACGCCGATGATGGAAACCATCGCCGCGCTGCGGGACAAATACGACCTTACCATGAAAGCCGAGCGCTATCTCAGGGCATCCGAGGATCTGACCGCTTCAGATGCTTCGTTTATCAGGACTAAAGACAATAGTATGGAACCGAAAACAGTTGATTTCAATGTCTGGCCGAAAGGCGAACCCAACACGGGCTACGCCCAGTATTTCATCGGCAACAGCTACTTGGCCGACATGGGCGGAGGGGTGATGAACGTCACCTTCGAGCCGGGATGCCGCAACAACTGGCATATCCACCACAAGGCCGTGCAGGTGCTCATCTGCGTGGCCGGTCATGGCTGGTACCAGGAATGGGGCAAGGACGCCGTCGAGATGAAGCCCGGCACCGTGATCGCCATTCCCGCCGAAGTGAAGCATTGGCACGGAGCCGCCAAAGACTCCTGGTTCCAGCACCTGACTTACCATAAGGATGCGGAGGAAGGTGCTTCCAACGAGTGGTTGGAACCCGTTACGGATGAATTGTATAATAAGCTTTAGTATCTTATGACCCGGTTTTATAATCTTTGCGCTTTTGCACTATGTCTCTTCGCAGCAGCTTGCGGGAATCCATCACAAAAAGCCTCCGAATCGGAATTCATTGACAGTGTCACCGAAGCGCTTACTAACGGCGGCCAGATCGACCTGAACCAGCTCCAGTGGACCCGGGAGCCCGCCGCCTGTGAAATCAAAGGTGACACCATCTCCATCACCACTGCCCCGCATACGGACCTCTGGCAGCGGACGTACTACCATTTCCGTAACGACAACGCCCCGGTACTGCAGATGCAGACCAAGGAGAAGTTCTTCAGCTTTGTGGTGAAGACGGACTTCACCCAAAGCCATCAGCGCTTCGACCAGTGCGGCATCGTGATGTACCTTGACAGCGACAACTGGCTCAAGGGCTCCGTGGAGTTCGAGAACGAGGAGTTCCAGCACCTGGGCAGCGTGGCCACGAACAACGGCTATTCCGACTGGGCGACGACGGCCATAGCGGCTGATGTTAAGACTATGTGGTACCGTTTTTCCCGCCGGGAGGATGATTTCTGCATCGAGTGCTCCGCCAACGGCGTGGATTTCAGTCAGATGCGTGTCTGCCACATGTATGCGGCCACGGATGCCATCAGGTTCGGCATCTATGCCTGCTCGCCGGAAGAGTCTTCCTTCACGGCCGTATTCACGGACATGAAGATTACCGAGTGCGCCTGGAAGGCCCATGACGGGCAGCAGCCGGATGAGGATTAGCGGTTAAACACACATTTGTAGG
>Ga0310690_10010945_pt1 | contig 11234 bp, 5 predicted proteins | sample AusTroGonzalo_MG_2_FD_207661 | JGI IMG/M metagenome (GOLD analysis project Ga0310690, IMG submission 207661) | Bovine rumen microbial communities from tropical cattle in Woodstock, Queensland, Australia - Gonzalo_04 (v2) (version 2) | ecosystem: Host-associated > Mammals > Digestive system >...
CATTCTTGACGCTGTTCTTCAAGTCCATGGCATTATTTGCCGAAGCATTCAGGGACTCCGTCCCCGTAATACTTACGCCCTTCCCGGCCATAACCAGGCTGTTGTTCCTGATATTCTGGATGCCCACCGTGGCGCCGATGCCCACTTTGGTATTCCCATCTTCGGCGCCGTAGGTTCCCTCTGCGTTGGTGGTGGCGTCCGAGGACAGTTTGACCTCGGTTCCTTCCACCTTGCTCTTCTGTCCCACAAGGACAATGGCGTTGTTCTTTAAGGTGTTGACGCCCACGGAACCGGACAGCGCAAACGTAGAGGGCGTCTCTTCCTCCGACGTACCCTCGGCGCTTACAGTGTAAGTCAGGACGCTGTTTTTTTCTTCGGTTTCGGTTTCAGTGCTATCACCGTTTTCAGTGTTGCCGGTGTTATTACCGGTGCTTTCAGTGCCAGTACCGGTCCCCGTTCCGGTGCCAGTGGTTCCTTCCTCCTCTTCGGGGGGCGCCTGGTATTTGCCCATGCCTGCCGCAGCGTTCAGAGATACATTACCGCCCTTGATTTGGGCTGCTTTAGTTCCATCACTGTCCATCAGGATTGTAGCGTTGTTCTTCACATTGCTGACCAGAACGGCTGCGCCGATCTCAACCTTGGCGGAGTTGGCCAGCGTATTCTTTACAGTAAATTGCAGGGCGTCTTCCTTCTCAGTGGAGGCTGTCATCAGGCTTTTAGCCGATACGTTGACAGAACCGTCCGGCCCATTCTCGACCGGTGTGGCGCTAATGACGACGTTCTTCCCAACGGATACATTGGCGTCGTTTTGGTTGGAAAAGACGCCTACGCTGGCGCCGAGGCCAAAAGCTGATGTTTGCTGTGTGTTGTTGCCGCCCGCATTGGTGCCTTGCACCCTGTCCTGGACATTCTGGATTCCGGTCCGGGCGTCCTGGGTTTGTGTGTCCTGAGTATTATTGTTAGTATCTGCAGAGACATCCCTGATTACCCGGGTGGGATCGATGGACCTTTGTTCGCCGCCGGACTGCTGCCCATCGCCAGACTGCTGCCCTTCGCCGCCGGTCTGCTGTCCGCCGCTTCCCTGCTGTTCCGCGTCATCAGGAGCCGGGGCAGTGCTATTGCCACCACTATCCGCTGAAGGCGTCTTAATTGTGTTATCCACATTCAGCTTCAGGCCGGTATAGTTGTTTTCCGCGTTAATATCCACTGCGCCCGCCGTAATGGAGCGATTCATGATTACGTCGGCGCCGGTATCATAGTTAACTACGCCCACAGTGGACGATACAAAAGTCGTTGCCCCAACAGCGCCTACATTGACGTCGATGTCGCTGCCCGTAACCGCTTCAACAGAGACCTTACCGTTGTTTGCGGTGAGAGTCGTCGCATTTGCCGGGGCGTTTACCGTCACTTTCGCCTTGGTGTCTCCGGCCAGAACCGCCACGCCCACCGCAACGGCATTACCTTCCCCGGTACCGGCAGTCGCAGAAAGGGAGACTGTCGTATCCGCATTGGCTGCGATCTTGATGCCGTTGCCGTCTTTGTCTGCTGCCTTAGCGGTCAGGTTGCCGTCGATAACAACGTCTGCTGTGTTGTTGACACGGGAAACCCCCACGGCTGCTACCACCTTGGAATTGCTTACTGCCTCGCCGTTGCTGTCCGTTGCGTTCGCGCCTTTGGGCACGGCAATGGACTGTTTGATTTCCACCGTGGATTTTGCAGTTATGTCGATATTATTACCCGCAATGGTACTCTTTTCCCCGATGTTGACGGAGGACTTGTTCTTCTTGACAGAATAATTAGTCAGGAGAGACTGATTCGCTGCAGCTTCTTTGCCCGCCAGCTTGTTGACGAGGCCATCAAGTATTGTTTTGTCCTCTCCCAGAATCTTGTCCTTCAGGATAGTACTCGTCAGGGTCATGGGAGTGCTGTCTTCGTAGGTGCTGGTGCTTTCTGCCGTGAGCTTTACCGCCCCGTCGCTGCTGCTGATGGAGACACCCTTGTCCGTTTTATCTTTCCCAATATTGACGGCAGCTGAAAGATCCGTAGAGCGTTCACTCAAATGGATTATGTTTGCTTCTGTCTGTTCCTTGCCTTGAGCATCTTTTTTCACATTGCCTTTGTCATCCAGGACAGGCTTGGTGTCCTTGACTGCAGATGTCTGCTTGGCTCCCAGGATAATGTCGCCGCCTGTGCCCTTGGCCGCAGTAAGGTTATTCAAACCCGCGCTTGTCCCGCTCCCGATGTTTACCAGATTGGTGAAGTTCAAATCCTTCGTACTCTGAATCTTAGCGCCGTCATTGATGTTGATGATGCCCGCGCCCAGCATGACACCGCTGTGGGTGTTGATCTGCCCTTTGATGTCAATGGTTTTATTATTGGCATAAGAATTGAGATCCTGGATGGCAGCCATAGTGATATCCGTACCGGGATTGGCAGAGTTGTATAACTTGTCAAAATTCGTTTGTGTCGGCACGATGCCCGTGAACTGCCCTGCATTGATGACACCGGACGAACCTACAGCTATCCCGTTAGGGCTTAAAAAGATGAGGTGTCCGTCAATCGCTCCGCCTTTCACGGCGTTAACAATACCGTTGATGCTTACCTTGCTGTTCACCAGGTTGGCCAGGGTGGAAGCATTGCCGAATTTAAGGTTAGCGATATTCCCCTGTGCCAGCTCAAATTCCTTAAAGCGATTGTAGGCAAAATCGCCATTTACCTTTTCCGGATCGATGTTGTAGACATTTCCCGTACCCGGAGTAACCGCCGTTCCGTCTTTCCTGACAATTGCTGTCGCCGCCTCGCCTACGCCGAAGGGATAGGCAAGAATCCCTGCCGCCATAGCCAGGGATGCAAGAATCCTGCGCACTTCCAGTTGTTTGGTTTTGGAACGGGACTGTTTGCGTCCCCGTTTACTGCTGTTATATCCGTATGCCATCCTGAATACCTGCTTTCTGGTTTATCCTTTTTCTATCTGTTCATCCTTTTGCCTGTCAAAAGGAAAATCGTTGTTGTCAACCGCCGAAGCCTCTCCTGCCGGGAAATCCTTCTGCGGAAAGCCTGCGGTCTTAGTTCCTGTTAAAACGTGGCCGACAGGGAGAAGTCTACCCTTGCGCTATCAATCTTATTATCGTAAAAGTCCTTTTTGAAGGGGAATCCCACGGTCAATGTGCTGTATAAGTGCTTGTGCCTTGCTTCCAGGCCGATGCCCGCGCTCATCAGGGTGTTATGCTCCGGCGCTGCGTACCCGCTTACGGTACCCCAGTCAAAGAAAGGATACACGAAGAAGCGCTTCGCTTTGTCAATGGGGACGTGGTACTCGACACCTGCCGCCAGTCCCTTTCCTCCTCCGATGAAACCTTCTTCGTAGCCCCGTACGCTGTTGACCCCGCCGATGAAGAAACGGTCTGAAGCGGCAAGGTTGTCACTCGATCCCAACTGTCCGTCCAGCCGGGCCTGCCAGAACTGTCCGTTCTTATTGCGCTTCTGCCAGAAGGAAGAAAGCCGGTAGAGTTTAGCATTATCTGAATCTCCGTCAATGTCGCGCCGCCGTGCCCAGACAAAGGAGTGCTTGTGATAAAACACGCTGTCTTTCCCGTAATGGGTAAAGGAAACATATGGTATGACACGCTGTATCCTGTCATCCACCCATGGCACCACCGGGCCCGTTTTATGTCCCAGCTCCGTTTTCACTGTCTGATGGACGTACTGGAGACCCGCTTCGTGGCGGGAGCGCTCCGTCACATGGAAGGGCGCCCGCCATGTCAGGGAATAAGAATTCGACTTGCCTTCCACGCCCAGGGGTTCCATTTCCCCTTTCACCACTTTTGTCTTATTGCCCGAATAGTCCAGGTCAAGCCGCATTCCTTTTTTAGAAACGGGAACACTGTAACCCAACGACCAGGCCTTGGTTCCCCGGCTCCCGATAAAGTGTGCCCGAAGGGAATCCCTGTGCCCTGTCACGCTCTTCATGTTGTAGAAAATACCTGCCCGCCAGCGACCGCTGGTTTCGTAGCCGTCATTGTCCGTGTAGAGGGTCACGGACTGGTTTTTTGGCTCAAAGGCCATGATGTCGTAGTCTGTGGTGCCTTCCTCGGCTCCGGGCTTCATCACAACCCGGAGCTGGATGTCATTGGTACCCTGAAACCAGCGCAGATCCCGGTTCAGTTTGTCAGTATTGGTGATTTCTCCCGGCTTCAGGCCCATACGGTTCATGATGTACCCGTCCCGGGTAAAGCGGTTTCCCGTGAGGGTGACCTTTCCCGTCTTGCCCTCGATCAGCCGGATTTCCACCACTCCGTCATGGATCCGCTGCGGGGGCAGCACTGCCCCGCAGGTCATGTAACCCTTATCCCGGTAGAGGTTCGTGATCCGGTCTGCCATTTCATGCAAGTCCTTCAGGGTGATTTGTTTACCGATATAGGCTTCCGTAACCGCCTGAATCTGTTCCTTAGTCAAAATCTCCGAGGGGTTCCAGATTACCTGCTGCAAGGTAAAACTGATTTCCGGTGCTGCTTCCTCTGCAGAAGGCGCCTTCTCCTGTTCCACCTTGTTCTTTTTGGCGGCTTCATCCTCCGCAATCTGTTCCATGACCCGTTCACGCTCTAGAGCCCGGCGGTCCCGTTCCATCTGGGCGCCGGCGTCCACGCCTCCTGCTGATAATACGGCAGCCGCCGCGTGGCCTCCCGCAAGCAGCCAAATAGCTAGCGCCAGACAAATCGAATTCGTTGTTTTCATCATACTTCTCCTAATCTATCGCAATATCGTTTCGTTATTATGTACAGTTATCCTTATTATATATTTTCGCATTTTACAATATGTCATTCAAGGGGGGGTTCCAGAATGTCACCCCCTGCTTTTGCCGCTTTGAAGGATTAACCTTAAGTAAAAGCCAAAAACCTACTGAAAACTGAAAAACGCCTACACCTTTCGATGTAAGCGTCATCACATCTGTCAGCTTATCTCCAAATCAGTCCGCAGGAAAGTCACTTTTCAGACAGACTTTGAGCGGCTCCAAAAAGTTGATTTCAGGTAAAGAAACAGAAACACCACGGCAAATACTACTCCGGCAGGATAGCTTACGCTTGTGGGGAGCCGAAGCCCCTCCCCGGCCTGAAGTATATATGTGGTAGTAACTACCGACATAAACGTGGCCGGGATAGCTGCAATGAGCGAAACCATTTTGTTGTCCAACTTACGATAAAGATATACGGCGCCCGTCCAGAGCACTATCATGGCAAGCGTCTGGTTTGTCCAGGAAAAATAGCGCCATACGATATTGAAATTAATCTGTGAAAGTGCGCCACCAACGGCAAGCAGCGGAATCGCGAACGCAAGCCGCTTGCCCCATTCCTTCTGCTGCACCCCGAACCAGTCCGCCAGCGTCAGCCTCGCAGAGCGAAAGGCCGTATCGCCGGAGGTAATCGGACAGGCTATGACGCCCAGCATCGCAAGCGTCGCGCCAAACCCCTTTCCGAGGAATCCGACGCAAATGTCATAGACCGCCCCGCCGGGGCCGCCCTTCGCCAGCACCGCCGCAAGGCCTGCTGTCCCATCATAGAAGGTAATGCCGCCCGCCGCCCAAATCAGGGCGATGATTCCCTCGGCGACCATCGCGCCGTAAAACACGGGGCGCCCCATACGTTCGTCCTTCAGGCAGCGCGACATGATCGGCGACTGTGTGGAATGAAAACCCGAGATCGCGCCGCAGGCGACAGTAATGAACATAAGAGGCCAAATAGGCATCGTCTCTGCCTGCGGGTGAAGATTTTCCAGCACCATCTCCGGCATTACGTGGCCGCCCACGCCCATGAACATGCCAACCATGATGCCCAGGGCCATAATGATGAGGCAAGCTCCGAAAAGCGGATAAAACCTCGCGATAATCGTGTCAATCGGCAGCAGCGTCGCGAGAAAATAATACGCAAGCACGACGAGAAGCCATATCTTGAAATCCATCTCCGTCAGCTTCGCCAGGAGCATCGCAGGTCCCGTCATGAAAACCGTGCCAACCAGCACCAGCAGCACAACAGAAAACAAGCGCATGACGGTAAGCATCGTCGGGCCCATATAGATGCCAACCACCTCGGAAATGCTCTTCCCATCTTCTCTCAGGGAAATCATCCCCGAAAGATAGTCATGGACCCCGCCCGCGAAAATTGTCCCGAAGACGATCCAAAAATAAACGCTGGGCCCCCAAAGGGCGCCTCCCAAGGCTCCGAATATGGGTCCGAGTCCTGCGATATTGAGGAGTTGGATCATAAAGACCTTCCATGTGGGCAGCGGCATATAATCCACGCCGTCATTGAGCCTGACTGCCGGGGTTGGCCTGTCCGTCGGCCCGAACACGGAATCCACGATTTTGCCGTAAACCGCGTACCCAATCACGAGAGCAACGAGAGCTGCTAAAAATGATGTCATTAAAACCACCTTCCTGCATAATAACTGAAATATGTGCGCCAGTGCTTACTGCGCAAATTCCTTCTTTCACATTGATATCAGTAGCCGGCGGCGCGGGTGACGCCTGCGCCGTAAATCGTCCGGAACTCATTCCGCATGGAGATGGTATTCCAGCCGTGTTTTATGGCGGTCTGCTTCATGGAGTCCGCCTTTTTCACATCCCCCAGCTCCCGCTCCGTATCGTCGCAAAGCACGCAAAAAGCAGCGCTGGGATAAACATTGTCTTGCAGCGTAAACTCAAACATGCCGCTGTCGCCCATGCTGTTGCCAAAAGCCAGTACCGGCTTTTTGCCGATCCGGTTCAGTATGGAGAAAAACTTTACCGTTTTCGCGTTGTCAATCAGCGGCTTGCCGGAAATCACCACCTTGTCCCCCCGGCGGTCGTAGAAGTGGTCAGCTGGCTCGTCCTTCCCCATTTTCGTGGTGGTATACACAAAGTCCGAGGTTATGATGCGGTCGTTGGGGATGGGAATCACGCCCTCCACCAGCTCCCGGGTTGTATCATTGCCGCAGGCGGAATCGATATAGACGGCAAAGCCGTTGTTGGTGAGATAGGAAATGATCTCCACCATGGGCAGGTAAAACGCCTCGCCCCGCCGCAGGTTGGTAAGGCCGTCCTCGTTGGTCTGCATAAACTTGCGCACATAGGCGCGGTACTCCTGGGGCGTCATGCCCTGGTACGCTTTAGTCAGATACGTAAACAGTTTCCGGTTTTCGCCAGGGGTAAGCCCCGTCTTGTTCATGATCTTTGGCCGGACCTTAGCCGCGAACCGGGCCATCTTCCTGTCCGGCTTGTAGCCCTTGTCCTCCAGCGCGCGGTACAGGAACATGGTTTCCTGGAAATACAAAGGCGCAGTTTCACAGTAGAACGTGCCGTCCATGTCGAATACGGCGATACGGTCCGCAGCCGGGATATAGCCGGCGCTGTGGGGATTTTTCGCGTCCTCCACGAAGCACACAATCTTCCGCAGTGTTGGCGAATCCGCATTCCAGCATTGAAAATCGGCAGGCGTCGTTACCCTGATGGAAGCGACTTCCTCACGGGTGGCCGCCTGGCTGCTGCCGACGGCAACAGATACAGCCAGCATGGCGCTGAGAATGCAGGCTGAAAGCTTTTTGCAGTGTATCATTCTGTTTCCCCTCCTTACGCCTTATAAACTTCTTCGCCGTCCACAATGGTGGCTACGATATTTGCCTGCAAGACCTTTTCCAGATCGTCGTGCAGGAAATCGCAGTCAAACACTGTCATGTTGGCAATCTTGCCGAACTCGATGGAACCCATGCGATGCTCCTGACGCCACTGGCGGGCAACGTTGATGGTCATAGCGCGCAGGGACTGTTCGCGGGTGATGGCCTCCTTAACATTGTGCGGGATGCTCTCGACCCCCAGCTCCTTCGGAAGCATGCGGGTTTCGGCCATGTAAATGCTGTATTTGACATTCATCATCGGAGAAACCGGATAGTCCGAATGGAAGACCACGTTAGCACCCAAATCATAGAAGGACTTGATGGGGTACGAATTCTCTGCCAGTTCCTTACCCACATAGGAGACCTCTATTTCATAATGGCCCGGAATCTCCGCCGTCCACAGTGGCGGAACCGCAGGAATAGAGCCGGTTGCTGCCATGCGGCGGATATCCTCATCCGTCACGAAGTGCAGATGCGCCAGCACGTTGCGCTGATCCATATTACCGGTAATCTTCTCTGCGTCCTCGATGCAGCCCAGCATGAAATGCGTAGCGCCGCCGCCCTCTGAGTGGACATGGACAGAGAGACCTTCTTTGTCCGCTTCCGTAATCAGCTCCACCATCATGTCATGGTCGTTGAAGCGCTCCACACCGTGATAGCCGGGCTCGTCAGCATAGTCCTGGTTCTGCCAGGCCGTATGCGCTTCGGTCACGCCGTCCAGGAACGCCTTGGCACCAACAATATGGAAATATTCGCCGCTTAACTCGGCGCGTTCTGCTGCGATACGCGCGATCTCCGCCTTCGGGTCTTCAATATTATCGTGAACATACATATAGGCGTAGGTGCGCAGCTTCAGCTTGCCTTCCTTCTCCAGCTCATGATAGGCTTTGGGGCTATCCCGGTAAACAACCTCCGCACCGGCATCGCAAACGGCAGTAAAGCCGCTCCTGAGGGCAAAATCCTGCCAGGCGAGCAAATAAGCCTTGGCATCCTCTAAGGTAGTGGGAAGCTTTGGTACGATTTCGAACACGGGGCCTTCGCAGATGTAGCCGTCCGGCTCGCCGTTCTCGTCCACATGTACCTGGTCATAGCCATATTTCTTTGCGTATTCCGCATCGATGCCGGCCCACTCCAGCGCCTTTGTATTGAGCAACATGGAATGCCCGCCGCCGGTATGCATGAACAGCGGCTTATCAGCGCAGATCTCGTCCAGATAGGCCTTGGTGACATATTCTTCATTTTCCACCCACCCTGAGGCTAAGTAGAACTCCCGATGCGGGTTCTTTGCTATAAATTCTTTGATTATTTCACGGTATTTGTCGTAGTCAGTCAGGCCAACCTGCGTCAGGTTCGCCTGTCCGATAAAACGGTCACCGGCCAGATGGCCGTGGCAGTGGGATTCGAGAAAGCCGGGATAAATGAAGTTCTCGCCGTAGTCCAGCACCAACGCATCCGCGCCGGCGAGCCTTTTTGCTTCCTCCGCGCCGCCGATATAGGAAAACACGCCGTTTTTAACTACTGCAGCCCTGGCAAAGGGCCTCTTTTCATCCATGGTTATGATGTTGCCGAGTATAACCGTTTGACTCATAACATAATCCCTCCATATTATAGTTTTCCCTATTATATATTTTCGCATTATTCCCTGTTTAAAACAATGGGGGTTCCAAAATGTCACGCTTGCTTTTGACGCTTTGTATTGTTAAAATAAAGTTGACACTGATTAATCAGCGGTTTCTAAAATTAAAACCAGAAACCATACTGAAAAAAGCAGAAAGAGCAGAAACTGAAATGAAAAAACAGTTTGCAGAAACCCTGAAAAAACTGAGAACAAAGAAGGGCCTTTCCCAGCGGGAACTGGCCATGCGGATGTATGTGACCCGTTCCACGGTTGCCCGTTGGGAAAACGGCAGTCGCCTGCCGGACGCGGTGATGATCTCCCGGCTCTCCCAATGTCTCGGCATAGAAATCAACACGCTGCTTACGGCGGCTGCGGAAAGTGACGACGCCCCCAATGTCATCATGGTGGACGACAGGAAAATATTCCTGTCGGGAGCCCTTCCCATTTTGGAAGAGGTGATGCCGGGCGCTAACATCATGGGCTTTGCCCGGCCGTCGGAAGCACTCGAATACGCCAAGACCAACCGGATCGCGCTGGCCTTTCTGGATATTGAGATGGGAAATACAAACGGGCTTGACCTTTGCCGCACGCTGCTTGAACTCAATCCCCGCACCAATGTGGTATTTCTGACCGCGCACATTGAGTATTCCTTTGACGCGTGGAGCACCGGAGCCTGCGGTTTCCTGCTTAAGCCGGTTACGCCGGAGGCCGTCCGGGTGCAGCTCAAAAACCTCCGGTATCCGTTTTCGACGGGAGGTGCAGGCACAGATGACTGACTGGACAGAACTGTTTGCTTTCTGCCTGATTGGCGCAATACTGGCCCTGACTGTGACGGCGATGGTGATTGCCGCCGTCATGCCCGGTTCGGACCGGTGGAACCGGCGCTTTTTCACGGGCCTGTTTGCCACAAACATGCTGTGCATGGTGTCCATTCTCATTGATTACCTGACATGGGAAAATTCGGGAATGGCAACGGCAGCAAGAATCTCCATCTTTTTTGAATGTCTCTTCGTCTCCTTGCCGATGCCCATGTTTACAGCGTTCCTGCTGCACACTTGCGGGGAAAGGTGGCAAGGCAGCAGGCTTTTCCGCGCCTCCTTCGTAATCTGGATCGTTTATTTCATTTTGCTGGGAATTGCCCAATGCACGACATTTATGTACGACATTACACCTGAAAACCAATTCGTTTACGGCCCCTGGCATTCCCTGCTGATGGCGCCCATATTCATGCTTATGCTCCTTAATCTGGCCGGCGTCATCCGGCGCCGCGGCAGTTTGCCCCCCAAATACTATATGGCATTCCTTATTTATCTGCTCCCGCTGACGGTTGCCATACTCGCCCACACCTTTTTCTTCGTCACTTTACTTCTCTTAGTCGGCGAGGCTGCCTCCACCCTTGCCATGTTCGGCATAATCGTATACGACCAGTTCAGCCGGTATATGCGCCAGCAACGGGAGATAGCCCATCAGCGCGCCAGCATCATGGTGTTGCAGATGCGTCCCCATTTCATCTACAACGCCATGACGAGCATCTACTACCTGTGCGCGAAGGATTCCAAAAAGGCCCAGCAGGTCACGATGGATTTCACCGCCTACCTTCGCAAAAACTTTACCGCCATTGCCAGCGAGAATACCGTTCCTTTTTCCGACGAACTGGAGCACACCCGCGCTTATCTCGCCGTGGAACAGGTCCAGTTTGAGGACAGCCTTCTGGTGGACTACGATACGCCCCATAAGGAGTTTCGCCTGCCGGCGCTAACCCTGCAGCCCATTGTGGAAAATGCCGTCAAGCACGGCATGGACCCGGAGAGCGCTCCTCTACGCATCTCCATACGGACCCGGGAGACCAAGGCCGGCAGCGAGATCACCGTGGAGGACAGCGGCCCCGGCTTTACGCCTGCCGCAGATGACAGCGAGCCGCATATCGCCCTGGAAAACATACGGCAGCGTCTGGAAATGATGTGCGGCGGAA
>Ga0310690_10010946_pt1 | contig 11233 bp, 9 predicted proteins | sample AusTroGonzalo_MG_2_FD_207661 | JGI IMG/M metagenome (GOLD analysis project Ga0310690, IMG submission 207661) | Bovine rumen microbial communities from tropical cattle in Woodstock, Queensland, Australia - Gonzalo_04 (v2) (version 2) | ecosystem: Host-associated > Mammals > Digestive system >...
CGGAATGAGGACCGCGAGCGCGCGGATGTCCAGCCCGTCCTGGGCAACGACAAGCTGGTAGTACTCTTCAGGTACGTCGATGTCGGTTCCGCTGACGGTCTCCCTTCCGGCGGGGGAGGATATGCAACCCACAATGACCCAGATCTCGCCGTAGCGGGCCGTCCAGAGATCGGCTATGCGGTGCTCGAGGTTTCTCCATACGCCGCGGTTGAGGCTCGGACTCTGCGGCGAAATGTTCGTCATCAGGAACGTAAGCTTCTGCATGGCCTCGCCGTAGCGCGTAACGATCGCGTAATTCGGCGCCATGTGGCCGCGGTCGTACCCTGAGCGCTCGTAGGAGGATGGTGCCGGCGCGGAAGCGACCGACTTGTCGCGACTGAAGTTGGGGCGCTTGCCCGCTTCGTGCCTGGCTTCCTTCGTTACGTGGTACGCGCACCATACGGGATGGCGGAGCTTGGGAGACCATCCGACCTGGAATTCGCCGCGATCGAGGACGACAATGTCGTTAGGCGCCGGCTGGGCGATGTGCCTTGGAATTCCGGCGAAGAGTATCGAACCGCTTGGCGCCTCGGTATCGTATTCGTATACGGCGTCGTGGCCCGTCCAGTCGAGCGCGTCGGTAATGTCGCCTATGGAACTTCCGACGCAGAGAAGGGGAGCGGTGATGAATCGCGGGTACCTTTCGCACATCCGGTCGATCCAGCTCTTCGGATGGTGCACGAACCATACCGCTACATAAGCTAAGAGGCCTCCCAACAAAAGCATCAAGGCTCCGCACTTCAGTGCGATTCGCCTTGAGACGCTTTTGCTGGTTTTGCCTCTGCGCCGACGGCTCACAGACCGAGGTCTCCGAGCTCGATGCGGATGGTGCGGCTCTTGAGGGCCTTTGTGGCGGCATCGCCGAGGTCGCCCTCGGAATGGCGCACCACGCCATCTTCGTCGTCGGTCTTGAGCGGGGCGGGCACTATAAGCCTCGCCCCGCACGCAGGACACTCGGTCTCTTCGCCGATCATGTCATGCGTCGCCTCAAGCTCGGTGTGGCAATTGCCGCAGAGGAAGTTTATAAACGATTCCTCGCTCATAGTCCGAGCTTGGTTGCGCTGCGCCACGCGTAATAGTCGCGAAGTTTGAGCTTGGAGGCGGACTCCTCGTCGCAGAATATCCAAGCGTCATTGTGGGCCTGGAGCGCGGACGCGGTGCAGAACTGGCTCATTCCGCCCTCGACCATTCCCTTGACCGCATCGGCCTTGTTCTTGCCGAACGCGAGCATGATGATCTTCCTGGCTTCGCAAATCGTTCCGACGCCCATCGAAAGGGCGCGCGTGGGAACTTCCTTCTCCTTGCCCTTGAAGAAGAGCCTCGCGTTGTCCTTGATCGTGGAGGGGGTGAGGTAGACGACTCCGGTGCGGCTGGAAAGGGACGTTCCGGGCTCGTTGAAGGCGATGTGGCCGTCGGACCCGATGCCGAGAACCTGGATGTCGATGCCGCCGGCCTTCTTGATCTGGGCCTCGTAGTTCGCGCACTCCTTGACGGGATCCTTCGCCATGCCGTTGAGCACATGGGTGTTGGAGAGCTTGATGTCGATCTTCTCGAACAGGTTCTTGTTCATGAAGTACCTGTAGCTCTGGTCGTGCGTGCCGGGAAGGCCGACGTATTCGTCGAGGTTCCATGTCTTGACGAACTTGTACGATACCTTCTTCGCCTTGACGGCTTTCGCCATCTCGGTGTACATCGGCACCGGAGTCGATCCTGTGGCAAGGCCGAGGACGGTCTTGGGGTTCTTCTTTACCGCGGCGGTAATCATGTCAGCCGCAAGCTTTGAAGCTTCTTCTTTCGTCTTGCAGATTACGATTTCCATAGTTGGTTAGTCCTTTTAGGGTTGAGTAAATTATACACTAGTTTTCAGTCAATGTAAAGTGGGGGGATGGGCTGCGGCGTGCGCGGCCCCCGGGTCGGCTCCTCCACGGCCGCCGGCCTGTTCTCTGCCGGCGCAGCTGCGGGCGTCTCGGAAGGCTCCGGCTGAGGAGCCGTCATGGTCGCGCGGTAGAGCGCCTTCCCGCCGGCGATCAGAGCCCAAAGAACAAGCGCCGCGGCAACGACGACTGTTGCGATTCGCGCAATCCGGCTGAAATCTATTGATGCGTCGTAAAGGGTCGGCGCTCTTGTTTCGCTTGGCGGCAGATGCCTCTTGGCGGCGGTAGGGGCCAGCCGCGGCTGAGGAGGTGGAGGAGGAGGTGGAGGAGGTGGAGGAGTCACCGACGTGCGCGGCGACGGTGCCGGTTGCGGTGGAGGAGGCGGCGGCGGAGGCGGTGGCGGGGGCGGGGGTGGGGGTGGAGGAGGTGGCGGCGGCGCCTTTGGCGTGGACGCAACCGGACGCTTCCCGGACTGAAGCTCCATATACGCGGCAATCATCGGCTTCGGGTCGAGCCCTACCGCTTCGCAATACAGCTTCACGAATCCTCGCCCGTAGATCGGCGCCGCTATGCGGGTAAAGCGGTCTTCCTCCATCTCTTCGATGATCTGGCGCATGATGCGGGTCATGTCCGCAATCTGGCTGACGGTGTATCCTTTGGCTTCGCGCGCCTCTCGAAGCGTCTTGCCGAATTCTGTCATTGTGCCTCCTCGTTGTTGGAGAAGAGGTCGCCCTCTTCGGATGTTCCGTAATCGTCTTCTTCCTGCGCCGCATCCTGCGGCAACTCCCCTTGCGCCGGACGGGAATCGCCGCCGCCGTTGAATATCGCAAGGAGCTGGTCCTGGTCCATCAGGATCTCGCGCGGGCCGGCGCCTTTCTGCGGGCCGATCACCCCCGCGTCCTCAAGCCTGTCGCAGAGCTTCGCCGCATGGTTGTAGCCGATCCCGAGGCGGCGCTGGAAATGCGAGGTCGAGGCGCGCTTCGTGTTGATGATGCACTCGAGCGCTCGCTTGTAGAGGTCGGCGTCCTCGGCCGCCTTGACCATCTCCCTGGACGAGGGAACGTCGCCGCCGGACTGGTTGTCCTCGTCGTCCTCGTTGTCGGCGAACGGATCCTCTATCCCGGCCTCCTTCACCTTGCCGAGCTTCGTCGCGAACTTCTCGTCGAACTGGATGTCGGCGTGCTGCTCGATGAAGCCGGTGATGCGCTCGATCTCGGGGTCGCTGATCCATGCGCCCTGGGCGCGTATGAGGAGGCCGTCCTTCGTCTTGAAGAGCATGTCGCCGCGGCCTATCAGGTTCTCTGCGCCCGTGTCGTCGAGAATCGTGCGGGAGTCGATGGAAGTCGCCGTCTTGAACGCGACGCGCCCCGGGATGTTGGCCTTGATCGTGCCGGTGATCACCTTGGCGTCGGGACGCTGCGTCGCGAGGATGAGGTGGATTCCGGCCGCGCGCGCCTTTGCCGTCAGGCGGGAGATGTCGGGCACGACCTCCTTGGCGGCGGCGGCCATGAGGTCGGCCACCTCGTCGATTATGATGACTATGTAGGGGACCGTCCTGGGCATGTCGGCGTTCACCTGTTCGTCGTTGCCGAACATGTCCTGCTGCGTGAACATCTTGCGGTGGTTGAAGTCGTATATGTTCCTTACCTTCGCGCGGGCGAAGAGCTTCAGCCGCTTCTCCATCTCGGCGACGGCCCAGTGCAGCGCGAAGACGACCTTCCTGTTGTCGGTTATCACCGGCACGAGAAGGTGAGGTATCGCCGCGTACGATGTGAACTCCACGGACTTTGGGTCGACCATGATGAGCTTGAGCTGCTCGGGGGTCCGCGTCATGAGGAGCCCGTTGATGATCGAGTTTAGGCAGACCGACTTGCCCTGGCCCGTGGCGCCCGCGACAAGCATGTGGGGCATCGATGCGAGGTCGGCGACAAGCTCCTTGCCCGCCGCATCCTTGCCGAAGAGGAGCGGAAGCTCGGCCCTCGAGTTGCGCCACGCGTCGGACTCGAATATCTCGCGGAAGCTGATTCCGACAGACTTCCTGTTGGGGACCTCTATGCCGACAAGGTCTTCGCCGGGGATCGGGGCTTCTATGCGGAGCGACTTCGCGTGGAGCGCGCCCATCAGGTTGTCGGAAAGGCTCGTCACGGCGCTGTACCTCGTCCCGGGCGCCAGGGCGATCTTGTACTTCGTGACGACTGGACCCTGCACGGTGTCGAACATCGTCGCGTCGATTCCGAAGATCTTGAGCGTGTTCACCAGCCTCTCGCTCATCTCGCCCACGTCCCCGTGGTCGGCTGTGGACTTCGGCACCGGATTGAGGAGATCCACCGGCGGCAGCATGTACGGACCCTTGTCCTGCAAAGGCTCTTCGGCGGCGGCGGGTTGAGGCGCGGCGACCTCCTTTTCGCGGCGCGTCTGCTCCTTTGCCGCGCGCTTTGCCTCTTTGATCCTTTCGCGCTCCTCCTTCGCGGCGCGCTTCTCCTCTTCGCGGATCCGCTTCGCCTCCTCGCGCGCGAGAAGTGCGGCCTTGTACCTCTCCTGCTCGGCGTCGTATTCCGGCGTTCCCGCCGGCGATGAAGGGGCCTGGGGCCTGCCGCCCGCCATCCACTTCAGCACGGCCATCGCCGCCTTTGCGATGTTGGAGAGCCCTACGACGCTTATCCCCGACGCGATGAAGATGACAGTCATGAGCACGCACGCGCCGAATTCGCCGATGAGCGGCACCAGGAGGCGCTTCATCATGAGGTAGCCCACGACACCGCCGGCGTCGGATATGTTGAGGGACGAGAGGGCGGCGTCGATGCCTGGCGCATGGCCCTGCGCAGATTCAATAAGGCATGCGAGCGCCATGCACGATACGATCAGCCAAAGCTTCCTCATTCCGGCATTGAGTCTTCGGCCGGCGATCCGGAAGACCCCGGCGACGATGCAGAGCGAGGGGACGAGCCAGACGGCAAGGCCTATGATCGTGTAGCCCCAGTACGCGAAACCGTCGCCGAGGGCTCCGATCCAGTTCGAGCTCGGCCTTGGGGGGGTCTGCAGGGCTTCGATCGCCCTCCAGTCGTATGTCAGGAGCGCGACCAGCGTGAAAAGCGCAAGTATCGGAAAGATGAACCAGCCAATCGCGTGACGCTCCGGCCTTCTGCTATCTGTAGTAGTATTGCTTTCTGTCATTGTCGCCGGTGAGCCGCGCGTCGTCGGATTTCATGGAGTGGTAGATGATTATCGCCAGGAGGAGCGCAAGAAGCTTGAGGCCCCAGTTGTCCGTCAGGAGCTTGAGGGCCGAGCGGAAGAATTCTATTACGGGATGGCTTGCGGTCTTCATGACTTCGCCTCCGTTGCCTTTTTGTCGCGGCGCTTCTTGACCCAGTCGTAGAGCCGCGTAGCAAGGCTGCGGCCTCCTCCGTCGGGACGCATCGCCTTGTTGACCCAGCGCCTCAACGACGCCTCGCGCATGTCGCCCCAGTAGCGGAAGAGCCTTCCGTTGTGGGCGACCGAAACGGCGCCTGACTCTTCGGAGACCACCACAACCAGCGCGTCGGTCTCCTCGGAGAGGCCTACGGCGGCGCGGTGGCGCATTCCGCTCGAAAGAAGATCGGGGTTGTTCGATACGGGGAAGATGCAGTGGGCCGATGAGATGCGGCCGCTGCGCATCGTCATTCCGCCGTCGTGCAGCGGAAGGGGAGGCGTGAACACGCTCTGCACCAGTTCGCGCGTGAAGAGCGCGTCGAGCCTGACGCCGGTCTCCTCGTAGCCCCTCAGTGAGATCCCGCGTTCGAAGGCTATCAGCGCGCCCATCTTGAGGTCGGCGAGCTTCATCACGGTTTCGACTACGAATTCCGGCTCCGCGGCTCCGTCGGCGGAGTACTTGGGCCGCTCGAAGGTTCCGAACGCGCCCATTGCGGCAAGTATGCGGCGAATCTCGGGCTGGAAGATCACGACCGTCGAAAGCGCCAGGTACATCAGCATCCAGCGGACGATCTGCGAGAGGACGTCGAAATGGAACACGAAAGTGAAGAGCGCCGCGAGGGCCGCGAGAACGCCAACGCCAAGAAGGGCCTGGCCGAAGCGCGACCCCTTGGCGCTCTTGAGGATCGCGTATATGGCGAAATAGAGTATCGCCACCTGCGCCACGTCGTTGACGTTGATCGCACCGAAGTCGAAGTTCATTGCCCGTCGCCTCCTTCGGTATTGACGGAGTCGAGGCCGACGAGCGCCCTCACCTCCGCGCCGTCCATGGTCTCCTTCTCGATAAGCGTCTTTGCTATGAGCTCGAGCTTGTCGCGGTTCTTCCTTATGAGCTTCTCCGCCTTCGAGTAGGCGTCTTCGGCAAGACGCGAGACCTCGAGGTCGATCTCGCGGCACGTCTGCTCGCTGAAGGCGGGGGGCAGGGGATCGGCCGTCCAGCGGCTCTGCTCGGCGAACGCCTGGAAGCCGAACTTCTCGCCCATGCCGTACCGGCATATCATGTTGCGCGCAATCTCGGTAACCTGGGCGATGTCCTGGGAGGCTCCCGTGGAGATGTCGCCGGTGAATATCTCCTCGGCTATCCGTCCGCCGCAGCATACGACCATCTGGTCGAGGAAGTAGCTCTTCGTACGTCCGAGCACGTCCTTCTCGGGGAGGGACATGGTCGCGCCCAGCGCGCGCCCGCGCGGGATTATCGTCACCTTGTGGAGAGGATCGGCGTTCTTCACGAGGAGCTGCAGCAGCGCATGGCCGGCCTCGTGCCAGGCAGTCGTTTCGCGCTCCTTCTGGGAGTAGCCGGCCGACTTCCTCTCGCGGCCCCAGAGAACCTTGTCGCGAGCCTCTTCGAGAGTTTCCATGTCGACGGCCTCGAGCTTCTTCCTTACTGCGAGGAGCGCGGCCTCGTTGAGGAGGTTCGCGAGGTCGGCGCCCGAAAAGCCGGGCGTTCCGCGGGCGATCTGCGTCAGGTCGGTCCCTTCGGCGAACTTGATGTTCCTGCCGTGGAGGTTCAGGATTTCGGTACGGCCCTTCAGGGTCGGAAGCTCCACCACGACCTGGCGGTCGAAGCGCCCTGGCCTCAGGAGCGCGGCGTCGAGCGTGTCGGGGCGGTTCGTCGCCGCGATCACGATCACGCCTTCGTTCGCATCGAAGCCGTCCATCTCGACGAGCATCGTGTTGAGGGTCTGCTCGTATGCGTGGGAGCCTCCCATCGCGCCCGCGCCGGTGCGCTTCATCCCTATCGAGTCGATCTCGTCGATGAAGACGATGCACGGCGCGCGCTTCTTCGCCTCCGCGAACATGTCACGCATGCGGCTCGCGCCGACGCCGACGAACATCTCCTCGAAGTCGCTTCCGCTCATCGCGAAGAAGGGGACGTTCGCCTCGCCGGCGATCGCCTTGGCGAGAAGCGTCTTGCCCGTTCCGGGCGGGCCGACGAGGAGGACTCCTTTGGGGATGCGACCGCCGAGCTTCTTGAACGCGGCGGGCTTCTTGAGGAATTCGACGATCTCCTGCACCTCCTCGCGCGCCTCGTCGATTCCCGCGACATCGGAGAAGGTGACCTTCTTGGAGTCGGCCTTTACGTTCAGTATCCTGGCCTTCGATTTCCCGAAGCCGAACGGGCCGCCCTCGCCGCCCATCTTGCGGTACATGAACCAGTACATCAGCGCGAGCATTCCGACGAAGAAAAGCGTTTGCGTTACGAAGGGCGAAAGCGCGCTGCGGTGTTCGACGATGTCGACCTTTATGCTGGACCTCAAGAGGTCGTCCATGAGCCGTTCGTTTTCGCCGGGGACGAGCTTTACGATGTACTTTTCGCGCACAGGATCGCCCTTGGCGTCCAGGTCGTTCGTCTCGATCTCGCCGGTAAGGTAGGTGTCGCCGTCCTCGCGGTCGAGATGGCGCGTTACCGGCTCGACGATCTTACCGGCGTCGATAGCCTGGTACAGTTCGAGGGTCGTCAGATCGCGGATTTTGGAAGGGTTGGGGTTGGCACGGTAAAGCGAAAACATCACGGCCGCTACAATAGCGATCGTGAGCCATGAACGAATGGCACTGCTGGGCAATTTTGGCATGGGTAATATTATATCATAAGTTGAGAGTTTAGAGTTGGCGCTGGACGTTTTTTCATTCGTTCTCGCGCCCGTCAAAGCGGACGCGCTCGCCGTCAGACTTCCACTTACTTCACCAATCCCATTTCAACCGCCTCGCCGAAACGTCTTCCTTGTTTTGGTTGAACTGCGATTGGTGAACGTTGCTGTCGTCGAAGGCTGGTATCGCCCGACCCGGAGCTTCTCGACATCGTATGCGCCCTCCGCTGCGCAGACAAGTTTCCTGCTTCAGCCGGTCATTCCTGGGCGTTCGCCACTGGTTGCGTGCGTCGACTCTCCTACGGCGCCGAGTCGAGCAAGCTCCTCTCGTGCGATCCACGCCTTCTCCTCCAGCCACGCTTCGCCCTACCCGTTCACTACTTTTCGTCTTGGAATATTCCGCAATGAGTTCTCATTTCCGTTAGCTACATGCGGGTACAGGCCCCGAAGGGCGTGCCGCCCGAGGCGTCTGCCCGGCCGCAGTCGGCAACACTTGAGACGATACCTGGCCTCTTTTACAATCCTTTGCTCGGTATTGACTCATAAAATTCGTGAAACTCCAGGGGGAGTTGGGCTTGCAAAGGCGGGCGGCGGTTTGTTATAATTACGGCACTTTTGCGTTAAACCCACTAAAGAGAACAACTTATGACCGAAAACGGGGAAAAGAAGCTTGGCATAAGAAGGCCTGTTTCGCAAGGATCGAGAATCCAGCAGGAGTACGGCGGCCTTTACGATGCCGAGAAGCGCGCCAAGATGTACGATCAGATGAAGCACAGGATGTGGATCAGGAAATTCCTGAAAAACACATTCGAGATATTCATCCTTCTTGGCACTCTTTTTGCATTTTGGTTCATCTACAAGGCCTGGGACGCCCATCTTGAGCACAAGCGCGAGTTGGCTGCGGCCGAGCAGGCCGCAAACGATGCGCGCGAAGCCGAGAATGCGAGGCTCCGGCGCGAGGAGCAGGAGCGCGAAAGGGCGCGCGTCGAGGCCGAGCGGGCGGCGCAGAGGGAGGAGAAGGAGCGCAAGGAGCAGGAACGCCGCCTCGCCGAGCAGGAGAGGCGCGAAACGATAGAGTCCTACAAGGTGTTTTCCTATGCGCTCAGGGAGAACGAGCTTTGCATGTATGCGAAGAGCGTCACGAACATACTCTCCGAAGCTAAAGGCGAGCTATGCTACCTTCTGCCCGACAAGGAGCCTGTGTTCTATTGGGCGACGTCAAACACGAACGGCGAAACAATGGTGCTGCGCATAAACGAAAAAGGCGACCGGGAGCCTTTGGACGCATCCTCCTTCTTTGCGCGCGTGTCGAAGTTCGACTACCTTGTCGCAGGAGAAGGGAAGGTGTACTATCACGCCAACCGCAAGAATCCTGTCTGGGGACATCTCAGCAAGACGCAGAGCCGCGATCCTGCGAAGGTGTTCTTTGCAGGATTGAGCGAAAGGCTTGAGACCCTCAAGCCGGCATACGACGAGATTACCTTTGACATAGTGTTCATACCGAAAGGGTCGAAAAAGCAGATCGTCTGCGAAACGCTGGAGTTCGGGTGCGCATACTCGCTTGACAATGTTCGCGAAGCTGTGGTGCAGGCCTTCCCGCCGAGAGGCTACGTCGGCAGCTCGTTCAACGTCAAGAAGTTCAAGCGCACGGCCAAGCTCTGGGACGGGCCGGACATAAAGCAGGGAGTGGACGGCATAACATACGTTCCGCGAACGATGCCGTCGACCTCGTACGACAGCTTCTATAGCGATCATGTGTTGGCAAGCAGGGTCATACACAGGAGATATGCGCGGCGGCAGCTGAGCGTAGACCGTTGGCAATCGCTGTACGACAAGGCGGTGAAGGAAGAGGAGGCCGAGGCGGAGTACTACAGGCGCCAGAAGGAGGATTTCGACAGCCGCCGCCAAAAGAGCCTTTCTGATTCCGAGCGAGCGTATGTGAACAGGATAGACAGGATAATCGACGAAGGAGAGCTTTATTACCACGCCAAGAAGCGGAAGGCGAAATAATGGTACCCCGTTATTGAAATCCTAGTGACCAATGACTAGCGACTAACGACTAGCGACTAGCGACTAGCGACTCCAAATATGGTATAATACCTCCAATGGCATACGTTCTACAGCCACTTCTGAAGATACGCGTGATGCGCGAGGACCGCGCGAGCGGCGAGCTTACGGCCGCCCGCAGGGCGGTCGCCGCGGCGCAGGATGCGCTCGCCGCACGCCAGAAGGAGCTGGACGCCTTCAATGAAACGAAGGAAGAGCGCCGCGACCGCATCTACAACGCGATAATGGGCCAGGCCGTTTCGCGCGATCGCATAGACCTCGCGCAGGAGGGCGTCGCCCGCATCGACGAGGAGGGCGCTCTCAAGGCCGACAACGTCGCCCAGGCGAAGAACGATCTGAAGAAGCGCGAGGAGGCGGCCGAGGTCGCGAGAGCGAATTTCGTGCTGGCCACCAAGAATCGGATGAAGATCGACGAGCACAAGGCCGTTTGGACAGCGGCCGAGGCAAAGGAGCAGGAGTTCCGCGCCGAGATAGAACTGGAAGACTTCATAGGAAAGAAACTCAATGTTGCCGATTGACCCTATATCACTTGACGTTTCCGGCGTGATGACGCAGGGCCTGGCGATGCCTGATGCCAGCGGTCTTTCGCCGATTGAAATTCCGCCGGAGTTTTTTGCCGGAGTGCGCCTTCCACAAGGCAATGTGCAGAATGAGCCGAATCAGGATTCGGTCGAGAGGTTCCTCGCGGCAATGTCCAGGCCGATAGTCGAGCACAACCTCGGAAGGCCGGAACGGCCGTTGTTTGCTCAGACTGAAAGACCGGCCGTTGTTCCGGGCGAAAAGCCTGTCGTTGCTCTTGATGATGCGCCTGAAGTAGTTCCGTCCGAGAAACCTGTCGTACCTCCAACTGAGAAGCCGGTAGTTGTTCCGGCAGATAAGCAGATTGCTGTTCCATCCGATAAACCGGTGGTTGTCACAATTGATAAGCCTGTTGTAGTTCAGGTCGAAAAGCCTGTAGTGGTTCCGACCGAAAAGCCAGTGGTGGCCCCGACAGAGAAGCCTGTCGTAGCTCCAACTGAGAAGCCGGTAGTTGTTCCGGCAGATAAGCAGATTACTGTTCCATCCGATAAACCGGTAGTTGTTACAATTGATAAGCCTGTTGTAGTTCAGGTCGAAAAGCCTGTAGTGGTTCCGACCGAAAAGCCAGTGGCGGTTCCAGTCGAGAAACCTGTCGTAGCTCCAGCTGAGATACCGGTA
>Ga0310690_10010949_pt1 | contig 11231 bp, 9 predicted proteins | sample AusTroGonzalo_MG_2_FD_207661 | JGI IMG/M metagenome (GOLD analysis project Ga0310690, IMG submission 207661) | Bovine rumen microbial communities from tropical cattle in Woodstock, Queensland, Australia - Gonzalo_04 (v2) (version 2) | ecosystem: Host-associated > Mammals > Digestive system >...
ACCGCTCCGCCTCCGCCCGTTTCAGCTCGCGGCTCCAATCCCGGCCCAGATCGAGCCCGGAAAGTACTTCGGGGCCGGGAAGCCGGATCTGGAAATCGTCCGCGAAGCAGAGGCTCAGTTCTCCGCTGCGCAGGGAAAAGTTGACCACATGACCGCCGTGCCGCCGCTCCGCATCCATGAAGTGGAGATGCCAGCCGGGCGCATTGACCCCGCGAAGATATTCCGGGAGCCGGAATCCCACCAGATCGCCGGAGCAGTCGGCAAGCTCGAAGAGCGCTTCGTGTTTCGCCGCCTCCGCCAGACCGACCCCGTCCTTCTCCTGCCGGGCGACCGCGCGGACTTTCATGCGGCGGAACTCCCCGGTGAGGCGGATCGCAAGCGGAACGCTTTCCTGCGGACAGCACTCCGCCATGCGCTTCTCGAAGAGTTCGTAACCGGGGATGTCGGCGAGCCGGAACTTTCGCTCGGCATGAAATTGGGCGGCCGTGCCGAAGGGAACGGTCTCGTCATCTCCCGGCAGCCGGACGCTCCCGTCGGCGCACGCCTGATAGACCACATTGTCGATCATCTGCACTTCGCCGTCCAGCCGGTCCATGGTGGCGATCGCCATGCCGCCCAGTTGTTTCAGTTCGGCAACGCGGATGACTCCGCCGTAGCGCCCGCTGAGCAGGACGCTGAACAACGATATCTGCGTGAATTTCGTTCTTGCTTGCATTTTCTCTGCGCCTTCCGTTTTTTCCTAAGGTCACGCGCGGGGTGATCCGCCGATTTTGCCGCGCCCTTCTCCCGGCGCGCTTCCCGCCGCAGCGGAACGGCACGGGCGGCGGGACCGCTCCCAACCGCCGGATCCGATCGTCGAGGCGGCTCCCCCCGGCGGGATCGGAAGATCCCGCAAAAGTCCGATTCCGGCGCAGGAGAATTTACTGCTCACTACTATAGCATCTCTCGGCGGTTTTTCAAGTCGGAGACGCGGCGGGCAGAGGGTCTTCCCGAGGGGCGCGCCGGAACGGGAAACGGCGGATCAGGAAGCGCGGCGGCGAGCCTTCGCCCCCGGAGGGAGATCCGGCGGCGGGAAACCCTCGCAGAGGGATTTCTCCATCAGCGCCGTCACCAGAAACGACGGGATCGTGCAGACCATCACCCAGAGGAAAAAGATCCGGTAACAGGTCAGCCGGTCGAATTCAGGGAAGAGCAGCGCGGGGACTTTCAGCAAATATCCGGCGACGCTCCCCGGCGCCATCACGCCGAAGAGGGAGATCGCGGTGAAGAGCGCGAAGCGGGTCGTTTCGCGCCCCCCCTCCCCGCGCGCCATCAGCACCATGCCGAGGGTCAGCAGCGTGAAGCCGAATCCGTAGCCGAACTGTTCGACGAAGACGCAGCCGCCGATCACCCAGAGCGAAGCGGGCCTCGCATAGGCGAGGTAGACGTAGACGAGGTCGGGCACGTTGATCGCCAGCGCCATCGGCCAGATCCAGCGCCGCATCCCCTGCCGCGAAACGGCGTAACCGGAGAGGATCCCGCCCGCGATCAGCGCGAGCGCGCCGCAGGTGCCGTAGAGGAAGCCCTGTTCGACGACGGCGAGCTCCATCCCCCCCTCGGAGCGTTTGGCGAGCAGAAAGGGGACCGCGACCCGCAGCTGGGACTCCGCCAGCCGGAAAAGAAGCAGAAAGGCGAGCGCCCTGCCGAATCCCGGCGCGCGCACCACCCGCCAGTAGGGAGCGAAAAAACCGAGCAAAGATTCGTCCGGCGCGGCGGAGTTCCGCTCTCCGCGGGCGGCGGCATGCGGCGCTTTCGGCATCATCGCGAAGTGGTAGAAGGCGAGCAGCACCATCCCCGCCCCGGCGACGGCGTAGACGCAGCCCCACGAACCCTCGACGGAAAGCCGGACTCCGGTGCAGAGCCACCCGCCGAGCATCGTCAGAAATCCCTGCCCCACCACGGTCCCCGCCTTGTAGACCGCGCTGCGGATCCCGGAGAATCCCGCCTGCGCCGAAGCGTCGAGCGCGATGATGTAGAATCCGTCGGCGGCGGCGTCATGGGTCGCCGAGGCGACCGCCGCCGCGAGAAAGCAGCAGCCGATCGCGGGGAGCCATGCGCCGAAGGCGACCGCGGCTCCCGCCGCCGCGAAGAGCACGCCCATCACCGCCTGCAGCGCGACCGCCCAGCCGCGCGGGGTGCCGACCCGGTCGATCACCGGGACCCACAGCGGACGGAGCATCCACGGGAGCGAAAAGAGTCCGGTCCAGAAAAGCACCTGCTCCGGAGCGATCCGGTCGGCGAAGCGCTCGGAGAGGCTGAGATTGGAGAACATCACCAGCGAAACGGTGGTGATGAGCGCGGCGGGCAGCCCTTCGGCGAAGTAGAGCGTCGGCACCCAGAACCAGCCGTTCCGGGAAGGAGCGATCTGAAACGGTTTCATACGAAGCGATCCATGATGTTGTGCGTGCATTCGCGGTTCCGGTCCCCCGCGCGGAGAGTCGTCCTCCGGCAGCTGGGATTCCATGTAATGTACTTGTCCGCGTCCTCCTTTGCAAACGGAGACCGGGGGATATTTTTCCGAATGCGCGGCGGCGCCGCCGGAACTAACGGCCGGAGGACGCCCGTTCGCGCAGGAACTCCCGGATCCTGGCGAAGGCGGCATGCAGTTTTCCGCAGTCGACGGTGAAGGCGATGCGGACGAAGTCCCGGTAGGCGGCTCCGCCGTAGGCCGCTCCGGGGATCAGCGCGACCCGCTTGCTCCGGAGAAGTTCGCTCACGAAGGTCTCGCCGTCCATCCCGGTCCCCGAGACGTCGATGAAGCCGTAGAAGGTCGCGTCGATGCCGGGACAGCGGAGCTGCGGAATCGTCCCGAGTTCTTCCAGCACGCAGTTGCGGCGCTTTTCGAATTCGCGGCGGATGTACGACCCGTCGGTGCGCCCGGAAAGCGCTTCGATGGCGGCGTACTGCGACGGCAGCGGCGCACACTCGACGATGTTCTCGGTCATCTGGGTCATCACCCGGATGAGCTCCTCCGGACCGACCGCCCAGCCGACCCGGTATCCGGTCATGGCGAAGCGTTTCGAGAATCCGCTGATGACGACGGTGCGTTCGCGCATGCCGGGACGGGTGAGGATGCTCTCGGCTTTGCGCCCGTCGTAGACCAGGTGGTCGTAGATCTCGTCGGAGATCACGGCAAGGTCGTGCTTCACCGCGATTTCGGCGAGACGGTCGAGGGTCCCGCCGGGGATCACGATCCCGGTGGGATTCGACGGAGTGTTGAGGATCAGCAGCCGGGTTTTCGGCGATATGCACCCTTCGACCTCCTCGGGACGCACGACGAAACGGTCCTCCGGCCGGGTCATGACGAAGCGGGGCGCCGCGCCGAAGGAACGGACCACTTCTCCGTAGTTGATCCAGTGCGGAGAGGGAATGATCGCCTCGCTCCCCGGATCGAGCAGACTCCAGAGCGCGAGGTATGCCGCCTCCATCGCTCCGGCGGTGACGATGACCTCGGTCTCGGGATCGAAACCGATGCCGCATTCCCGCCGCGTCTCGTCGGAGATGGCACGGCGGAGTTCGATCAGCCCCGCGTTGGCGCTGTAGCGGCTGTCGCCATCGAGGAACGCACGGCTGCCCGCCTCGCGGATGTTCCGCGGCGGCGGCAGATCGGGATCGCCGAGTGTGAGATCGATGACATCGGTGAACTTCTGCGCCTCGTCGTAGACGCGGCGCGGTTCGGAGGGAAAGAGCTGACGGGCTTTTTGCGAAAGTTTCATGGCGGGATCCGGATCGGTTCGGGCTGCACAGTGTTCCGACGGGAAGGCGCGGCTTCTCCGTCGGCGATAGAAAATAGCACGTTTTTCCGGCAATGCAAACGGTGCGCTCCCCTTCGGAGAAAAATTTTCGGCAGACGGACTGCGGGGCGGCACTGCCCCAAGCGGCGGCAGACGAATTTTCGATGGATCGTTCCAAAGACGCGCCGCCTGAATCGCGCGCACCGGCGTTTTTTCGAGGGACTTTGCCCCTCGAAACACCGGTGCGCGGTCCGCCGGTTTGTGAGGCAGCGGCTTCCTCAGCGGTTGGCGCGGGAGACCAGCACGTTGAGGATGTCGAGGATCTGACGGGCTTCGGCTTCCGAGAGATTCTTGTTTTCGATCACCGATCGGCGGAAGGCGACCGTGACGGGCGAGGCGCTGTTCGGCACGACGCCGACCACGATGCTCTTCTTGAGAAAGTAGCCGATCATGAACACCGCGAAGAGGAGTATGCCAAAAATCACCGGCAGATTGCCGAGATCCTCTTTCAGCGCACCCCATGCGATCACGCCGAGGACCAGCGACAGGAAGGAGAAGAAGAGGAGCATCACCGGTTTGAAATAGCCGCCGAGAAGATTGCTGACCTTGGCGAGCGGGATCAGCTCCTGCGTCTTGCCGGAGAGCGAGAAGCGGGTGTATTCGATCCGGTCGTCATAGACCTCGAAGGTCGTGGTGGTGTCGATTCCGAGGAGCGTCAGCAGAAAGGAGATCAGTCCCGATCTGCGGCCGACGAGCCTGATGTAACAGGGTCCGTCGGGATGAATGACCTTTTCACGCAGGACCAGACCGGCATTGCCGAAGAGCATCGCCAGAGAGTGCATGGTTGCCGCCTTTCTTTTCCGGAGCGTGCGATCTCCGTGGGTTGATGGCTGCCGCGGGATCCCCGCCGCCGAATGACCGGCGGTTCCGCGGCTTTCTTCAATATAATCCCGTGCGGCGATTTGTCAAGTCGAACGCATTCCGGATCAGAAGCGGAAATCGCGTTCGCCGTCTTTGATCTTCGCGATGCGTTCGCGGGCGACGGCGCGCACCTTTTCGTTGGGGATGCGTTCCAGTTCGGCGGCGATCACCGCTTCGCCCTTCGCCTTGGTGTCGGGCGAGGCGTAGTCCTCCAGATACTCCTGCAGCGTCATCAGCGCGTTGGGCTGGCAGCAGTTGGCGATCTGCCCCGATTTCACCAGCGACATGAAGCGGTCGCCGGTGCGCCCCTCCCGGTAGCAGGCGGTGCAGAAGCTCGGGATGTATCCCATGCCGAGCAGCCAGTTGAGCACTTCGTCGAGCGAACGGGTGTCGTTCACGTCGAACTGGGCGGTCTCGTCGTGGCGTTCCGGGGTGGTGTAGCCGCCGACGCTGGTCCGCGAACCGCCGCTGATCTGCGACACCCCGACCGCGAGGACCCGTTCGCGGGCGGCGCGGCTCTCGCGGGTCGAGATGATGATGCCGGTGTAGGGGACCGCGATCCGCAGCACCGCGACCAGCTTCTCGAAGATATCGTCGGAGATCGCGTTGCTGAAGGCGTCCGCGTCGATGTCGTCGGCGGGACGGATCCGGGGCACGCTGATGGTGTGCGGACCGACTCCCCTGGCGGCTTCGAGGTGTTCGGCGTGCATCAGCTGGCCGACGAAGTCGTACCGGTAGGTCCCGAGTCCGTAAAGGACTCCGCAGCCGACGTCGTCGATGCCGCCCTCCATCGCGCGGTCCATCGCCTCGGTATGCCATGCGTAGTCGTGCTTCGGTCCGGTGGGATGAAGCTCCTCGTAGAGCTTTTTGTTGTAGGTCTCCTGAAAGAGGATGTAGGTGCCGATGCCTGCCGCCTTGAGTTTGCGGTAGTTTTCGACGGTGGTCGCGGCGATGTTGACGTTGACCCGGCGGATCGCTCCGTTGCGGTGCCTGATCGAGTAGATCGTGCGGATGCTTTCGAGCACATACTCGATCGGATTCATCGTCGGATGCTCCCCCGTTTCGAGAGCGAGGCGCTTGTGGCCCATATCCTGCAGCGCGATCACCTCGGCGCGGATCTCCTCCTGCGAGAGCTTCTTGCGCGGGATCGTGCGGTTCTTCATGTGGTAGGGGCAGTAGGTACAGCCGTTGACGCACCAGTTCGAGAGGTAGAGCGGCGCGAACATCACGATCCGGTTGCCGTAGAACGCCTGTTTGATCTTCTTCGCCAGCGCGAGGATCCGCCCGTTCTCTTCGGGGAGGTCGCAGTCGAGCAGCACCAGCGCCTCGCGGTGCGAAAGTCCCTTGCAGAGTTCGGCGCGCCGGAGAATGTCGTCGACGAGTTCCCGGTCGCGCCGGTGCGCCTCCGCGAATTCCAGCGTCGCGCGGATCTCGCCGTCGTCGATGAATTCTTCCGCCCTGGGTGATTTCACATCGTACATAGGTTTTCCCTTTCTCCCGAAATAAAAACGCGCGTCGCGGCGGCGGACGCGGCGACGCGCGAAGAACCGGAGATCTCCCGATGCTCCGTATTCCGCGGTGTCGGTCTTCGCCTCCGGGCGTCGCCGCCCTCGTGTTCAGAACCACGTCTTAATATACCACCTCCCGCATCCGTTTGCAACCGAAGGGCGGCGGCTTGACAAATCGCAAAAGCGGCGGTATATTAAGCGCATCGACGTAAAATCGAACGAAAGAAGGATGTCGGAACAGAATGCGCCGTTGGTGGAACAGCACCTTTTTTTACCGTTACTTTTACCGCTTTAGCGGCGAAAGGTGCGACGCGGCGTCTCTGATCCGGTGAGGAAAGCGATCCTCCGAAAAAGGTCTTCATCAGAATGCAGCTCCGCGGGCGCCGAAGGTTCCCGCGGAGTTTTTTTTGAAACGGAAAAAGTTGTCCTTGAGGAAATACATACCGTACAATTTATGGAAGGAGAAATCGTCATGGTCGTGATTCTGAAGGAAAATCCCCCGAAAAAGCAGCTCTCCGATCTGCTCCGGATGCTGAGGAACCAAGGTCTCCAGATCCACACCGCCAACGGGATCCACAAAACGATCCTCGGGCTGATCGGCGACACCTCCTCCATCGACATCGGCTGCCTCAAGGCGCTCGACATCGTCGATGACGTGCTGCGGATCCAGGAGCCTTACAAGAACGCCAACCGCAAATTCCATCCGCTCGATCTCGTGGTCGAGGCGGGCGGCGTCAAGATCGGCGGCGGCAACTTCGCGCTGATCGCCGGACCCTGTTCGGTGGAGTCCCGCGACCAGATCTGCTCGATCGCAGAATCGGTCAAGAAGGCGGGCGCGCAGATCCTCCGGGGAGGCTCCTTCAAGCCGCGCACCAGTCCCTACGCCTTTCAGGGGCTGCGCGCCGAGGGGATCAAATATCTTCTCGAGGCGAAGGCGGCGACCGGGCTGCCCATCGTCACCGAGATCATGGATATCTTTCTGCTCGACCTCTTCGCCGACGTGGATATCATTCAGGTCGGCGCCCGGAACATGCAGAACTTCGAACTGCTCCGCCAGCTCGGCCACTGCCGCAAGCCGATCCTGCTCAAGCGCGGACTCGCCAACACCGTCACCGAACTGCTCATGAGCGCCGAATACATCATGGCGGGCGGCAACGAAAACGTCATCCTATGCGAACGGGGGATCCGCACCTTCGAGCGCGCCACCCGGAACACCCTCGATCTTTCGGCGGTTCCGGTGCTCCACTCGCTCACCCATCTGCCGGTCATCGTCGATCCCAGCCACTCCACCGGAGCCGCGAAGCTGGTCGCGCCGATGTCGCTCGCCGCGACCGCCTGCGGCAGCGACGGACTCATCATCGAGGTCCACAACGATCCCCAGCATGCGCTGTGCGACGGACCGCAGTCGATCCTGCCGGAACAGTTCGCCGAACTCGCGGGCAAGGTGAGAATGGTCCGTCAGGCGGTGGGGGCGAAGGCATGAAGGAGGATGGCTTCGGTCCCGTCGTCGTCGCCGGACTCGGTCTGATCGGCGGAAGTTTCGCCAAGGCGCTGAAAAAACGCGGATCCCGGGTGTTCGGCATGGTCCGCGATCCGGCAAAGGCGCTCGCCGTTCTGCGGGCGGGCGCGATCGACGCGGTCGCCGACGGCGCGATGCTCAAGGAGTGTTCGCTCGTGCTGGTCGCCCTGCCGCCCGCCGCCGCGCTTGAGTTCCTGCGGGAACACGCCGGAGATTTCGCGCCCGGTTCGCTCGTCATCGACATCTGCGGCGTCAAGCGCGCCGTCTGCGACGAGGCGTGGCGGATCGCCGACGGCAGGGGCTTCCGCTTCGTCGGCGGGCATCCGATGGCGGGGAAGGAGAGATCCGGCTTCGGGAACTCTTCCGCGGAGCTTTTCCGCGGCGCGTCGATGATCCTCTGCTTCCGGGAGCCGCCGCCGCCGGAGGAATTCGCCCGGATCGAAGGTTTCTTTCTCTCGCTCGGCTTCGACCGCGTCGTGACGACCGATCCGGCGACCCACGACCGCATCATCGCCCACACCTCCCAGCTCGCGCATGTGCTCTCCGCCTCCTATGTGCGGAACCGCGCGGCGCGCGAACACTCCGGATTCTCCGCCGGGAGTTTCCGCGACATGATCCGCGTCGCGGCGATGGACGACGCCGTGTGGAGCGAACTTTTTATCGACAACCGCGACAACCTCGCCGCCGAGATCGACGAACTGATCGGCTCCCTCGGCCGCTTCCGCGACGCGATCCGGGCGGGGGAACGCGGACCGCTCGCCGCGCTGATCCGCGAAAGCGCCGCGATCAAGCGCGAAATCGACGCCGCGGATACGAAAGGATGATCCCATGAAACGCATCACCGTCAACGCCTCGAGATCCTACGAAGTGCGGATCGGCTCCGGCGTGCTCCGCCAGGCGGGAGCCTTCTGCCGCGAACTCCACGGCTCCGGCTCCTTCCGCTGCGCGGTCATCACCGACGACACCGTGGCGGAACTTCATCTCCCCGCGCTCCTCGCCTCGCTGGAGGAGGCGGGGATCCCGGCGGAGGTCTTCCGGTTCGCCCCCGGAGAAAATTCCAAGACCCTCGCCGTTTACGGGGAGATCGTCGAATTTCTCGCCCGGAACCGCCTGACCCGGAGCGACTGGATCGTCGCCCTCGGCGGCGGGATCCCCGGCGACGTCGCCGGATTCGCGGCGGCGACCTATCTGCGCGGGATCCGCTTCCTTCAGATCCCGACCACGCTGCTCGCTGCGCTCGACAGCTCGGTGGGCGGCAAGACCGCGGTCAACCTCGGCGCGGGCAAGAACCTCTGCGGCGCCTTCCATCAGCCCTCGGGGGTGCTCTGCGATCTCGACGCGCTGGCGACGCTCCCCGCAGAGATCTTCGCGGAGGGCGCCGCCGAAGGGGTGAAGTACGGCGTGATCGCCGATGCGGAACTCTTCGCGGACCTCGAAGCGGGAGCCTTCCGGAACGACCTCGAAACGGTGATCGCCCGCTGCGTCTCGATCAAGGCGGCGGTGGTCGCCGAGGATGAGTTCGACACCGGCCGCCGCCAGCTCCTCAATTTCGGTCACACCCTCGGGCACGCGGTGGAGAAGTGCAGCGATTTCGCCATCGCCCACGGCAACGCGGTCGCCATCGGCATGGTGCTCGCGGCGCGGACGGCGGCGGCGCACCGGATCGCTCCTCCGGAGCTGCCGCTCCGCCTCGAAGCGCTCCTCCGTCAGCTGCGTCTGCCGACCGAATCGCCCTTCCCGACGGCGGAACTTCTCGCCGTCGCCGCCGGCGACAAGAAGCGCACCGGAGATACGATCAAGCTCGTGCTTCCGCGGCGGATCGGCGAATGTTTCCTGCATCCGCTCCGGGTCGCGGAACTTCCGGAGTTTTTCGCCGTGCCGAAGTGATCCCGGCGGGACGCCGGAGCGCTTCTTTCAGAATCCGCCGACCGTCGCCGCCGACGTGTCGACGACGCCCTTGTTGAAGAAGGTGTTCTCGAGGGTCGCGGTGTCGGCGTCCGGGTAGCCCTCCTTGCAGGGCACCTGGTCCTTCGGGCGGGTCTCGGTGTGCGAATCGAGAAAGGCGACCGCGGCGCGTCCGTTGTGGCGGAAGAAGGCGGCGCGGTTCGGACCGATGGCGTTTCCGGTCCCCGTGAAATGCTGCCGGTTGGGATTCGTCGCTTCGGGAGCGTAGCAGAGATGCCCGAAGTTCTCGACCAGCATCGCGGTCCGGGTCGGACGCAGGAAACGCGAAGTCATGATCCCGTAGGTCATGCTGTTCACCGTTTCGGTGGCGATGCGGTAGTTCAGCCCGTAATTGGTGGTGATGTCCACCATGGCATCCTCGCTCGGACAGCGCAGCAGTTTCACCGGCTCCTGCGAGGCGTTCTGACGGTTGAGGTAGTAGGCGACGACGCCGTCGAGCCAGTTCTTGCCGTCGACCGTCGAACCGGATTCGACGAAGAATCCGCCGGGCAGGTTGTCGCGGCAGGGCAGATAGCTCCGGTAGTCCTCGGCGTAGAAATGATAGATCATGGCGAGCTGCTTCAGATTGTTGGCGCACCCCGTTCCCTGCGCCCGTTCGCGGGCGTTGCTCAGCGCGGGCATCAGGATCGCGGCGAGGATCGCGATGATCGCGATCACGACGAGAAGTTCGATCAGAGTGAAGCGGTGCGAAGCGGCTGCGGCGGACATAGTTTCCAATCCTTTCCCTAGTTTTGTTTCCGGGCGGAACGCCCGGGGTTGATATTACCTTTTTTGTTTTCGTAATACCGCGGAAGCGGACCGTCCGCCCCGAAGTACGAAAGACCTCTTGATTTTATTCCGCCCCGCCGCGGGCGGCGGGCGTGGTGATGACGAATTCGACCTGGATCACGCCTTTGATCCGCCGGATCGAATCGGCGAGTTCGCGGATCGCCGCGCCGGTCCCGAGGGCGGAGACCATCGTCGTGGAGCAGCGGTCCGATACCGCGAACCGGCTCGCGCCGAGGATCTTGACCGCTCCGCCGTCGAGGAGGGAATTCACCTTCGCCTCGATCGCGGGATGCCCAAGGTCGCAGAGCACGCTCAAGGTGCCGATCACTTCGCCGCTCGCGGCGCACCGGCGGCGCGCCAGCTGCTTGCGGATCATGTCGCGGATGAACTCCGACCGGTTGCCGTAGCCGTGGTCGCGGAGCAGCGCTTCCAGCCCGGAGTAGAGTTCTTCCTCGATGGAAAAACTCATGCGGATGAGCGGTGATTCCTTCATGGCGGTCGCAGTCTCCCGATGCAGTATTACGAATTTTCATAATATAATACCGCCGGTCCGTTTTTGCAAGGGCCGCCGGCAATTCAGCCCGCCCGAATCGCGCGCATCCGTGTTTTCTTTTTTGCACATCGGCACTTGAAATGCGCGGGGATCCGCGTATAGTGAGTCGGGGAACCGTTCCGGAGGAGGAGTCCGGAGCGGCGGACCCGTGCGTACCGCCCGCACTTCCGATGCAAGGCGGAAGAGGAGAAACATGAAGAGACGGGAGGAGGCGGGAAGAGCAT
>Ga0310690_10010952_pt1 | contig 11229 bp, 9 predicted proteins | sample AusTroGonzalo_MG_2_FD_207661 | JGI IMG/M metagenome (GOLD analysis project Ga0310690, IMG submission 207661) | Bovine rumen microbial communities from tropical cattle in Woodstock, Queensland, Australia - Gonzalo_04 (v2) (version 2) | ecosystem: Host-associated > Mammals > Digestive system >...
CGAAGAGATTATAAGTCGGTTCGAGGCAATGGAAACCGCAAAAGCAGCCCAGGAAGAGACTGTTAACCCTTGATTTGTATCACAAAACCTTCGTCGATGAGGGGTTGTACCAAGCGGCGCATCTCTTCGACGGAGAATTTCTTTAGTCCTTCTTCAGGCGTGGGTCGGTCGATGGTGTAGACCATTACCTCACGCGGTTTGAGGACACGTACAATATCCATCCAACCCTCAAGGACTTCGGGAGCAGAGCTGTCGAAGTCCTTGCTTTTCAGGAACATGGTCTGCAAGATGAAGTCGCCGTTGAACTTTTTCAAGGCTTCCACAACACGATGAACATCATAGCCCGGAGCCGGATGGTTGATCTTTTCTGCCAAAGCGTTGGTCGGCGCGTCGATCTTCATGATGGGGTTGTCGACCTTGCGCAAGGTATTGAAAACCTGTGGCAGGTGCACTCTTGTGGCGTTAGAAAGTACCGTAATCTTCGACTTGGGATAGTAGCGGTCACGCAACCGAATCGTGTAGTCGATGATTCTCGGAAACTCCGGGTTAAGTGTGGCTTCGCCGTCACCGCTGAAGGTAATAGAGTCAATGGGTACTTGCTCTTCGAGACATTGCTTAAGTTTAGCTTCGAGCGCATTCCTCACCCGCTCTGCGTCAGGCAGTCGGGTGTCGTCGCGACCGTCCTTGTTCCATCCACATTCACAGTAGATGCAGTCGAAAGAACAAATCTTACCTTTTTCTGGCAGTAAATTAATGCCTAAGGAGCTGCCGAGACGGCGGCTCCTTATCGGTCCGAAAACGACTTCCTCTCTTACCATAAGTCTGGAAATCAGTTATTTCGCATATTGCACGGCTCTTGTTTCACGGATGACCGTAATCTTGATTTGACCCGGATAGGTCATCTCTGTCTGGATCTGCTTCGAGAGGTCGTAGGCGATGCGGTCGGCTTCCTGGTCGCTGACCTTGTCGGCGCCCACGATGACACGCAGCTCGCGGCCTGCTTGGATGGCGTAGGTCTTCACCACACCCGGATAGCTCATGGCGATTTCTTCCAGTTTATTCAAACGCTGGATGTAGGCTTCCACCACCTCGCGACGGGCACCCGGACGGGCGCCAGAGATAGCGTCGCAAACTTGCACGATGGGTGAAATCAGGTTGTCCATCTCGATTTCGTCGTGGTGAGCGCCGATGGCGTTGCAAATGTCGGGTTTCTCCTTAAGGCGCTCGGCCACCTTCATACCAAGAATGGCATGCGGCAACTCTTCCTCGTTCTCAGCCACCTTACCAATATCGTGCAGGAGACCGGCACGTTTAGCCGCCTTCACGTTGAGGCCTAATTCGGCAGCCATCGTGGCACAGAGCTTGGCCGTCTCGATGGAGTGCTGCAACAGATTCTGTCCGTAACTGGTGCGGTATTTCATGCGGCCTATCATCTTGATAAGCTCAGGATTGAGGTTGTGGATACCGAGGTCGATGGAAGTGCGCTTGCCGGTTTCGACGAGTTCCTGGTCGACTTGTTTCTCAACTTTGTGCACCACTTCTTCGATACGTGCGGGATGGATACGGCCGTCGACGACAAGTTTCTGCAGCGAGAGGCGTGCAATTTCACGACGTATGGGGTCGAAGCCAGAGATGAGGATAGCGTCGGGACTGTCGTCGATGATGATTTCGACACCCGTGAGCGACTCAAGTGCGCGGATATTACGGCCTTCGCGACCGATGATGCGGCCCTTGATTTCATCGTTCTCAATGTTGAACACGCTGACGGTATTCTCCACTGCCGTCTCCGAAGCCGTACGCTGGATAGTCTCCAACACAATCTTCTTGGCGGTCTGGGCTGCGCTCATTTTGGCTTCTTCGGTGACTTCCTTCACGTACACCATAGCATCAGCCTGAGCGTCTTCCTTGATAAGTTGAACAAGCTGTTCCTTGGCTTCCTTAGCCGATAGGCCCGATATGGCTTCCAGCTTGGTCGTCTCTTCTTGATAGATACGTTCGAGATCAGCTTTCTTTTTGTTGAAGCCATCTATCTGAGACTCGAGTTTTTGTTGTTCGGCTTGAATTTCCTTGGTTTTGCGGTTGGCCTCTTCCATTTTCTTGTTGGCCGTCTGTTGCAGCTGGTTGATGCGGTTTTCGGCGCTGGCCAATTCGCGTTTGCGGTCGTTGACGGCCTTTTCATGTTCGTCCTTCATTTGGAGGAACTTCTCCTTAGCTTGAAGGATGCGTTCTTTTTTGATGATTTCGGCTTTTTCCTTGGCTTCTTCTAGCAGTGCTGTCGCTTCTTTGACAACGGCTTTCTTGAGAACGGTGGCCGTGATGAAATACCCGACCGCAATGCCCACGACCAGGGCTATTGCGGCGATTAAAATCGGATTAATGCTGAGTAATAACATTTTAAAAACTCTGTTTTACTCGATTGTCGAGGAAGAAAAGAGAAACTGCCTGCTCTTTGGAAGTGTGTAAACTCCAAAAGATACGCTTGTGGTCACCGCGTTGCGCAAACGTCCACCGGTGCCGAAGCACTTCCCGGAAGGGAATGAGGCCTGTTTTTACAATGCGCGAGTAAACCGATTGATGTGTTGATAATGTTGAGTTTACCAGATGCGATGAACAGGCAGTTCCAGCGCTTCAAAGAACCATGTCCCGCGAAGGTTCACGGACTATGCTTGTCGGTCGCTCAGTAAGGCATTCAGTTCGTTCAGCTTGCGTTCCAGATCTTGGTTCCTAAAGGTCGACTCAGACTCCATCTTGACTACGGAAGTGGCAAATTGGAGGGCTGTCATCGAAAGCAGGTCTTGCGCGTCCTTATAAGCATAATGCTTCGCGTAGAACTTTGCCCTCTCGTTGATGAGTGAGGCCGCTTTTCTTACCCTTTCCTCGTCGGCGCGGGCCACCGCTAAACGGAAGGGGCGGTCCAACAGGGTGATATTTATGGTAATCTCATCCATCGCGCTGACTTTCAAGTATCTGAGTTATTCCTTACTGTTCAAAATCGAAACGCACCTGTCAATTTCCCTCACCAAATCCTTAATGAGTTTCCTACCTTCTTCTAATTCTCCCTCGTTGTCGAGTGCGTTAACAATTGTAGATTTATTTATTTTATCTTGCAACTCCTCGGTGGAGCGACGTATGGCCGCGTTGTCACGCAGCAACGCCTCGTTTTCCTCCGCAAGCCGCTTGTTTTCAACGGATAACCGGTTCTTCTCATCAAGCAATTTCCGTAATTTGATTTCGATTTCGGATACTATGACACTCAAATCGGCCATCGGGCAAACGGTTTTGGAATTGTGGCACAAAAATACGGATTTTACCAATCATGGTGTATGTTTTTTGAAAATTTTTCCCGAAATCGTCCCAATTTGCCAAAAATGTGCTACTTTTATCGCTCAAAACCTCCGTTTATGAACAGAAAACTTCTCCTTTTCATTATGACCACTATTTTTGCCTCCTGCGCACCGAAAGAAACCTCCTTGACCCTTATTGAAACCACCGACACCCATGGGCGTTATGACAAATTCGCCAACGACGCCCACCTCATCAAGAAGATGAAAGCCGAACTGGGTGACAGGCTCATCCTTTTGGATAACGGCGACGATATGCAAGGCACTGTGTTCCAGTATTACGCCAACCAAGATGCCGAACATCCCAATCTGGTTTCGCAAGTGCTCAACTATTTTCCCTATGATGCTGTTTGCGTTGGCAACCATGACATTGAAGCCGGACGCAAGGTGTTCGACCGCGTGTATTCCGAAACTCAAGTGCCCGTTTTGGCCGCCAATGTCATCGACGAGGCAACGGGCGAGCCTTATTTCACACCTTATATTATATTGGAACGCGACGGATTTAAGGTCGCCGTCTTGGGCTTGCTCACGCCTTATGTCATCACCTGGGTGCCTGATCGTTTAAGGCCAGGCTTATGCTTCGAACAATTAGAAGCCTCCTCCGAAAAATGGGTCAATCTCATCCGCGAGAAAGAAAAGCCCGACTTAATGGTGGCCCTGCTCCACTCAGGCTGGGAACCGATGGCGCAAAACCTGCCGCCCGACCATCCCTTAGGCCGCGAGAACGCCACGAAATGGGTGGCCGAGAACATCCCTGGATTTGACATTATTTTCTACGGTCACGACCACCGCGCAAAAGCCGAAAAGATAGTGAACGTGGCTGGCGACACCGTTTGCGTACTCAATTCGGGCATGCGTGCCCAGGGCTTGGCCAAGGCCGAAGTGCACCTGAAAAAAGGCCAAAAGCCGCAAATCAGCCTTGAGATTGTGCCCACCGACAATGAAGAGAAAGACGCTGAATTCCTCGCAATGGTGCAGCCCTACATCGACCGCGCCCGCGAATATCAGGAAAGAATCGTGGCAGAGCTCCCCGTCGACATCCACTCCGACGATGCTTTCAAGGGGCCTTGCATCTGGGTCGATGAAATCCATCGCTGCCAGATGGAAACCGTCGAAGCCGAAGGCGTTCATGCCGACATCTCGATGGCAGCTCCTCTGAACAACGGCAAGACTATCAATGCCGGAAAGTTGCACGTGATGGATTTCTTTACATGGTATCCCTTCGAGAACGCATTGTCTGTTATGGCCATGACGGGAAAGGAGGTGAAGGATTACCTCGAATACGCATACGAGATGAAGAACCCGATTTACAACTTCGACTCGGGTGCGGGCTTGATTTACGAGGTCTATGACAAAAAGCCCATGGGCAAAAGAATCAAAATCCTCAGCATGGCCGACGGCACGCCCTTCGACATGAACAAGACCTACAACGTGGTGATGAACTCCTACCGCTCGATGGGCGGCGGCAACCACCTCATCAACGGCGTGAGATGGGCACAGGAAGACATCAAGAACCACGTCGTTTGGCAGAGCGACCGCGATCTCCGCTCCATCTTCATCGACTGGGCTGCAAAAAAAGGCATTTTGGATACTGAATCGTTGAATTGTTGGAGAATTAAATGAGAGAAGAATTTCTATACTATCTTTGGGAAAACCGCCTGATTGACAAAAACCTACAAACCACGGAAGGCGAAGCGGTTGAGGTGGTGGCGACAGGCTATCGCAACACCAACTCGGGCCCCGACTTCTTGGAGACAAAAGTCAAAATCGGCGACAAACTTTGGGCTGGCCATGTGGAAATCCACGTGAAAGCTTCCGACTGGAACCGCCACGGCCACCAAAACGACAAAGCATACAAAAATGTCATTCTCCATGTCGTGTACGAAAACGACTTGAAAGTCAACGACATCCCGACATTGGAGCTGAAAGGGCATTTCGACACTACGCTTTTTGCTAATTATCAGCGGTTTATTGGATTAAAAGGCTGGATTTCCTGCGCCCATTCCATCGCAAAAGTGCCAGTTTTCACCCGCCTCTCATGGTTAGACCGAATGGCCGTGGAACGATTGGAAAGCAAGTCGGAAAGCGTTTCCAAAACATTAGAAACCAACCAGTTCGATTGGGAAGACGCCCTTTATAAACTGCTCATGCGCTATTTCGGTCTGAAGATGAACAACGAAGCCTTTGAGTATTTGGCCAACATTCTGCCTTTCAAGACCTTGCTCAAGCATGCTGACAACCTCCTGCAGGTGGAAGCCATGCTGTTCGGTTGCGCAGGATTCCTTGAAGGATCATTCAACGAGGAATATCCTCAGTTGCTTCAGCGCGAGTTTACAGTCATGCGTTCCAAGTTTAATCTTCTTGTCATGCCTGCCGAACGATGGAAGTTCATGCGTATGCGGCCTAGTAATTTCCCTACCATCCGCCTCGCACAAATGGCGCAATTGATTCACAAAAACGGCTGCCTGTTTTCCAAAATCAAGGCGGCGAAAGACACAGCGGAAGTCAAGGCCCTATTTGACGTGGCGGCATCGGCGTATTGGGACACGCATTGGCGGTTTGGCCTCTCGTCTGAATCCAAGCCCAAACATCTCGGCGAAACCACCGCAGACGTATTGATTATCAATGCCGTGACACCCCTGCTGTTTTGCTATGGCAAACTGCACAAGGACGAATCCTATTGCGACACGGCCATGCAGTTTTTGGAGGGCACCCCTGCAGAAAGCAACAGCATCATCCGACACTTCGCCCAATGTGGCATCGAGGCCGAAAATGCCATGCAGTCGCAGGCGCTGCTGCACCTTTTTAATATATACTGCAAGCGGAAGCGGTGCCTCGAATGCCGCATCGGACATGTCCTACTGAAGTAAAATGCCACTTTGTCACCCTTGGCTGACAAAACCCTGCCATTTTTCAGTTTGGCACGAATTATGACTATCTCTCGCCGTCAATTTTGAATCATCAAATTTTAAAATACAAATTAATTATGGCAAAATTAGCAATCAAACCTTTGGCCGACCGCGTGGTCATCGAACCCGCCGCCGCCGAACAGAAAACCGCAAGCGGTATCATCATCCCTGACACCGCCAAAGAGAAACCTCAACAAGGTAAAGTAGTCGCCGTAGGTCCCGGCACCAAGGACAACGCCATGACCCTGAAGGTCGGCGACAATGTCATTTATGGCAAATACGCCGGCACCGAGTTCCACCTTGACGGTAAGGATTACATGATCATGCGTGAATCAGATGTCATCGCAATTATCTAACAACGAACAAATTAAACAATAAATATCATGGCAAAAGACATTCTTTTCAATATCGAATCGCGCGACGGCCTGAAGAAAGGCGTCGACGCTTTGTCAAACGCAGTGAAGGTGACCCTCGGCCCCAAAGGTCGTAACGTGGTCATCGAGAAATCGTATGGCGCTCCCCAAATCACCAAGGACGGTGTGACGGTCGCCAAGGAAATCGAACTCATCGACCCCGTTGAGAACATGGGTGCCCAGTTGGTGAAGGAAGTGGCTTCCAAGACCAACGACCTCGCTGGTGATGGTACCACCACCGCTACAGTACTGGCCCAGAGCATCGTGGCCACGGGTCTGAAAAACGTCACCGCCGGTGCCAACCCGCTCGACCTGAAGCGCGGTATCGACAAGGCCGTTGCCGAAGTCGTGAAGTCGCTGAAGAAGATGGCCGTGAAGGTCGATGGCGACAACGAGAAGATCAAGCAAGTGGCCACCATCTCTGCCAACAACGACAGCGAAATCGGCGGCCTTATCGCCGAGGCAATGAGCAAGGTGAAGCAGGAAGGCGTCATCACCGTTGAGGACGCCAAGGGCATTAACACCTACGTCGACGTCGTCGAAGGTATGCAGTTCGACCGCGGCTATATTTCACCTTACTTCGTGACCAACACCGAGAAGATGGAAGCCGTTTATGAGAATCCTTACATCCTCATCTACGACAAGAAGATCTCCGTGATGAAGGACCTGCTGCCCGTGCTCGAAAAGACCCTGCAAACCGGTCGCGCCCTCATCATCATCGCTGAGGACATCGACGGCGAAGCCTTGGCTACTTTGGTCGTCAACCGTCTGCGTGGCTCGCTGAAAGTCGCTGCCGTCAAGGCTCCTGGCTTCGGTGACCGTCGTAAGGAAATGTTAGAAGACATCGCCATCCTGACCGGTGGCACCGTCATCAGCGAAGAGAAGGGCTACAAGCTTGAAGATGCCACCCTGCAAATGCTGGGTCAGGCCGACAAAGTCAGCATCAACAAGGACAACACCACCATCGTGAACGGTCACGGCGCCAAGAAGGACATCGAAGGCCGTACTGCCCAAATCAAGGCTCAGATTAAGACCACCACGAGCGACTACGACCGCGAGAAACTGCAAGAGCGCTTGGCCAAGTTGGCCGGTGGCGTGGCAGTCATCTACGTGGGTGCCGCTTCCGAGGTCGAGATGAAGGAAAAGAAAGACCGTGTGGAAGATGCTCTGAACGCCACCCGCGCTGCCATCGAAGAGGGTATCATCCCCGGCGGCGGTGTCGGCTTCATCCGCGCCATCAAGGCCATCGAGAAGATGAAGGGTGACAACGAGGACGAGACCACGGGTATCGCCATCATCAAGCGCGCCTTGGAAGAGCCCCTGCGCCAGATCGTTGAGAACGCCGGCTTGGAAGGCTCGGTCGTGGTCAACAAAGTTATGGAAGGCAAGAACGACTTCGGTTTCAATGCCCGTACTGAGGTTTACGAGAACCTGCTCACCACGGGTGTCATCGACCCGGTGAAGGTGTCGAGAGTGGCCTTGGAGAACGCTGCCTCCATCGCTGGCATGCTGCTGACCACCGAGTGCGTCATCAGCAACCACAAGGAGCCTACGCCTCCCACACCTCCGATGCCCATGGGTGGCGGAATGGACGGCATGATGTAATCCGAACCATAACGAAAACGAGTAGAAAGGCTGACCGCGTTAGTGGTCAGCCTTTTTTAGTGCATTTCTATGAAAATTATTATCTTTGCCGCCATGAAACGAGTATCTTACATATCACTTCTGGTAATTATTGCGGTGCTGGCCGCTTGCAATCAGAACAACACTCCTCCCCCGCCCGAGGAGGACATGCTCTATCGCGTAGAGTGTTTCTACCAATACCATCTCGACAGCGCAAGGCAAATCCTTGACACACTGAACCTTTCGGTGCTTTCTGAGAAGGAACGGGCGCATTATTGCCTGCTGCGAGCCAAGGTGAACGACGGCCTTCGCAAATATGCTGATTTCGATTCGTTAATGCAAGTCGCCGAAAAGCAATTTATTGGCGGTAAAGACAAATATTTCGAAGCCATGACTTATTGGATTTTGGCGCGTTTGGCCCAGATAGACGACATGGGGACTCAACATGTGCTGGACTATCGTTTGAAAGCCTTGCAAAGCATCGAGCAATGCAAGCATGTGGACGAGCGTTTTGTGCAATTTTCGCTCACGCCCACCGACGAGCAGACCGTAATCGACCGCCTGAAATACGCTATCCATCAGCGACTTGGAATGTCGTACACCAACTCCGGATACCATAGGGAAGGTGTTGACCATCTCAAACAGGCCGACCAGTTTTATGCTGAAAAACAGATGGATCATCATCGGACCATCACGGCGTTTCCGTTGGGAACGGCGTATTTACTCCTTGGCGAATACGACAGTTGCCTGATGTATTACCGAATCGGCCTGCAATGTGCTGAAACGATTGGCGACACGGTTGAGGCTTCCTATTACTACACTGCGTTGGCTAGTTATTATCTTTACTGCTATGAGACTCAACATTATGATAACGAAGAAGATGGAAAGAAAGCGCTTCGTCAAGCCATTGCTGAAAGCCAGCAGGGATTGGAGGTTTTGAGCACGGTCAACGGCCCTATGGCGAATAAGTATCAGTTTGATTTGACCGAAGACATTTCACAGGCTTATTTCGATTTGCAGCAATACGACTCTTGCATCTATTATGGGTTGCTGGCCGAGGGAATGAACCCCAAGGGCGGCGACCTCACCTTCCTCTACAAGCGCCTTTACGGTTCCTACAAAGCCTTGGGTGATGTGACCAATGCCGCCGTCTATGCCGATAAGTTGCTGAGTGCCCGCCCCGACTATGGCGCAGAGCAAAAAGCCGTGGCCGAGGTGAAGGACGAATACGACAAGCAGTTGGAAATCCAGCGTTTGGAAAGCGAGCAGCAGTTGAAGCGTTACCGACTGTTCCTTTGGATTGCCTTGTTGGCCATCGTGCTGATGGCGGTGCTTTGGACGGCGTTCCGCTACCGCAAAAACAAGGAATTGGAAACCCTGAAACTCCGAGAGGCGCAACGCCAACTGCAAGCGGAGTTGGAGCATCTCACCGCGCAGCAAAAGGAAATGCTCAACCAACAAGTCTTAGCAATTTACCAGACGGGGCAAAAAGACCGCCTGCAGCGCATCATGGAAGCCTTTGAATCAGCTTATCCCAAAGGCATCGAAAAGATGAAGTCAGCCTACCCCGACCTCAGCAAGACGGAGTTGCACCTTGTCATTTTGTCCTTCCTCCAGTTCCGCGCGAAGGAAGAAGCCGACCTCCTCGGCCTGAGCGAAAACACGGTGATGAAATACCGTTCCAACCTCAAGAAAAAGGCCGATTTCGACTTGATTTCGGCTTTGCTGGGATAAGAAAAACCTGTACTTTTTTCTCATAACTATTTGATTTTCAATATAGGTATCAGAGAAAAATCTGTATTCGGCTCTCTGGGGTTGATTTTTCATGGTTTTTTATTATAGTTTTGCGCAAAGCAAAATTCTAACGCTATGAAAAAAGTAAAACTTTACACCCTGCTTGCGCTGCTGCTGATGGCGGGAGGGGTGACGATGCAAGGGCAAAAAGCGACGAACATTGAGCAAATCATCAGGACACCTAATAGCATTCCATACGACATGGTGTATTCGGATGAAAACGGAATAACCACCTTTCAAATTTCTAATTCCTCTACAAACCGCTTTTCCGTCAACAAATATTCAATTGACGGGCAGTTGTTGGGTTCTGTGATTCCGTGGAGTGACGAGGAATTAAGCAACATACAAGTACATGACGTGGATTTGTACAATGAACCTAATGGAGATGTCGGACTTTATTATGTAGCAACACGGATTGGAACCGACTCCACGACTTTCCACAAAATCACTATCACCGAGGATATGGAGCTGATTCATGAGGGGTTTCAATGGTACGGCCTTGATTATCCAGACGAAATACACGACGGAAACAGCACGAAAGTATTTATCGGCAAGGACAAAAGTGTGCTTCTATCATACAACGACAATGCCTTAGACAGTGTCCATATCGTGAGGTTTGCCGCTGATGGAGAAGTCTTGGCGGAACGCAAAATGAAATGTTACGGAGGGCAAGTGAGCAGCGGGCTTGTTTACGAAGAATCGTATTACCATAAACTTATCCCCACGCCCGACTCAATCGGATGCCGTTTTATCACGGGACGCAATTATGCATGGGGGCCATATACCCCTCCGGGACCTCTCTTCTTCACATGTTTCACGATGGATGAACATCTCAATGTCGTTGATACCATAAAGAACACTGACACGCTTTCTTTCCCTTTCTTGTGCGGCACCATGGCCTATTATCGGGTCAATCACCACAACGGGCGTTCGTATTCCGTCAACTCCTTTTCCTATCCTGCAGTGAATGGCAATCCCGAAATAAAAAACGACTTGTTGATGGGGGTTTATGATGAAAACATGTTCCAGTTGAATTACACATGGGGGATTCACAGCAACGAACACACCCAAGGAGGATACGAATATTCCATTGATTTCGATTCTGACGACAATGTGTATATGCTTGGGAACGTGGATTATTCATTCCAT
>Ga0310690_10010953_pt1 | contig 11229 bp, 15 predicted proteins | sample AusTroGonzalo_MG_2_FD_207661 | JGI IMG/M metagenome (GOLD analysis project Ga0310690, IMG submission 207661) | Bovine rumen microbial communities from tropical cattle in Woodstock, Queensland, Australia - Gonzalo_04 (v2) (version 2) | ecosystem: Host-associated > Mammals > Digestive system >...
CTTGACACCATTGATCAGCTGAGTCTGCTTGTTCAACAGTGCCGTCAAAAACTGTGCATGGGTACCGCTGAATTCCGTCTCATCATCCCATACACTGTCCTGCAGAATGTCGATACCGTGCCTCAGTGTGTAGTTATTGTCCGTTGCAACGGTTTGCTCCCTGCTGGTCCTCCGGAAGATCCCAACAAACCCGAACTGGTTATAGATCTTCACCCACCCGTGCATTGGGATCGTTTCGGCCTTATCCTCCAGCGTCAGCGTGGCCTCGCTCACGTCGCTCATTTGAAGCTTGAGAGACCCTTTTGACGGGTGCAGCATCTTCGACACCGTCAGCGAAGACGTCAGCAGCTCCGGCCGTTTCACTTCGATCATAACCACCGCCCCCTCGCACTGAAGCTGACAGACCGGCTCGCGCTGGCTGTCCAGCTGACCGTAGCGCTGCCGGCTGGAATGATCAGATCATCCGCGCTGGCGGCCGTTCTGTAAGGCAGCAGGCTTGTCGTCCCGGTCATGATCTGCAGCCGGTCCTGATCGTCCCTGCTGAAAATGATTGCCCCGGTCACGCTGTCCATGCCGCTCATGGTGATGCTCTTTGTCACGCCATTACAACTGACCGTGACCGTCAGCGATGAAATCCCGGTCCCGGAGGCCACCGTCACGTCAACGGGAACCTCTTTTGCCGTTCCAGGGATCAGCAGCGTCGCGGATCCGCTCGTCCCGCTTCCGCTCGCCGTGGCCGGAAGCTTATCTTCCCAGTATGGGATCACGTCCGCTTCCAGGCTGATATCCAGTGTGGAATTGATGTCTCTCACGTCCGCAAGTCCCGGATCTGCCAGGCAAATCACATGTAAACGCCTGTCCGGATGGTTGCTCAGTTCCAGGATGGAACCGTTGGCCCACGCTGCCACCGCGTCCCGCAGATCTGCCCGCTTCTTCAGGTCAAACAGTTCATGAATCGCCACATGCAGCGTCAGCTGCAAAGCCCGCCGCTGCCGCCTCTCAATGCCGCGCCCGCCGCGGGCTGCCCGGTTGATATACTCAATTTCCATTTCTGGCGGCGGCTCTTCCATGTCCCGAACAAACACCGCTCCAAGATCGGCAAGCCGGACCCCGTCCATCCATGCTTCAATATGTCTCGCCATCCGGCTCACCTCCTATCCTGATCCTGTTTCATTCCAAGCCTCCGGTCCACATAATCCGTAATTGCCTGACCGTCCAGGTAGAAAGAAATCCCGCTCATTCCTGCCTGTATCGCTGCCTGTACGCTTTCCGGAAGTTTCATCAGATTATTCGCGGCTGTCGTCATTTCTTCGCTCGCCGTTGTCTGCTTGTCTGTGCTGCCTGTGATTTCATCTGTGTGCTCCGTCATGTTCGTATAAGCATCTGTGATCGACGTCAGCAAAGCATCCGTCCGCGCCTGGTCAAACTGGCTGTCGTCCTGCCAGAACCGAAGCAGCTCATCTGTCGCATAGTTTCCGTAGCTTGTAGCCTTCCCGCTCAGCATGGAGAACAGCTGCGCCTTCTCAATGTCCCCGCGGTTCTGAAGGCCCTTCAGCGCTGCCGCGCTGTCCCCCGTCAGCCTGTAATGATTGTCGAGCGCGGCCGCGGCATTCAGCAGGAATTCCCTGTCCGGGCCTGTCATCTTCGCCGCTGCCGCTTCCCTTGTTGAACGTTGCTCAGCCCATCTTTTTTCGTCCGCATTCTGGGCGATCAGTGCCGGCGCGATAGCGGCAGCAACTACGGCCGCCGGTATAAACAAACTCGCGCCGTTCGATGCAATGGCGCCTTTTACGCTTGCCGCAGCACTCGCAGCCTTACCTCCAAATCCGCTGCCTGTGGCGCCTGTAGCCTCTCCGCCTCCGCTTTCTGTTCCCGGAATCGGTATATTCGGATTGCCTTTCAGCCATTTCAGCCCGTTTATGACTTCAAGAATCCTGAGTGCGCCTCCTGTAAGCTTCAGAGCGCCCCAGCCTGCCACGATTACTCCAAGCGCTCCAACCACGAGTTCTTTGTTGTCAACAATCCATTTCGCCGCGTCTGTTATTTTTGTAACGATATTTTCTACCGTTGCTTTTCCTTCATCGCTTTTCAGCCAATCTCCGATTTTCCCCAGCAGTTCATTGACAGCTTCCAGCGCTGTTTTCATCGGTTCCGCCAGATTGCTCAGTGCTTCGCGTTTCAGATCTTCAACGGCAATTTTCAGTTTCTGGTACTCATCATCCATCTCGTTCAGCTGCTTCAGCTGCTCTTCGTTCATGACGGTCCAGGAACTGTTGATCTTGTCGTATTCTTCGCGCCCGGCTGCAAACAGCGGAATCAGATCATGCCAGCTTTTTCCGAAAAGGTCATTTGCATAAGCTTCCTGCTCCGTTTCATCGGAAAGCTTTATGATCGCGTTGCCGGCAGCCCAGAAGGTTTCCTCCATGTCACCTTCAGAGCTGATCCCCAGCGCTTCCAGGGCGCTCAGCGTTCCCTTGCTGTCTTTGCCGATCCCCTTCGCCAGTTTCTGCTTCGCTTTGATGATCGTTTCCGCGTCCGTGTCGATCAGCGTCGCCGTCTTCTCCATCCGCTGGAGTTCTTCCGGGCTGACGCCCAGCACTGTCGACCGGGTGTTGATATCATCCGCCCACGTACCGACGCCCAGCACGTACTTGACGATTTTCTTTCCCAGGTCGATTGCCTTTTTTGCGGCCGCCTCCATCCCGCCGGTGATCTTGTCGATTCCCTCTGTTACGTTCTGGTAGGATACGCCCTGATTGATCTGTCGCAGCGACTGGTTCATTTCCTCCGCGCTGTCTCCTGCCGCTTCACACGATGAAGAAAGGCCGTTGATCGCGTTCTCCGTGTCCAGCATTTCACCTTTTGCCTGCAGCATCTGGCGATACATGTCCTGGTAGGCTTTGCTGCTTCTGTCCGCGCCTTTGTCGGCCATGTCCTTCAGCGCCTTTTCAGCAGTCGAGACGACGGTTTTCTGCTGTTCAAGCTTTGCTTTCAGCAATTCCGCCTTTTCGGTCATATAGCTTTCGGCGTCGCCGGTCGCCTTGTACTGCTTTTCGCTGAGGGCAATCTGAGCGTCAAGGGTTTTCACGGCCTGTTTTGCCTGGTTGATATTCTGTTTGAACTGGGCGATGCCGGAAACACCCATTTTGACGTTTACGCCGCTGCCTGCCATTTGTTCACCCTCTTATCATTCCGTGATGATCATAATTCCGTCGATATATAAACAGATCCATCACCGCGCCCGGGCGCATCCGGTTAATTTCCGGAAGCGTCAGGCCGGCAATGAGCCCCCAGCTGACTACCATCAGATAAGTCAGCTCACCGCTTCTTTTTTTTTCTCAATTTCCTCAAGGGTCACGTCAACCGGCCCCTCTTTCTTCTCTTTCGGAATCTCGCTTGTCATGCCCTCGTTCATCGCCTCGATGCAGGCATTGGCCGTCATCATGACCTCGTCCGGCCTCATCCAGCGAAGGATCTTTTTATCCGTCAGGTCCGCTGTCTCTCCGGCTTCTTCCAGGGCCGCGTTGCCCATGATCCTGACCGCCTTTGCCAGCGCTTCCAGCCGTTTTGCCGATGTCGGAAAATTCTCATCCTCCGGATCGTCCGGATTCGCGCCGGCAATCATGGAAATCGTCCGGCCGATCGGCGCTATTTCTTCCTGAATCTGTTTCATTTCATACGTGGTATAGATCAGCGGGATCTCCCGCCCTTTCAATGTGATGCTTACCATGTTTTTTAACTCCTTTTTTCTTGATAATGCAAAAAACGCGGATGCGCTCCCCGCACTTTGGAGCGCATCCGTGATCCCTGAGCGTCAGGTTGTTACGACGGTAATGTTCGCCTTGCTGTTGAGATAGGCTTTCGCCGCCGACAGGCTTGTGAAATCCTTGTGATCATGGAAAGCTGGATCTTCATCCGCATCCAGATAGACGCCCATTCCGCGGCCGTTCAGCGTCGGAACAAGCCAGTCGATATTCTTCTCCTTCGTGCGGGTTTCCTCGCTGCTGATGGAGAATTTCAGCTTCCAGAACCACCACGCCTCATAGCGCATTACCACGCTTCCTTCGACATCCTCGCGCATCACGCGGACAAAGCCGAAGCCCATATCCGGCGCGTTCGCACCGGTCACGCGGTATTCGTCCGTCGCCACAACCTTCTCGCCCAGCAGGGCCGCGCGGACCGCGCTCTTCAGGCCGCTGGGCTCAAAGTCCAGCGTATAGCCGGTAGCTCCCTTGTCGACGTCCAGAAGGACATCGTCCCCGTAGAACTCACCGTCCGCTGTTTCCCAGTTCAATGTCGCCCCGCGGGCCTCCGCCACCACGAAGCCATTGTCATAGGTGATTCCCGTCCCCGGCGTGTAAGAGTTGATCTTTGCCGCCACCGGGTAAACCATGCCTACGTTCGGTTTCATTTTCTTCCCTCCAGTTATTTCTGCATTTTCTCAAAGGCTTCCTCGATGGTTGCCTTCATCGCGTCCATTGATTTCTGTCCGCCGCTGCGCTCCGCTTTCCTGACAAACGGCTGTCTGTTCATGAAGCTGGTCCCTGAATTGATCGCGTTTACGATCTTCGGAATCGGTACGGTTTTGCCTTTCAGCTGTGCGTATCCCGCGTTTCGGTATCCTACAGACGTATCAACCTCCGCGCCGTTCTTGTCGAACTTCGCGATGCCTGCGCCGACGGATTGCACGATCTCCTTTTCCTCCAGAGACGGCAGCCGCCTTTCGCCTTTTGAGCTGGAAGCCCATTTGAACGGCGCTGTTTTGATTCCGTCCGCGCCTTTTCTGACTTCCTCCGCCATGATCCCGGCGCCTTTATACAGTGCCTGAGCGGCCACCCCCGGCGCGGCTTCGGCCATCTGACCCAGCAGTTCGCTGATCTCCGTCATGCCGTCAACCCTCATCTCGTACCGCATCGCAGTCCTCCACTTCAAAAACCCATTCCCAGTGAAAGATCCTGTTTTCTCGCTCATATTGGTGGCTGTTCAGTCTCCAGCTTGCCCCGCAATGCTTCGTCAGCGTTTCGTTAATCAGACGGACCCATCCGGCTCCGTCCTTCGCCCTGCTGAACAGGTCCACGCTGCCTTCATATGCTGAGGCCAGCTTTTTACCGTCCCCCACCATCGCGTCCGCCTCAAAGTCCAGCGAAACAATCCCGTAGCTTTCCCAGTCCGGTCTCGTGTCCCATTCGTCTTCGGCCATCGGCAGGATGATTTTGTTCTGATAATTCCCCTGGTAGAGTGATTTCAGCGCCTGCACCAGATTTCTGTAGTCTGTCGGCATGTTACAGCACCTCCGACGGTTCCGTCCACGTTCCGCTGTTTCCGAGGTCCCTGTGAATACTCAGGATGACCCCGTTCCAGTCCTTGTGCGGATCGGCGTCATCCACAAGCCAGCGCTCGCCGTTGTATTCCAGCTCACGCTCTCCCTTGTATTCCCTGTCATACGGTATCAGCAGCTTCGCGTACTGCGCCAGTCCGTCCCCGCCCGCCTGCGCTTTCTCCGCAAGCGTCCGGCTCATCTCCTGGCATTTCACTTTCCGGCGTTTTACCACCGGATCCGTTCCGACCTCGTGCGCGTCCGGACTGAAAGAAAGCAGCACGCAGCTGGTCATCCTCCTCATTCCGTCGTCACCTCGCCGTATACGGTATAGCTTTTGCTGATACGCAGCTGCCCCTTCAGGCTTTCGTAAGCCTTCAGGAGATTGTCATAGTTTGGCGGGTTTCCGATCCGCATGTCGCACCAGGTGGCGATTGTCGCGATGACCAGGTCATCGGTTACTGTGCTCGTGTCCGTGATGATCAGCTGCTCCGGCTCTGATGTCGTCGCCGGCTGCTTCTGGATGGTGATATTGACCTCCCCCGGCAGCACGATCTCCGCCGTCCTGGTCAGATCCAGCACGCATGCCCTGATCTCCCGGACGATCTTTTCATCGTAATCGTCGCCCTCGATAAACGTGAGCATCGCTTTTACTTCCGCAAACATCGCTTCACATTCTCCCCGCCATATAGTCCTCGTATAGTTTCCGCGTGTACAGGTGCTTTGCCGGGCAGTGGGTATCAATCCACATTTCAAAGCCCGCGCATTCCGCGCGAACGCAGAAATGCCGGTCTTCTCCCCGCAGCGCGGAGTGAATATTCCGGATCCGTGTATAATCCACGCCCGCTTCGAGCACCTTCCGCTTTACCAGTGTCAGAGCGCCGGTCATGCCGACGCGGTACAGTCCGGGCTTTCGCCATTCTTCCGGCATGCCGGAAGCCTGATCATGCATCCAGGCGTTGCACCAGTACCGTCCGTTCGGCGCCTGTGTCCAGAAGATTTCGCTGACGATATCCCTGTCCGCCTCGATCAGCGTCCGCAGCGTCCGTGGATCAAGCACAATATCCGTATCCACGCTGAACCAGTAGTCAAAGTCCCATCTCAGCGCTTCCCGGATCGTCCTGTTCCTGAGATCGCCCATCTTCCACATCAGATCGAGCGTCCACAGATGATCGTCGCCTGTCTTCAGGTATTCTTCCCCGGTCTCCATGATTTCATATTCCGCGCCGCGGATCGCCGGAATCACCTCTGGACAGTCGTTTACCACAAAAAAGCGGCTGACCTCGTATCCTTCCGGAATCTCCAGGCGGTCAAGGCCGTCCTGGTACGCCTCGAAGATATCGACGTCCTGCCGCAGCGGCGCTGTAATCAGTATCCGTTTCATTCCGCAGGCGCCTCCCCCGGCCAGATCGCCACGTGGGCGATATGTCCGACTCTCACTGTCGGCTCACACCATATTTCCGCGCCTGTCGTATTGGCCCGCCAGCAGAAAGCCAGATCTTCCCCGTATTCCTCCGTCGGTGTGAAACAGGTTCCGTATTTGTTCTGCACCGCCTTCAGGATCTCCGTGGAAATGATCGTGCACGCCATCCCGCATCCCGCGACCCGGAACGGCTCAATGCCGTACTCCTCGTTTTTCACCCGTTCAGCCGGCTGCAGGCTGCTGAAAACGCAGCTCCTGTACGGCGGCCGCCTGCTCTGGAACGCGCCGCAGACAAAATCCTTTTCGCAGAAAAGCAGATCCTCGACCACTGTTTCATGAAAGACCATGTCACTGTCGAGAAAGAGAATATGCGTAAAGTCTTCGTTGATGGCTTTGCAGCACAGGCTGTTACGCGCCAGATAAACCAGCGTCCCGGTCTGGATCTCGCAATGATACGCGATTCCCTCCCGCTGCAGGTGCTGTGTCAGTTTCAGCAGGCTGACGGTAAAATCCGCGTGCATGTATTCCGTGCACGGCACGGCGATCAGCAGTCGCATCGGCTTTCTCATGGCTTGCTCCTTATTTCTTCTTTGTCCGCGTCTCTCTCGCCGCGGTTTTTTCTTCCGGCGTTTCGCGCCTTTCCGGCTCGTTCACCTTCTCCGCGCTGCCGGTTGTCAGCAAAAAACCGGCCTCCGCCGGGGAGACTTCGACAATCTCCCCGGCCTCATGCCGGATTCTGGCTGATCTGAGCAGTTTCAGCTTCATCCCTCAGCCCTCCGCGATTAGGTCGTTTCAGAACCGGCGGCCTTCTTGACGTTCACGAAGCGCCCGGGGCCGGTGACCTTGTGGCCCGCGTACTGCCGGCCGTGGACCTTCACCATATCAGCTTCGGCTTCGCTCAGGTCGTCCCACTTGGTGATAACGCCTTCGCCTTCCGGATAGTTCACCTGCGCGCCGTCCAGGTCGCCGACGATCATCCATACCGCATTGGCGTCCGCGGTGGAATATGCCGGCAGAGCGCTGGAATACAGCACCGGCAGTCCGTCATACGGATCCACGGCGAAGTTGCCGGCCACCCGCGCAGCCTGGAAGGCAGCGGAGGACAGGCGGTTGATGATCACAACCACGTTCCGGGCCTCATCGGTCAGGTTCGCCTCCGCCAGCGGCACGATGGTCAGGCTGGGCTCGCCTTCGATCTTCGGAATGCCGATGGCGCTGGAAGAATGGGACGTGCTGGCGCCCTTGATGTCGTTGATCACCTTCGCGCTCAGCAGCTTGATGATCTGATGCGCCAGCTCCGTATAGACGTAGGTGACAAGCGCCTCGCCGCCGGTGGCGATAATCTCGTCGCTGATCCGGATGAATTTCTTGATCATGACCGGCTTCAGTTCGACGATGCCCAGGGTCAAATCTTCTTCGGTGATGGCGGTCGTGCCCTCGAGATGTTCATATGCAGGATCTGCAGCCCGCTCGAACGGGACGCGCAGGTTGCCCTTGAAATAGGTCTTGCGGACCCGGCTCAGGATCTGATCCTCTTCCCGTGCGGTCCGGACGATGCCGTCGACCAGGGAAGGCACGGGCATCTGACCGCTGGCAGGCGCGTTTTCGCTCAGCAGCGCGCGGCACTCTTTGTCGTCGCCGGTCTGCAGATAGCCGGCGAAGGCGTCCAGATATTCCTGAGATCCGCGGATCTCTTCCAGGGTCTTCGCCTTCACTTCGGGCTGATGGACCTCACCGATCGCGATGCCGGCAGCGCCGCTGGCGATGGCCTTGCGGGTTTCCTCCGCCTTCTTCGCATTCTCCCGGATCTCGTCCGCATTCTGACGGAGTTCGTCCATCTCCTTCTTCAGCGCGTCCAGGTCAGCGCCTTCCTGCTCCATCTCCTGAAGGATGGCGGCTTTACGGGTTTCGATTTCCTGCATAGTCTTGTACTTCATGGGATTTTCCTCCTTAAAATGATTTCGCCGAAATGGCAATTTGTTTTTGTTTCCGCTCCCGTGCCTCCCTGGCAAGCAACTCCTGCTTAACCCCGTCGATGACTCCCTCGCCGATGTTCCGTGCGGATATTTCAGTCGCATCGTTCGCTGGGATCGATACGGCAGAAACGTCATACAGTTTTTTGATTTCCGTGATCTTCCGGTGAACGGTGATGCTCCCGGTTTCCTCGTTCCGTTCTTCCTTCCGTTCGTCCTTCCGGACCTTGAATCCGAAGCTCATCTTCGTGGTATAGCCGCCCCGGATTTCCTCATACAGCTGCCGGCCGATCTCCGTTCCGCCCAGATCCGCCCGGATCTTCAGCCCGCGTTCGTCCACCTTCAGCTCCAGCGTGCCGTTCGAGATCCGGGCAAATACCCGGCCCTCATGGTCATACTGCATGATGACGTCTTTCATATCGGCTTCGTCAAAGGCCCGGCGGTCGACGCTCTCCATCACCTGAAAGCGCTCGTCGCCCCAGAGCCTGTATTCCTGATCGAAAACAGTGGCGTAGCCTTCCACGATCTTTTTCCCGTCCTGTTCCTCGCGCACTTCCAGCGCAGTCACGTTGATTTCCCGGTATTCCCGGTCTTTTGTGTTAATCGGCATTTTTTTCTCCTCCGTTCCCCGTCTTGTCCTCCGGCGGGTTTGTGATGTCGTAATATTCCCCGCGTGCCGGGATCTGGCTCCCGTACGGTTCCGGCAGCGGCGTCAGGTTGGATATTTCCCGCAGCTCGTTCCTGGTCATCAGTCCCCGGTCCGCGTATGTCTGGATCGCGTTCAGCTTGTCCGCGTTCGACATGTACTGCAGCCGGTTGCTGGAGAAAAAAATATCGTTCCCATACTGCTGCTCCCGCAGGCTGAAGATCATTCCGGAGGTCACTTCGCTCAGCTGGATCGCGAACCATTCGACCGCGCCCTCGTAGAAAGCGAGCCACTTATCACCGAAAGCCTGATTCTGCAGGATTTCCTCGTTTACGGTGAAGTAGTCAAAAACGTGATTGTCGATCAGTTTCTGCTGGTCCGCGTCGACTTTGTACGCCTCCTGCTTCAGCTGCTGCACGTTGTTATACGTGTTCGGGAAGAGAATCATGCCGCCGGTTGTCTTTTTGTTCCCAAAGGTGAACTTGTTGAACCGCTCCATCTCCGCGGACAGGTCCTCATCCGATGCCCAGTTATCACTCTGGGCGCTGAACCGGTAGCTGGCGCCGTTCCGGATGCCTTCCGTGATTCCCTGGCGCTGCATCTCGATCAGGTCCAGCACCGGTTTGATTGCCGCGTTGCTTTCCCCGAACAGCTCATTCTTGTACTGGAACCGCGTCAGGATTCCGCACCGGCTCAGCTCCACCGCGGCCCGCTTGTTGTTCGCCAGGTAAAACCGGATAAACGGATCGCCCTGGTATTCCACAACCTCCCAGCGTTCCGGAATCAGGTTGATGATTCCGACTGTGTCCCCGTTCCGGTCCAGCGTCGGCACGATGAATGCCGTATTCCGCGCGTACAGCACCACGGCTGTCTGATACAGAAATTTGCTCCATGTCTGGAAGACGTTCGGCCGGATCTTCAGCCTGTTCTGCAGCTCCGGCAGCGCTTTCCCCTGCAGGTTGACTTTCAGCTTCGCCGCGTGCCGCCCGTGCGCGTCCAGCGCCGCGCGGATCAGATCCGCCTCATAGATGGATCCGCTCCACGTATGAAACGCCGGAGTATATCCCTCCAGCATCCGGAAGGTCGTCGCCGCCTTCAGCTTCTCCGGCTCTCCCTTCTTGCCGAAGATCTTCTCAAACATTCCCATCTGTTTCTCACCCTCTCGCCTCGTTTATCAGGCGCTTTCCCAGTTCCGCCCATTTGAACTGCCGCATGGCCATTGCGTCCAGCAGCGCCGCCATGCCGTCCACGTGCGCGTTTTTAGATATCTTGACCAGCTTTTTCCGCGGATGCGCGTATTCCGTGTTTCTTTCCATCTGCTGCGCGCTGTCGGCAAAATGGATTTTCAGCAGGTCGTTGTCGTCCATGTCCCGGATCCTGCCCTCCCGCAGCATCCCCTCGAATGTATCCTCCACGCTCGACAGGTTGAATCCCTGTGTCACGCTGTCCAGGTGAAAGCTCTTTCCCTGGAGTTTCTGCACCATATCCTGCGCGGACCATCTGTCGTATCCGATCTGCAGCGGAAAGATCTTGTATTCCTTGACCAGGTTCATAAACCACAGGACCACATCGTCGTTGTTGACGAACTCCTCGCCGCTCAGGCTCAGGAGCCCCCGCTTGATGTAGATCTCATACGGGATATTGTCCCGCTTCGTCGCTTCCTCCAGGCGTTTGTTCGGCAGCCAGAAGTGAGCATGCACCCACAGGATTCCGTCGACCTCTGTCACGATGCACGCGCAGGTCAGGTCGACGCTCTGGGATAAATCGACTCCCCCGACGCAGTAATGATTTTTCAGCGATTCCAGGCTTTTGTGATGGCCGAATGCTTTCCTGATATCCTCCGCCCGGAGCCACGCGGTACTTACTGACT
>Ga0310690_10010955_pt1 | contig 11226 bp, 11 predicted proteins | sample AusTroGonzalo_MG_2_FD_207661 | JGI IMG/M metagenome (GOLD analysis project Ga0310690, IMG submission 207661) | Bovine rumen microbial communities from tropical cattle in Woodstock, Queensland, Australia - Gonzalo_04 (v2) (version 2) | ecosystem: Host-associated > Mammals > Digestive system >...
CGCGGCAGTGAAGGCGATGCGCGGTCGTTGCAAGCTCATAGCGCATGTGGGCGCGAACAACACGGACGACTCCGTTGAGCTCGCGCGGCACGCGGCGGCGATCGGCATCGACTGGGTGAGTTCCGTGGCGCCGCAGCTCTACCGCACTTCGTTCGACGCCACGATGTACCACTATCGCCGCATATCCTCGGCCACAGACCTGCCGTTCATGATCTACTCGTTCGGCGCGGCGCTAGTGCCGGAACGCGACATCCGCTTCTTCGATCTCCCCAACGTGAAGGGCATGAAGTACACGGGCCGCGATTACTATGCCGCCCAGCGCCTCAAGCGGAAGATCGGCAAGGAGACCATCTGGTTCGCCGGATGCGACGAGCAGCTTCTGTGCGGACTCGCGCTCGGAAACGTGTTCTCCGGCGGCATCGGCACCACGTACAACATCATCCCCGCGCACTTTGCGAAGATCTGCGCGCTGGCGGCGAAAGGCGATTTCCGCGCTGCCGCCAAGTGGCAGGACGAGGCAAACCGCGTCGTCGAGCTGATGATCGAGAGCGACAACTGGAGCTACCGCAAGGCCATGATGAAGTTCGTCGGGATCGACTGCGGACCGTACCGTCCGCCGTTCGAGCCGCTGACTTCCGCGCAGTACACTGCCTATGCCCGTCGTTTCGCGGCGCTCGGCATAGCGAAGCGCAACCAGGCGCTCTAGCACAGCGATTGGCCGAAAAGCATTTTCACGGTTGACGATGCGGGGGATGGCGTGATATAATTTCCGCGTTTCTACAAATAGAATCACTTGCGAGACGTGAAGGTAGATGGACAGATGCCGCGGCTGAAGGTTTGCGGAATAAACGATGCCGAGTTCGCGCGAGCGGCAGATGCCGCCGGCGTGGACTATCTCGGTTTCATCTTCGAGGTGTCGAGTCCGCGCTGCGTGACGGAGCTGCAGGCGCGAGAGATCGCAAGCGGGCTATCTCGGCGCGTGCGCAAGGTAGGGGTCTTCGTGCGGCAGCCTGTCGAGGAGATAGTGGATACGATGCGGCTTGCCGGTCTTGACGTGGTGCAGCTGCATCGGGCGGCGACAGAGAAAGAGGTGGCGGCTTTGCGGGATGCGGGTTTCGAGACTTGGACGCTCGACGGCGGCGCCGACGGAGATGCGGTGGTTATAGATTCGCCGCGTGGCGGCGGGTCTGGGACGCGCAGCGACTGGAGCCGCGTGGCGGCGGCGCACGGGCGCGGCGTGCGGGCCGTGCTTGCGGGCGGTCTGGGCGCGGACAACCTGGCCGAGGCCGTCGCAACGGGCGCGGACGTGCTGGACGTCAACAGTTCGCTCGAGACGGCGCCGGGCGTCAAGTCGATCGAAAGACTCAACGAACTTTTCGCGAGGACAAGGACATGAAAAAAGAAGCACACTACGGAATATACGGCGGACAGTATGTCGCCGAGACGCTGATGACGCCGCTCCTGGAGCTGGAACGCGCATATGCGGAGGCAAAGGCCGATCCCGCGTTCCAGGCGGAGTTCGCGGAGCTGCTGAGGGACTACGTGGGGCGGGAGAGTCCGCTCACGTTCGCGCGGCGGCTCTCGGAGCATCTGGGCGGCGCACGCATCCTGCTGAAGCGCGAGGATCTGAACCACACCGGCGCGCACAAGGTCAACAACGTGCTCGGCCAGGTGCTGCTGGCGCGGCGGATGGGCAAGAAGCGTCTCATAGCGGAGACGGGCGCGGGCATGCACGGCGTGGCGACGGCCACCGCTGCCGCGCTCTTCGGGATGCCGTGCGAGGTGTACATGGGTTCCATAGACGTGGCTCGCCAGGAGCCGAACGTGGAGCGCATGAAGATGCTAGGCGCGACGGTACACGCCGTCGAGGAGGGGAGCGCCACGCTGAAGGACGCGATGAACGAGGCGATCCGCGACTGGACTAGCCACCCTGAGGAGACATTCTACGTGATCGGCACGGTGGCGGGACCGCACCCGTATCCGCTCATGGTGAAGGACTTCCAGAGCGTGATCGGCAAGGAGGCGCGCCGTCAGTGCCTGGAGAAGTACGGCAAGCTGCCTGATCAGGCGATTGCTTGCGTTGGCGGCGGTTCTAACGCGATGGGCCTGTTCGCGGGATTCCTCGATGATCCGTCAGTGAAGCTCGTTGGCGTGGAGGCCGGCGGCAAGGGACTCGCCACGGGCGAACATGCGGCCTCAATCAACGGCGGCACGGTGGGCGTGCTGCACGGTTCCAAGACCTACCTTCTCCAGACGCCGGACGGACAGATAATCGATACCTATTCGATCTCCGCTGGCTTGGACTATCCGGGAGTAGGTCCGGAACACGCATACCTCGCCGACAGCGGCCGAGCAGAGTACACGACCATCAATGACGACGAGGCCGTGGCGGCCTTTGACGCGCTATGCCGCTTCGAGGGTATCATCCCCGCGCTGGAGTCGAGCCATGCCGTAGCCGAGGCAATCAAGCGTGCTCCTTCACTTCCGAAGGAAGCCATCCTGCTCGTGAACCTATCCGGCCGAGGCGACAAGGATCTTCATAGTATATTCAAGTACAAGAAAGAACATGCGTAATGAATAGGATTCAGAAACTCTTTGCTAAGAGCCGCGCCGAGAGGCGCGGAGCATTCGTCGCCTATCTCACGATGGGCGCGCCCACACTTGAGGCGAGCGTCGCCGCAGGCGACACGCTGCTCTCCAACGGCGCCGACATACTGGAGCTCGGCGTGCCGTTCTCGGATCCGATGGCCGATGGGCCGGTCATCCGCGCGGCTGCGCGCAAGGCGCTGGAGAACGGCGTCAATCTTGCTCAGATCCTAAAGGCGGTTGGACAGCTGCGGGCGAAGCATCCTGACGCTCCGCTCGTGGTGTTCTCCTACTACAACATCATCTACAAGTATGGTCTCGAACGTTTCGCGGCCGATGCGTCGGCTGCCGGAGCGGATGCCGTGCTGGCGGTGGACGTGCCTCTGGAGGATCGCGACGAGATACTGGACGTGTTGCGTCCGCACGGTCTCACGCTCGTGCCGCTAATCGCGCCAACGACTGGGTTGGACCGTATCAAGGAGATTGCTGCAGGCATGGAGGATTCCTTCCTCTATGTTGTGACCGTGAAGGGAACGACGGGAGTTCGCAACGAGCTGCCGCCCGATCTTGCGGCTCGCCTATCTGCAATCAAGGCGGCGGTTGACGTGCCTATCTGCGCCGGGTTCGGCGTGTCCACGCACGCTCAGGCGGGAATGATCTCAAAGGCGGCCGACGGCTACATCATCGGTAGCGCGCTGATGAGAGTCCTGACGGACAGTCCTGACCCGACCGCTGCGCTAGCCGCATTCGCAAAAGAAGTCACCGGAACCGCAACGCAGGGCTAGGCTTGTGAACCGTTTGGCCGGACGATCGCCTTCACGGGAGCGCGTTTCTCAATATTGCGAATCGTCAAGACCAGATTCTCACCTGTGAGATTGATTAGGCCTGCTCCCACCTCTCCATGAAAGGTGCTTCCGTCCTTGCGGTGGCACCGGGCGGAGATCAGCACGCGGCGGTTGCCGTGGAGGCTGCTTTTCATTTTTGCGAAAATCTGCGGGTTTATGCCAGGTATGAGCAGCCCCACGGGTTCGTCCCATAACTCTTCGCGCGAATGACCGAGAATGGATGGAACACGTTCGTTGCAATCGACCACATGTCCGTTGTCGTCAAGGATCAGCACGGCATCGTAGATTGCGTTCATCATCTGGTAATATAGCGCTTTCTGCCCTTGTTTTGGTCGTATAGGTACCGAAGGAGCAGCCTGCGCCGTGGTGGCGGCAGGAACGTTCGCGGTTGGCGTACTACTAGACGGAGACGTTGGGGCTACTTCTGCAAGCTGCGCGGCGGGCATGACAGTCTCTTCTGCCTTTTCGCTTGCAGCCGCTTCCTCATTTTGCTTTTTAAACCACAGTTTCATGTGACAATTCCTTTTGTCCGAACGAATTGTAGCAGAATCAATGCCATATCGGACAACCCTCTTGGCATGGGATTTGCTTTATCAATAATGTAGGCAAGTGGACAATTTGGGAGAACAGTTATGGAAGAGGCACCAAAGAAGCGGGCATATACAAAGAGTCGGTTGATAAAGGAACTGGCATTTCGGGCTGGGATTTCCCAGCGGCAGTCGTGCGCTGCGCTCGAGGCGATCATCGAGATTGCCTACCGCGAGGCGCGTACGAACTATTTCATATTGCCTGGGCTTTGCAAATTTGATGTCGTGCGTCGGGCGCCACGTACGGTCCGCAATCCCAAGACGGGTGAAAAGATGATGTTGCCGGAGCGAGATGCGTTGCGCGTGGTGCTGTCGAAGCGCGCCAAGGAGACGGTTGTTCCGCGCGTTGTGCCTGTGAAGGAAGATGCTGCATGCTTTGTGGCCGAAGAAGAAACCAAGAAGGTTGTCGAGGAAGAGCTCAAGGTTGTAGAAGAAGAGCCCAAGATTGTTGAGGAAGCGCCCAAGGTTGTAGAAGAAGAGGCCAATGTTGCCGAGGAAGAGCCCAAGGCTGTAGAGGAAGAGACCAATGTTGCCGAGGAAGAGCCCAAGGCTGTAGAGGAAGAGACCGCCAGAAAGGCCGCAGAAGAGACGCAGGAATCGGATACTGACGGATTTATCGAGGCCGCCATCACCGAAGATAACGCCATTTCCTTCAAATGCACCACGTGTGGGCAGGAGGTCGTCGCACCTAGTGAAGCGGTAGGATACGAGGCCGAATGTCCTGCGTGTGGCGCGATTCTGCTTGTGCCATCGGTCTCGGAGCCAGGGACTACATACGCTAAAGACGGCGGCGCTGAGCAGAAGGAGGTTGTCTCGGTCCAGGAAATCGAGAACCTCAATCCAGACCAGCTCAAGAGCCGCACCATCCGCATCGACGCGCTGATGTTCGACGAGGAGATCAACACGACACCTTCAGCAGGCAACAAAACCTCCGACGCGATGAAGGGCCGCACAATGCGGATTGATCTGCCGGACGAATTCTAATTAAAGGTTAAAAGATTAAAGGGTTAAAAGGTTAAAGGGTTAAAGGATTTAAAGAATAAGGCTGAGAGATTAAAAGGCTAAAAATCCCCCACACACATAATCTTTTAACCCTTTAACCTTTTCTCTGGCGTAGCCAAAGGATAAGCAAGATTAAGGCAATTATAGCCACGATTCCCAGGCGGGCGTGACGAAAGGCCGCGTCGGGGTCCGAAGGGGGCTTGACGGGTTCTGGCTGTATGGTCTGAGTTGCCGTCTCGGCGGCTGGCTGCTCGGTATAATCAGAAACTTCCGATTGCTGCGCGAGAAGAGCTGGATGTACCTCCCGCCCCTCGGCGATAGCCTTTGCCTGGGCTTGTCCCTGTTCGACGTCGCGCAACTGCTGCTCCGTCACCAGCATTATGTCTTCGTTTGCCTCGATCATTAGTTGGTAGTTGGTAGATGGTAGTTATTGAACAGGAAGGCTTGTCAATTGGAGACTTCTCGCCAGGAAAGGGTTTGGGGTGGGCGCGAAGCGTCCATTGGCAGGCCGAGCGCATTGGACATGCTTCCTGAAAGTCCGGAATAGAGGCGGTGATCCCAATTGATCTTGAGCGCGGTCTCGTAGATCATCGCCTCGTTGCGGCAGACGAGCGAACCGTTGATGGTGCAGTTTCCGATGTGGCCGATGATGCCATGGTTGTTGTACATGACGGCATCTATGCGTGTGATGGTGGGCTGGTAGGCGCCGCGGGATGATTGCGTGTCGGCGCAGAGATGCTGGATGAGCTTTTCCGGGCAGACAGACTCGTAGTATTTGCGCGTCTGCGAATCGGCCACGGTGGTCGTGGTCTTCTGGACTCTGCGGCCGTTCTCGTATACCCATTCCGTCTTTGTGCTGACCTCAACCTTCTTGCCGCCGTCCTTCTGCGTGTAGTCGCCGCAGAACTTCGATTCGTTGGACGTCCAGCCGTATTCCCTGGTGCGAGGATAGCCGATGGTGTTGTCGGAGGCGTCGCAGATGTACTGCTGAACGTATGGGCCGTTCTTGAGGTAGTACTGGAGGCCGCTGGAACTTGAACCAAGCCAAGACGAAAGGGTATAATCGCCCATGACGATGTTCCCCTTTGCGGCGAGGCCGAGCAGATCCTTGGAAGCGTTGGCTGCGGCCGTGGCGTCCGGGTTTGTGTCCGGGTGGTTCCATCTCGGGGCGTTGACGTACTGGATCGTGCCGACGATGTGGATGTTGCGGCCAGAGTATATGGTGCCCTGTCCTTTGACGTATCCGCGGATGACGACATCTGAATCGATTACGACGGGTCCGTTGAGGATGATAGGGTTGGAAGCGGTGCCTTCGAGGACGAGGGCCCCCTTGTCCGAGAGGTTCGCATTGCCCGAAGGACCAACGCCGTCGTAGTGGGCGTTGATGGTGCCGAGCGCGGATTGCGTGACATTGCCGTTGGCGTCGATCTTGTATGAGATGCCGCCCGAGAGCGTGCCTCCGGAATCCTGCGCGTACTTGACGTATTCGGAGAGGTCGGAGATGTATGGCATGGTCAGCTCGTCCTGATAAGGGTGGAGCCGTTCGGTGAGGGAGACGGATGGGTCGTAGCCGCCGCCGTAATAGCCTCCTCCGGTATATGCGGGCGACGAGGGCCGCGCGGAGGTTCCGCAGCCGCTCCAATATTCGCTGAGGCTCTGCATCTTGCCGGTGTTCTGTATGGAGCCGATGACGCCCAGCTCGTCGTTCCTTGCGGCGTAGGCGTGTCCGTTGACGGTACAACCGGAATCGAGATAGAGGTTGCCGTTCGCGCGCACGTCGCCGTTCGCGGTGATGCCGCCGCCTTGGAACCAGCCATAGTTGTTGACGAAGTATGCGTTGTCGAACACGCGAGAACGCATGAGGGCGAAGCGGACGCGCTCCTCGATGGTTGATGACGAGACCGTGCCTCCTGGATTCTGGCGCGAGGCCGTGGCGCGCAGGGTGACGACGGCGGCAGGCTGGTCGGCTATGCGGCCCGAGAGCCAGACGACAGGCGAGACGGTGCATCCGCTGATGTTTGTCGTGCCGGGAAGGGTCACCACCATGCTGGAGCCGATGGAAGACGGCGTGGCGGCGGTGGTTGGCGTGGCCGGCGTGCCGCGAGAATACGTGTCAAACCAGTTGAACGCCGTGCCGGTCATGGTGCCGATGCGCACCGAACTGCCGCCGGAATAGGCGTAGAAGGTGCGATATATCTCAAGTTTGACGGCCTCGATGGCTGACTGTGCGGCGAAGCGGCAGACGGAATTGCCGCAGTGGATTGCGGTCATGCGCGTAGTGAACGACACGTAGTTCATCACTGCGGCGATCGCGATGGAGCAGACAATCAGGAGAAAGATGGCGGTCGGCAGGATGAATCCACTCTGTGGAGATGGCTTTTTCATGGCGATTCTCCCTATTGCGGCAAAAGTATCCACGTGCCCTGCCTGACGGACTCCTCGGTAGAGCTGCCCAGTTCAATCCTGATGCGCGGGAGTTCGACGGTATGCGTCCAATCCTGCTGCATGAGGAATCCGCTTGGCCTGAACCACTCCAGGTTGACATCCGTGTGAGACAGCCTCTCGTTGAAAAATCCGCTGTTTCGCCAGACGATGCGGATGCGGTCTGGCTTGTCGTTGGCGGCATCCTGGTTCGTGGTCGGCCAGTCCATCGTGATGGACGCGGAGTCGGCGGATGCCTTGCCGGTGAGCAGCCCGCTACTTAGGCCCGGCCCGGCGCGGAAGAGGAGCTTGTCGCGGATGTCGCGTAGGACAAGGGTGGATTCCGCCTCGGCGATCGTGATGCGGAACATACGCTGGCAGAAAAGGAACATGCCGACGAGCGCAAGAGTCACGATGAGGGCGATGGACGAGGCGATCATCGTCTCGATAAGCGTGAAACCGGATCTGTCGGCGCGTATCGTCATGTCAGTTGGAGACTCTAGGTATGTCCGAACGGAAGACTTCGTTTGAGATGGTGAATTGGCCTTCGGAGCCATACTTCAGCGTTACGGCAAGCATCTTGCCGTTGTTGACCGGCGTGACGTACTCGCGGTATGCATACGAGGGCGGGTCGCCAAGCGATGAGGATCGGTATGGGGAGTCTGTGGCATCGGTGTTCTTCTCCGGAACAGTCTGGTCGACGGTAGACCTCATTTGCTCGTAGTCGCCGTAGAACTTCCGCCACAGCAGGTCGAAGGCGATGTTGTCGGCGCGGAGGGTCTCCGCGTTCTCGTGGGCGATCTTTCCGGCCACTATGAAAGCTTCAAGCGTGACGAGAACGGAGATGGCGGTCAAGGCTCCGGCGAGCATGACCTCGACAAGCGTCACGCCGGCACGCGCAGCTGTTCTGTCGCCGGAGATGCGCATGGCTAGTCACCTCCTGGCGCTGGAGCGTTGGCAGGCTCGTCGAGCGTTGCCTCCGAGAAGAGGCGATCAAGCGTTGTCTCCATCGTTCGCGGGTTGGCGATGTAGAAGCGGCATGGAGAGCCGGCGGCGGACTCCACCTGCTTCTTCAGGGCGTCGTCGAACGGGTTGAGGGTGGCGACAAGCAATGTGTCGCCTAGCTTGGCGAACGGCAGCACGCCGCGGACGCGCACGATGGAATCGGGGAGGGTCTGCGACAGCTCTCCGATGGCGGGGAACGTCTCGATGGGGATTGGCGGCGCACCAGTCTCGTCCGCAAGGAATGCGGAGACGGCCTCTGCCGTGGCCGTGTTCTCCTTCTCGATCTCGGAAAGGGTGGATACCAGAAAACATCCTGGCACGTCTGCGAGCGCAGTCAGTCGATCCTGAATGGCGTCCGCTGCGGCCTCGTCGATTATCTTGTTCTCTGCGAGGTGGCGGGCAAGCTTCTTCTCCGCCTTGATGGCGATGTACACGGCTGTGGTGGTCTTGTTGCCGGTAGCATGGGTTGCGGGATCTTCCTTGGGCGGCTCGTCAGCCTGCTGTGGACGCTGGGCGGCACGGATTCGCAGGATTGCGGCTCGCGCATCGGGCTCGGTATATTTCTCCAGCTGCTCGACAAGCTTTTCCGCCTCTTCGAAGTCTTTTTCCTTGAGGAGAACTCCGGCATACGAGACAAGGGCTCTGCGTTGCTTTTCGAGTTCGCCGATCTGCCCGTAGGCAACGCACAGGAACTGCAACGTGACGCGGTCGTCCGGCGTCAGCTGCAACATCTTCTCGAAGTAGGCGATGCCTTCTTCAAGCTTCGGGTCGAACTTTGGAGTCTCTGCCATGGGTGGTTTGGTGGTGGTTGGTGGGTTGTGGTGGTTGGTGGGTGGTGGTTGGTGGCGTTCCTATGTGCAATTTATAAAGCAGAAGATATGCCAATGTGTGGCATGATATCTGCTAGACATGTATTAAATGCCACTCATTCAGCCAATAAAGAAATCTCGCGCGCGTTCCGCAAGCTTCTCGGACGCGCTGCTGAAGTTCAATGTCATTTCTGCCGACAAACTGGCAGTTGTGGCAGAGGAGGCGCGTCAGGACAAGCAACCGCTGGAGCGTTATCTCGTCCAGAAGAACCTTGTCGATCCTGCCGCTTTCACGCTGGCGGCGGCGGCATACCTCAACATGCCGCCGTTGACGTTGCCTGAAAACTACTCGATTTCGCAGGAACTGATTGGAATAAAGCCGCTGGACTTCTGGATGAAGGCTAAGGCAGTGCCTGTGATGAAGCTGTGCGGACGGCTCACGATCGCGTTCGCGGATCCGTTCGACCTGCCGGCGCAGGAGGAGGTTTCGCGTGCGGCCGGCGGGCGCATCTGGTCGTGTGTGGCGCCCGAGAAGGACGTGATGGACGCTCTTGGCCGGCTGAAGGTCCAGGAAGACGCCGCCAACCCTGCGCTCGCGATGGAAAACATCATGAAGGGGCAGGATACCGAGATCGAGTTCTCTTCCGCAGAGGAGAAGGAGGACGCGATCGACGCCTCGGCGGAGTCCGCAGGCGAGGCTCCCGTCATCCGCATGGTGAACACAATGATGATCGAGGCGCTGAAGACGAAGGCGTCCGACATCCACTTCGAGGCAGGCGAGAAGACGTCGCGCCTGCGCTATCGCATCGACGGCGAACTTGTGGAACGGCCTGCTCCGCCGAAGGCGCTGCACTCTGCGGTCGTCTCGCGCATAAAGATCATGTCCAACCTCGACATCGCCGAGCGCCGCAAGCCGCAGGATGGCCGTTTCAAGGTGAAGGCCTTGAAGAAGGAGGTGGACGTGCGTGTATCCATCCTTCCCACCGTGCACGGAGAGAAGGTGGTGATGCGTATCCTCGACAAGGCTAACCTTGCGCCCGGCCTCGCGTCGCTCGGTCTTGACGACTACGCCTACAAGGCGATGAAGTTCGCGATCGACCAGCCGCACGGCATCATCCTCGTGACTGGGCCTACGGGCTCCGGCAAGACGACTACGCTCTATTCCTGCCTGCAGGACCTTAACCAGCCGAACGTGAACATCGTCACGGCCGAGGATCCTGTGGAGTACGAGTTGCCGGGCGTGAACCAGTGCCACGTGAACGTGGCGCAGGGACTGACGTTCGCGGGCATCCTGCGAAGCGTGCTGCGCCAGGATCCGGACATCGTGCTCGTTGGCGAAATCCGCGACAACGAGACGGCGGACATCGCGGTGAAGGCGGCCTTGACGGGCCACTTGGTGCTTTCCACGCTCCACACAAACGACGCGTGCGGCGTCATTCCTCGACTTATCGACATGGAGGTGCCGCCGTTCCTGCTGGCCAGCTCTCTGATCCTGGCTCAGGCGCAGCGCCTGTTCCGCAAGCTGTGCCCATTCTGCCGCCAGCCGGTGGAGGTGAACATGGAGCTGCTTGAGGCAAATCGGGTTGATCCCAAGCCGTTCGAGGGAGTGCAGATCTACGGTCCGGGAGGGTGCCCCAAGTGTCACAACTCCGGGTACAAGGGACGCGGGGCGTTCATGGAGGTGTTGCCGATCTCGAACGCCATTCGCGGCATAATCGAGAAGGGCGGCAACGCTGAGATGCTGCGGGTGCTGGCGATCCAGGAAGGCATGGTGACGCTAAAGGAGGCCGGAATGCGCAAGGTACGCGCCGGGATAACTTCCCTTGAAGCGGCCTTCGAAGTCACAGGAGGCGAATAGCCAATGGCTGGACGTGTCATCAAAGTCAAAAGGGCCAAGAAGCTTGCGGCGACGCAGGTCATTCCGTTTTCGCGCCAGATCGCGTCGATGCTTGGCGCCGGCATGTCCATTCT
>Ga0310690_10010959_pt1 | contig 11224 bp, 21 predicted proteins | sample AusTroGonzalo_MG_2_FD_207661 | JGI IMG/M metagenome (GOLD analysis project Ga0310690, IMG submission 207661) | Bovine rumen microbial communities from tropical cattle in Woodstock, Queensland, Australia - Gonzalo_04 (v2) (version 2) | ecosystem: Host-associated > Mammals > Digestive system >...
AAGGAACACGGTGTTTTCAATACCGACATCCACGCCGGATATCACAGTTATTATCAGTATCGGTCTGTCATCTTGAGTGATGAGAATGACAGGCTCTATCGCTACTACCTGTGATTCGAGAACTGAAAGGAGCACGAAGAAAATGAACCGCTACCAATACGCAGAACTCCTCGCAAAGGCCATCAGCCCCGACGCCACCGACGACGACCTCTTCGCCCTTGGGAGCTGGATGCAGGTCTACGGGTACGAATACTGGACCGGGGAATGCTGGGATATCAGCGACGAGGGCCAGCCGACCGGCAGCCGTCTCCTCTATCCGATCAGCACGGAAGACGATGACGAAGACTACAGCGCATATGAAATCCGATAATCGATCACGAGCTTTTCAGGTACCGCGCCCGGAACGATCCGGGTGCGGTGCTTTTTTCCGGGAAAGAATCATCGGAACTGTTATCATTACATCGTACATTTGATTTTGTTTTGAAGGAGGAAAAAGAACATGCCTGATATTCTCAGAGGAGAAGTCTACTATGTCTATCCCAACTATGCCGAAGTCGGCTCCGAGCAATGGGCCGGACGCCCCGCCGTCGTCGTGTCAGCCGATGTCATCAACTGCCATTCACAATGCGTGGAGGTGGTTTACCTCACCACCAGGCCCAAGACGGATTACGAGACCCATGCAATGACCAACGCCACCGGACGCCCCTCCACGGTCATCTGCGAGCAGATCACCAGCGTGGATAAGTCCAGGCTGGGGAACTGCGGCGGAAGATGTTCTGCCAAGGAGATGGCGAAGATCGACGAAGCGCTCCGCTTCTCCCTGGGTCTGAGCGTCCCGGAAGAAAACGCGGCGCAGGAAGCTGCGGAGTGCGAGGCTTATCCGACGCCCGCCGCGCCCGCGCAGGAAGACGACGCCGACCTGCTCCTTGAGCTGGCCCGCTCCGAAGCGTCTCTGGAAGCCTACAAATCTCTCTGCTCCGACCTTCTGGATCGTCTCAGCTCCACGGTCAGGCGCGGCGCGTAAAAGAAAGGGGTAATGAAAATGGCCACGTTCTATGAAGCAAATGTCGAAGACGATTTCAGCGGTATGAATCTGAACAACAACACCGTTCATCACGAGATGATCTGCGAGTACCTGACCAACCTCTACGCCCGGAAGAACGCCGACTACGGCGACAGCTTCCACCAGACCTTCCTCGAAGAGGGATGGGCGATGCCCCGCATCCGTCTGTCGGATAAGCTGAACCGCTTCAAGGCGCTGACCTTCGCCGCCGTGGAAGCCAAGGTGAAGGACGAGAGCATCCGCGACACTCTGATTGACCTCGCCAATTACGCGATCATGACGGTGATGGAACTGGACCGGCTCGCCAAAGAGGCGTCGAAAGAAAAAACGGGGGAGGATATCAATGACTGAACTCGACACCTGCCCCTTCTGCGACTCCAGGGCCGTGATGGAGACCTTCACCACCGCAGCGGAAAAGGTCCCCCGCTACCGTATCCGCTGCACGGGTGAGAAATGCCCCATCGACTCCGGCTGGGACTGGTTCGACCCCGAAGAGCTGGCAAAGTGGTGGAACACCAGAAAGAAAGGATGACCCACATGCCGAAGAAACGCGACTTCACCCCCCACCGTCGGGAGAGTCGCAACCTCCCGCCGGAGAAGCTGTACGATACCCTGTGCGGCATCTTCCCGGAGCAGATCGCGGCGGAGAAGTTCGAGCAACTGATGGGATTCCCGCCCACGATCCGCAAGGAACAGAACACGAAACTGGAACTGAATCTGGAGGTGAAAGAATGAAGAGCGAAGAAAGCGCCGGAATGAAACTGGCGAAAAAAATCATCCGGCTTCAACGCGACCTCAAGGACTGCCGGAACGAACTGTGCCTGAAGTGCGGGGACTATAAGATGGCCCACAAGGGGGCCTGCGACGGGTGCCGCTGGAAAGACCTGGGGGACTAGATGATGCCAAAATCGAAAGTCAAAAAACACGGCAGCGGGAAGCCCCACCGCCCCAAGCCCGTGACCTACGATCCGGTCTACACCGACGGTCTTACCGAGAATCTCCGCGCCGTGCTGAAATCCAAGCTCACCCTCAAGGAACTGATCGAGCTGGAAAAGCAGCTCCGCAAGGCCGTGGAGCGGACCGCCCGCCGCGCCACCTTCGACACCCATAAAGTTACTTGGGCGGTTTGCCTCCGGGTTTTGCACGACCGCTTCGGCTTTGAATCCGAACAAAAGAAAGCCCTCTACGACGGTGCGCTGGATTACCTGAAAGACATCCAGGACGGTCGCCTGACCGTCAAGGAAATGCTGGACACCTTGGAGAACGAAGACGGCGTGAGGCTCAAATGGACTGACGAGGAGGAGCTATGAAAAAAATCTACGCCTACGGGATGAGGCTACGCGGCTTTTCCCCCGGCTGCCAGCCCAAAGACGGCTTCGTGGAACGCTGCGATCTTCCCGACAGCAAATACTACGACATTCTGATCTACGACCGCCCCCTCACGGAAAAGGAAATGCGGGACTACGAACTTGACTCGATCAAGGTGCATGAACTTTCCGCCGGACGGGAATCGTAATGCACACAAAGAAATTTCCGGCGGGTGCTTCCAATGCCCCGCCGGATTTGCTATCATCATCCCATATCGAAAACAAAAATCATACTGAAAAGGAGAAATAAAAAATGAACAACGGATGGTACAGCGTAACGGAAGATAAAAAGCCCGAAAGCGGGGAAGAGGTCGTCGTCCTTTCCTATGCCGGGGATTTCCCCGCGCCTGAGGACCTCTTCGCCGACCCGATGGATCGCGCCTATACCCTGTGCAGCTACTTCTACCCCGGCGATCAGGACGAGCAGGAAGCCCCGGCGCATGTCGGCGCTACCCTCTCCGACTGCATGGTTCCTGTCACTTTCGACAAGGAGGGATTCTACGTCTACGAGGTCGGCGCGTCCGGCACTCTCGCATGGCGCTATATCGACACCATCAACGAGTCCCGTGGTGGCATCGTCTGCTGGAAGTCCCTCGACTGGCCCACGCCCAACTAACCACACTTCCAATAATCCATATCAAAGATGAAAAAAAGAAAGGAGATCCCGCATGAAAAAAATGTTTGCCGCCATCGCTGTGCTGTTCATTGTTCTTGCCCTTCTTCCGTCCTGCACCAGCTACCCGAAGCCTGACACTTCTCCGGGATATGCCATGAGCGAACCCAGGTATTATTCAGAGCCTTCCGCCACACCGCGCCCCACGGCAAAACCTTCTCCCACGTCCTCCGCGACGATGGGGGAGAAGAACGCCCTCAAAAGTGCGAAATCCTATCTCAGTCTTGGCACCGGCTTCTCCCGCTCCGGCCTGATCAACCAGCTCAAGTTTGAGGGTTATACGGATTCCGAATCGGAATACGCCGTAAAAAACTGCGGGGCCGACTGGAAGAAGGAGGCGGTCAAATGTGCCGCCGCTTATCTGGCCCTGGACATCGGCTTCTCCAAGTCCAAACTGATCGAGCAGCTTGAATACGAGGGCTTTACCCACGATCAGGCCGTCTACGGCGCAGAACAAAACGGATATTGATTCCGAAATTTCCACTTGCAATGCCGCTTCGCCCGTGTTATACTATCAGTACAAGATAACCGGGTGCGCCAACGCCCGGTCGCAGGAAGCAGCGTTTGGGGCGTTGCGGCTTTTCTTTCGGCTATCATACCCTTGGCGGGGTATTTTAGTAGGTTGCTATGCGACCTTTGCCGCCCGTTGCCCCAAACTTCGGACGGCAAAAATAAGCAATGAGGTCCGTCTTCTGCTGCTTGCGGAGGACGGACTTTTTTGCAAGGAGGAACCAACGATGAAAGAATCTTCCAGACCGGGCGTGATGATCTACTTCGATGACATCCGCCCCTTCGCAGACTACATGACCGACGAAGTGCTTGGAGCGTTCATCCGTGCGCTCATAGACTACGCACAGTTTGGAGAGTGGGTGGACGATGACTGCGATCCCAATGTGGTCGTTCCTCTCCGCATTTTCAAGCCGAAAGTTGACCGGGATGCCGAGGCTTACGAAAGCAAAAAGCTCCACGGTCAGTATATGACCTATGTGCGTCTGGCAAAACAACAAGGTCTTAATCCCGTGAGCGAAGAAGCGTGGAGGGCTTCCATTCGTGACGGAACTGCAAGCAACTATTAGTAACTATTAGTAACTATCAGTTACTATGCGTCACCATCTGCATCAGTATCAGCATTTGCAACGGCATCAGTAACCGCACCAGCATCCCCATCGGTATCAGTAACACATAAGCAATAAGTATCAGCAAAGCATGTGTATTCGGAAAAGGAAAAGCAGGGGGATGCAAGGGGGGCGAAAAGGGAAAACCAAAGCTTTGCTGTAACGTTACACCTTTACTTGCGGACGTCTGACTTTTTGTTGGGAGGGTTCTTCGATGCAGTCACAATCTTCATTCGTTCGGAAATTCTCGCCTGAACTCGCCAAAGAACTTGGGCTAAACCAGGCAATTGTAATCGGTCAGGTCGATTATTGGGTAAAAAAGAATCAGAACGCCAACATCAACTTCCACGACGGCAGGTATTGGACTTATAATTCGTTTGAACGGTGGCAATCCCAATTCCCATTTTGGAGTGTCGGAACCATCAAGCGTATATTTTCTGATCTCCGTCAGAGGGGGATTCTCCTTGTAGGGAACTACAACAAACTCAAGTTTGACAAGACGAATTGGTACACCTTGGATTATTCAAAGCTCTCGGAGTTAGTCAAGCCTAGCGGTGAAGATACCGCTCCAGAACCCTCGGAACAGATGGTAAAATACGAGGATTATATCGTATCAAAAGAATGGGAAGCCAAGCGCAAAGAACGCATAAAACGCGACCATTACCAATGTGCCATGTGCGGCACGGCCAAGAATCTGCAAGTCCACCACATCACCTACGAGCGGCTGGGCCACGAGGAGCTGGACGACCTGATTACCCTCTGTAAAGACTGCCACGCCAAGGTCCACGAAAACGACCTTGCGAAGAAAGGAGAACACACATGAATTACGAAAAGGCCACCGCCGCGTTCCTCAACTACTGTCGCGCCAGCGGCATGACCGCCGATACCGTGGAGAACCACGACCGCCATCTGCGCTACTTCGCCGAATCCGTTGACCTCCCCGATGAGGTCACCGTCGCTCAGATCGACGAGTACAAGTCCCTTCTCCACCTGCGCGGCCTCAAGCAGTCCTCCGTCCGCGCTTACCTCGAATCCCTGTCCCTGTTCTTCTCCTGGGCCACCGAGCGCAAATACTGCGCGGAGAACCCCTGCACCGCCTCCGCCATGAAGACAAGGGTCCCGCCCCCCGCGCCTTATAACCACATTCTCACCCGCGAGGAGATGGCCGCGCTCCTGTCCCCCGTCTGCCCCAAGGGCTGCACCCGCAAGCTCTTCGTCCGCAACCACGCCATCGTCACCGTCCTCCTCACCTCCGGCCTCCGCAACTCCGAGCTGCGCGACCTCCGCGTCTCCGACCTCATCCCGGAGGAGAACCGTCTCATCGTCCGCTGCGGCAAGGGCGGCAAGACGAGGACCGCCCCCTATCCCCCCGTGGCGCAGGAAGCCGTCGCCGCCTGGATGCATGACCCCCTGAGAGCGTCTACGTTGCCCTCTGACGCGTTTCTTTTTGGGAAGGGTACTGACACGGCGGCGTGGGTACAATTCAGTAGGACTGAACTCAGCACTATCGTGGAGCGTTTTACGAAGACGGTGCTTGGAAAGGACGCCGGAGTTCGCACCCACGCCCTCCGTCATGCCAATGCCAGCTATCTTTGGGACAGCGGCCTTTGCATGGAAGATATCCGGGATTTGCTCGGACATTCGGACGTAAAAATCAGCCAGATCTATATCTCCCGCCTCCGCCCGGAATCCGCAACGGCATCCGCCGCCGACGCCTTCTCCCACCTCTCCGCCGCAGTCTGACCCCTTGCATTCTTCCAAGGGTCGTGCTATGATATCCTCAGATACGCGGCGAAGCGGCGTTCGTTGTGTTATCTCCTTTCAATGGCACGGGCCGGGGCTTCACCGCCCCGGCCTGTGTTTTTTTGTGCCTTATTACATAGCTTGCTACGTTACTCGAACAGCACGATGGCCGTCCCCTCGTCGCCCACGGCGTAGTTGTCTATCGCGTAGCCCAGCTTCGCAGACGGTCCGCTGCGGGGATACGTCGTCGTGGGGAACATCTCCCAGCCGACGGCATACTTGAGGTAGACGCCGCTTCCGTCAATCCAGAGATAGCTCGCGTTCTCCCTGACGACGTTGCTTTGGGGGAGGGAAGAGGTCGTCAGCACGTCGCCGAACAAAGTATCCATCGTGGAGATATCCACCATATCCCTCACGGTTTCCCCGTTCACCGTGCTCTGCCGTATCAGCCGCCCGTAGGTGTTGGACTGAGGGTAATATGTCTTCGCGTCGGAATACCGCTCGATCTCCGTCAGCCCATCCTCCGGGTCTGTCAGAGACCATTTAAAGACGGCGTAGGGCGTACCGGCTGCGCTTTGGTCCTGGCATACGGCATAGCCGTACTGAGGATCTGCACCCAGCAGGGTCGCGTCATTTGAACTGTAGGTATTGTACCACAGGGCGTAATTCGTGGAATCAGTCAGGTTGCAGACGTTGTACCGGTTTGCATTATTCCCCAGATATCCCGACAGCGCATTGGTATAGACGCCCACCGTCTCGCTGTCGATGGGATACACCGCCGCCGGAGATTGCCTGAAGAGGGAAGTGTTGTACAGGTTTGCCAGCTGATTGGTCAGCACTCCGGCCTTGCTGTAGGTGAACACTCCGGCCCCAGCGTAGTATCCCTGGCTGACCGCCGCTCCCAGCACACCGTTCCGGTATCCCAAGATCGGCGCGGAGCTTCCGGGGAAGGTGATCTCTCCGCTCATGCTCCCGTCCGGGTAAATGACGACCCAGGAATTCGCAGAGGAGGAAGTTTTATAAGCGCAGCATTCCCCGCCGTTGAAGACGCGGAAGCTGTATGCGTCCGCCGTCGCCTGATAAACCGTACCGTCCAGGCCGTCTATGACGTTCAGCTTGCCGCCGGACAGGAAGTACATCTTGCTGTCGTTGTCCACGAAAAAGTCCCCGCTGTGGGCCGGGACGCTCCCGATCAACGATATTTTTTCAGAATCGTTGTAATAACAGCATACCGTATCCCCGACGGCGACTGCGCTTTGAACGACGGTGGCCTGCATCCGCTCCGAGGCGTTGGGGCGCAGAACGTCCCCGATCAGCTCCTTGGTGACGCCCTTCATGGCCCGCCCTGCGGACACCCCCAGAAGAAACGCTGCTTCCTTACGCATGATATTTCCTCCCTGAGATCACGCAGCCCGTGCAGATCAGGTTCCGATGTAATCGGAATACTTCGCCAGCAAAATCTGATGGTTGGCGATGCTCATGGTGGCACCTCTTTAGCTCAGGGACAGCAGGACAACAAACAAAGCACCGTTGCTATTATTCCCCGCGGCATACGGGATGGATACCGATACGGTGTCTCCTGCCTCCACTTGGTCAAAATAAACATCGTTGAACCTTGCGCCGCTGCTGGTCACATGAGACCTTTGAGTAAGCCCGCTTATTGTGTATGAATTGCCAGCAGACCCGCCTCGCATCGCAATCAAAAGCAAACACTCGTCACCCGTTGCCTGATAGCTATAAGTATAAGTCCCATTTTGACCCTGTTCAAAGAATAATTCCTTGATTACTGGGTTAACGGTATCGTTGAAGCAGAAGCATACAATCTCCGAATTATTCCAGTTGTCGCCACTAGAATAAGTCGAAGCATAATCTCCGTTGGCTTTTGCGCCGTAAACCAGTGCATAAGAACCGTTCCCGTCAGTGCCGCTACTCATTGCGGGGAGAAGATTTGAGGATGCGTCCCAAGCAGGGCTTCCACCGTTTTGAAGCATTGCCGCCATGCAATAAAGGGTGGGCTTGTTTGCCAAAGTGGTAGACGCAAAGCTGTAAGATTCAAGCGCATTCGTTGAAGCGTTCCAGCTATGAATCGGAACCATCTCTGCCGGGAGAATACCAATATAGTCAGCACCATACAGCAATTCTCCCCGGTCGTATCCGCTGTTTGCGTCCTGAATCGCCACAAGCCCATACGCTTGCTTCTGTGCCGTGCTGAGTGCGTTCCATTGTGCTCTTGTCAGCAGCGGCACATCACCACCTCCACCGCCAGAACCACCCATCATGACGGGATTTCCCCAGATGCTCATATCACGCCACCTCCGTCACGGTGCATTGCACCGTCATCGCTGAGGACGGAGCGGCCCCCACGGCATAGGCCGTCAGAGTCCCGCTGTTGTTCTCGATGACCAGCCCCGTCACGCCGCCGGAAATGAGGCTGGCGATCTGCGCCGCCGTGGGCTGGAGGTCCACCTTGCTGGAGGCTGTCACCGTCGCCCCGGTCACCGTCACCGTCTGGGTGTATGGGCTGGCGGAGCCGGTCCAGCTGGCGGAAAAGCTGATGCTCCCGACGGCTGGCGCGGGGGCCGCGCCCACCTGCGCCGCCGTGACGTTGTGAGGATTCGACGTGTCGGATACATGGGATGCCACCGCGTCGCCCATGCGGATGACCGACCAATGCGCCGCAGTCCAGCTCTCCGCAGTCGATATGCTCTGGTTCGCCCGGTACAGCTTGCCGCCGTGGGTGCAGAAGTCTCCCTTGCTATAGGTGGAGGAGCTGCTGTAGGGCTGCGCCAGGTTGTCGTCCCAGGGCGTCCAGACATAGCTGCTCTCTCCTGCGGAGGTGCATAGGTAGAGGTCGCCCGTGTCCGAGTTCTCATAGATCTGACCCACGGTCCCCTCGGTATACTGCGTGGGTGCGCCGCTCCCGCTGAGGATCTGAGAGTCCGCGATCGTCCCGGACATCGCCAGCAGCTCCGTCTGGTTGATGGCGGGCGGCTGGTCGTTCACCCAGACCGGGGCGACGTATTTCCCCTGATAGATCGGCATGGCTTATGTCATCCTTTCCAATAGTTCCTGCGTCCCAGGCTCAGCGCCTCACTCCACGAAATCGTCCGGCGTGATTTTCTCCACGCCCGTGATCTCCAGCTTCGCGGCCCCGTTGAACCGTTCCGCCGCCTGATTCCTGGCCCGTTCCTTGGCCCGCTCCTCGCTTTCCGCCTTGACGCGGAACAGATATTTGCTCCCGCCGATCCGGGCGTGGACGACCCAAAGATATTCCACTACGTTTCTCATGATCTTCATTTCGCTTCCTTTTCCTTCAGCCTCTCAAGGCAGATATTCCAGACTGCGGAGATAGCCGCCGCCAGCGCCGCCGCCACCACGGGGGCCAGTACGCCCCACAGGGCGCTCCAGCTTTCAGGCCAGCCCTGATTCAGCAGGACCACCACCTCCGGCACCAGCACTCCGAAAAACGCCTGAACGAATGTCTTGATCGCCCGAATGAGCCAGTCCGGCATCCGCCCCGCTTTTTTATCGTTCTCCATGTCGCTCCTCCTGTAACTAAAAAATCGGCTTGCTTTTTTTAATTACGAACTTGCCAAAGTTCTTGCTTAAAACTTGCTTAACTTACATCTCCACCAGCCGCCGGATTACCGCCGCCAGCTCCGCCCGCGTCACCGGCCTGTCCGGCTGGAAGCTGCCGTCCGGGTAGCCCTGCATCAGCCCGTGCTCGATGCACCAGCGGATGTTGTCCTCGGCCCAATGCCCGGTGATATCGTCCACAATCTCCGGCTCCGGCTGGTACTGGGGACGGCAGACGCCGACGATCTGATATTGATACCGGGTCTTCATGGCAACGCAGCCGCCGTTGTCCTGGCTCCCTTCCGCGCCGGGAGTCGTGTTCCCCTCGATGGTGACGACGGATTCGTCGTTTCGCTCGATCACCAGCCCGCAATGCTCCGGGTTTTGCGTCCGGCTGAAATTAAGCAGAACGATGTCTCCCTTCTGGACTTGCCAGACCGGCACGGTCAGGCCCTGCTCCCGATACCACCGCAGCAGCGTCCCGCAAGATGCTGTCTTGCCCCCACCGAAAAAGGCCATCCGCTCCCCGGCCTTGTCGAACCAAAAAGCGAGCGCCATAACACACCAAGGTTGCCCATTTATCCCATACCATTCGCCATACTTGGTCATGTTGGAATTGGCAGGAAATTCGGAATAGCCAAGGTCTGCTCTTGCGGTTTCAATAACCGACTGCATACTCATATCCAGACTCCTTATACCATCTGTATCCTTTGTGAGATTTTGCCCGTCCGTTAAGAGCGGCATATAAGCAATGCCTGTTGAATCCCTGTTGCGCCGCTTCGGTTGCAGATGGGAATCTGATGATTTCCCCCGTAACTTTATGAATTCCGATCACCGGGACGGAGTGCAATCTTCTCAGTTTTTCCAGACCTTGTTCCGTCCAGTTAAGTTTTGCCCCGATCCGTTTTTGACTTACCCTTGCGTTTCTTGTACCGTAATTGTTGTTGTACTGTGTCGTACACCATTCCAGGTTCCAGACTGCATTGTTTTCTTTGTCCTCGTCCTTATGATTGACAAACGGCAATTCATCAGGATTCGGGATGAACGCTTCCGCAACGATCCGATGAATCTTCATATCCTTCCGCAATCCGTTGACGCAGAAATTCAGGCAAAGATACCCTCGGCGTTTAATCGGCTTGAGGATATGACCGTCTGCATTCCTAACCCGTCCGAAGTTGCTCACCTCATAACGCGTTTCATACCCGCAAACGGGCCTCCATTCTTCCCGGTTGCTCCCCGCCGGGTCTTCCGTTTGGCCCAGTTCTCCCCGGGCAATCTCGATGACCTTACTCAGACTCATGCCCCGGCCTCCACCTCGGCGATCTCGCCGATGGCCTGCCGCTCGATGACGAATCCGTCCGAGCTCATGAGGATTACCGTCTGGAGCTGCCTATCATCCCTTTTGCACATGGCTCCCAGCGTGTCGTGGTACTCCCCCGTGGCCCGCAGCAGGGCCTTGTCGATGTCGTTGCCGTAGCTCCTGCTGTCAAAAACCTTGGGATATCCGCTCAGGGTGTTGTACGCCCCCGTGCTGTCCACGACCTTGGCGTAGACCTCAAAGATTTGTCTCTGCATAGTACCCTCCTTAAATGCCCAGCAAAATCCACGCAAATACGTTTCGATTTGTAGCCGGGACTGTAACCCCGGATCGATTCACCAACGTGAGCTTATTACTGTTAAATTGCAG
>Ga0310690_10010961_pt1 | contig 11222 bp, 12 predicted proteins | sample AusTroGonzalo_MG_2_FD_207661 | JGI IMG/M metagenome (GOLD analysis project Ga0310690, IMG submission 207661) | Bovine rumen microbial communities from tropical cattle in Woodstock, Queensland, Australia - Gonzalo_04 (v2) (version 2) | ecosystem: Host-associated > Mammals > Digestive system >...
GTTAGTTTTACTAGACAGTGGCATGTAGAAAAATGGGAAATGGACGAGTTAATCGAAGATAATAGGATATATTGGGGTTCTCAAGGGAACTCTGTTCCTTCATTAAAGGCTTTTATAAACGAACCAAAACTATCAACGCCATCTACAATATTGTCAAATTTAGGTACAGCAAAAACTGCTGGAAATACAATTGCCGAATTATTTAATGACAGGACAGTTTTTTCTTATCCCAAACCAGTTGAAGTCATAGAACATTTAATAAGAATTTGTACTCAAACGCAATATTCATTAAACCCAAAGATAAAATCTCCTAGAAAAGTTTTTTTTCCAAATGCTGATATGCACATAAAGACAAAAAATACTGCTAAAACCATCCTCGACTTCTTTGCAGGCAGTGGCACTACAGGACATGCAGTACTTAAACTGAATGCTGAAGATGGCGGACACCGCAGATTTATTCTCTGCACCAACAACGAAAACAACATCTGCCGGGATATCACATACCAACGGCTTAAAACTGTCATCACAGGCAAGAGAAAAGATGGTTCCACTTACTCTGATGGACTTCCGGGCTCTCTTAAATATTTTAAGGTGAATTATCTTCCAGTTGAAGAGAAGATGTACTACGAATATGCAGATGAACTACTATCCAACATAAAAGAGCTAGTGGAACTCGAGAATGGTACTGATTTAGCAGCTGATAAATCAGTATCTATAATCATGAGTGATGAGGAATTGGAAGAATTTATAAATAACATCGACCAACATCCTGAATCGAGAGCACTCTATATCAGTCATGATGTACTAGCAAGCTCCCAGCAGGAGCAGACTTTGCAGAGCAAGGGAATAGCAGTTCGAACAATTCCAGAGTATTACTACCCCGACACAGAAACCAGAGGTGGCAATGATTATTAAGCTGCTCCCTTTCCAGTTAAAAGCCATTCGGGAACTACTCTCTGCCGTAGAGAGCGGAAAAACAGATATAACCCTAGAAAGCTGTACGGGAAGCGGCAAGACAATAATACTTACCCATTTTATGGATGAATATCTGAACTGTCATCCTAACACTGTTTTTGTATGGTTTACACCTGGCAAGGGGAATCTGGAAGAGCAGAGCAAAAAGAAAATGGATGCCTATATCCACGGCCGTTCAACAAAACTTCTGGCCGATGTCATGACTTCTGGGTTTTCCGAGAACGACTGCTGTTTTATTAACTGGGAACTTCTCAACAAGAAAGATAACAACGCTCTGAAAGATAGTGAGCATACCAACTTTATAGAGTATATTGAAAAAGCTCATGATGCAGGTCTCGACTTTAAACTGATAATTGACGAAAGCCATACAAATGACACTATCAAGACAATGATAATCAAGGATTATTTCAATCCCTCTGCTATTATCAAGGCAAGTGCAACTCCTAAAGGTAGCAACCAGAGCCATATAATATCAGTTCCAGAGGCTGATGTCATAGCACAGGGACTTATCAAAAAACTCCTTATCATAAATGAAGATTTCAAGAAATACGAAGGAAGTATAATCGAAGATAACCAGATCGATTTTCTTCTTTCAAAAGCATTGGAAAAGCAGCAGCTCTTGCAGTCAAAATTTTACCAGCAAAGTACTCGCATCAATCCTATGATACTAGTACAGATGCCCAACACATCAGACCTGCTTTTTGATAATGTGGTAACTTGGTTTGAGAATCATAAAATATCGGTTGAAAATGGCAAGCTGGCTATCTGGATGAACGAGAAAGGCAAGAACAAAAAAGGTCTCACCATGCATGAGAATCTTGAGGATATCGAGAAAAACGATGCTGAGCCTGTTGCAATGATTTTCAAGCTGGCAGTAGCCACCGGCTGGGATTGCCCCCGCGCCCACATTCTGGTAAAACTCAGAGATAAAATGGGAGAAACTTTCGAGATTCAGACCTTCGGCAGAATACGCCGCATGCCGGAAGCCAAGCATTATGGCGATGATGACCTTGATAACTGCTATCTCTACACAATGGATGATAAATTCATCGAAGGAGCAAAAGAAAAGCTTGGAAAAGATGCTCTTGATGCTACATTGCTTCACTTAAAAGAAGAACATAGCAATATAGAACTGGATTCGGAACGGCATCCTGATGAAAACGATGAAAATGATCCCACCAAAGCAATAAAATCTATTACCAACCATTTCAAGACCAAGTATCAATTGGATGGGAAAAATAATCAGAGCAAATTTGAAGCCCAAGGATATATTTTCTCTCAGTATATAGAGAGTGCCACAAAAACAGGTGCTATCCATTCAGCTACAGAAGTAGACAATCTTAAAGATGTAGAATTTAAGACACCACTTAACACCCATGTTCATGGACGAGAATACCATCATTTTATCGGTCAGATCAGTTCTGACATCAGCCTGAGTTATGAAAAGCTGAATACAATAATCCGCAGACTCTTTTGTCAGCTTCCTAAAAAACAAGGCTGGGTAAAACTGTTGCAACTGGATAACCGCTCTCTCTACTCTTTTGTCATAAACAATATTGCATTACTCCGAACAGATTTCAAAGAAGCAATGACTGAACAGGCAGATGACAGATCATTGGGCATTTCCAATCAATATAAAGTTAAAACTAAATTCAAAATTCCGCAGACCTGCCTTTTTACTTTCGATGCCAAGGCCATGTTCCAAGATGTTTATTCTAAGAATGTTTATGACAAGTATCTAGCCTCGGCCGAATTCCGTTCAGGCCCAGAGAAAGCATTTGAAAATTTCTGTCAGGACAATGATTCGGTGGTCTGGTTCTACAAGAATGGAGACAAAGGCTCTGATTACTACTCCATAGTCTATGAGGATAACAACGGAAAACAGCGGAATTTTTTCCCTGATTATGTGGTTGGAACTAAAAATGGATTGTGGATTATTGAGACAAAAGGCGGTCAGACAAATGCTGGGCAGAGCCAAGATAGAGACCAATTCTCTGCAAAAAAGTTTGAGGCTTTAAAGGCATATATAAAAATGCAACAAAGCGACGGAAGAAATATCCATGGCGGCTTTGTCCGACAGAATGGCATTTATCTCTGCATCTGCACCGACACCTATTCAGACAAAATAGAAGCCCCCAACTGGCAGCTCCTAAAAGATGTGATGAAATAAAATAATTACGCCAATTTTTCTATTTTTACAGAAAGAGCGGCTGAACTTACATTAAATTTTGTTGCCAAACCATCAATGCATTTATCATCGTAAATATCATATTTTCCACTTGAAAGAATATTCTTCAATTCATCAGATGGGATGAGGAGTTCTGAGGCAAAGATATTAGCTTCAATCTCTCTGTCATATGTCCCAAGAGAGGATTTGCTGTTACGGTAATATCTGACTTTATCTATATGAACCTGCTTTGCTGTGTTATCGGAAGAATGTAAAAAGTAATGACCTAATTCATGGGCAATAGAAAAACGCTGCCTAACAGGCACCTGGTTGCTGTTTACCAGAATAATATACCTACCAGTTGAATTATCCAATACACCAGAAATTTCATCTGGGAGGCTTACTGGTTTAACAATAATATTGTGTTCACGAGCAATCTGTTCTACATCTACAGGAATACTTCCGCCGGCATGCTTATACTTGCGGAATACTTCATATGCTTTTGATATCGCATTATCCCTTTGATACCTCATTATGAACCTCCTCTAGTGCATTTAAAACTGCCACATTTTCAAGGGCAGAAACCGGTATTTCACTTTCGATAGGAGGGGCTTCTAAATCCTTATAACTGCTTGGCAGAAGATCATATACCTTGCATTCAAAAACATCTGCCAGCTGATATAGGACATATATTGGAACTTCAACTCTATTATTCTCAATATTCACAATATATGAACGTGTTTTACCAATCATCATTCCCACTTGCTCTTGGGTCAATCCCTGACTTTTTCTCAGGAAATGAATATTATTGGCTATTGCCGTGTATACTGCTTTGTAACGATCCTCCTTCTGCTCCATGGTAGAAATGTAAACCATTTTACACTTTTTGTAAACTACTTTTTGCAAATATTTGCAAATTTATTCAATTTTTTGCAAATATTTGCAATTTTATATACTTTTTTAAAAGCATGACATTAGTAATTGTGTAGAATTATTATCTTTTCACTTGAACTTTTTTAAAATCTGTGCTAGGATGGAGAAAATAGAAAAAAGCCCTGTTGGATATTTGCGTTATCCCACAGGGCCAGGCGATATGCCTACAGACAAAACTTTGGACGGTATTGTCTGTATGTATTATCACCCATTATTTCTATTTTTACAAGATTAAAATTCATCTTAGGAGGTGATAATATGAAAAAAAAGAAAGATTTAAAGAAAAGGTTGAATCTAAACTACCTTGATTTAACCAACAAAACCCCTAAAGAAGGGGAATATGATTTCCCTTCTCTCTTATGTGATCCTACTGTATTACCGGATTATTTAGCATTATATACACAAGTATGTGAATACCATAAAACCAGTCTAACCTGTCTTGCCTTTTACAACTATGATGACACCTTTGATGGAATCGATGGTTTATACAATGCAATTTATTATAATGACAAGAAACGTCTTGATTATTTTAAGAAAAGATTTAACGGAATAAAGTTCTTCATTGCACCAGATTATTCAGTCTGTGGTGATATCGACAAGGCTGAAAATATTTACAGACTTGCAAAGTCAAGACGTGTTGCTTTATGGCTTACTATAGAATGCAATGCAGTTGTTTTTCCTAATATCAGTTACTCTTGTAAAAAAGATTTTTCCTTTATTTTAGACGGATTAAAAAATGTTTGCTATGTTGCTTTCAGCACAAAAGGAGCAGTAAAATCTAACCCAGATTCTGAGCTTCTTACTGAGGCTGTAAAAACAGTTACAGACAAGTTGCCTAATCTAAAGGGAATCTTAGTATATGATGTCTGTTCTAATAATATCTTTATTGAGAAAACATTTTCTTACGCAAGAGAGCATGGCATTCAAGTTATAGTTCTTCCTAACTCTCTTAAAGTGCGAAATATGATTCGCAAAAAGGGGGTTGCATGAAAACGACTGATTCGGGATATGGGGATATTGGAAAACATCCAACACTGGAAAGTACAGAATACGAAGGTATATTAGCAGAAATTAATAAGGATTTGGTTTCAAATAATTATAGAAATACCTTTTATAAAGACAACTCTAAGAGCAAACATATTTTCGCAAAAAGAGAAGGTCATCTGGTAGATACTCCTAAAAACCGGGCAACATTGTTAAGAGTTGCAAATGATGAATCTTTATATCGGGGCACAGACATATGGGGAAATAAATGGTATATTGAACAATGTGGGAACGGAGGCCAATATTGGGTCAGAGTCCGAAATGGTAAAATAAATGAAGGTGGGTACAACAGAACCCCTATTAAATGGAATATTAAAACAGGACTGTATAAGCCCACTAAACCATCTAACCCTTTGGAGGATTATAATGAATAATTTTGAATTGTTTACAATGATGTTTTTTACTTTAGATATCCAATATAAAAAATATAACGATAATGAAGATCTTGCAAATTATTTGAGCAGTTTAAATCCATTTCTTTGGAATGATTGTCGTTCTGCAGATCCTGCTTATTTTTCCGAATTTGAAGAATTCATGAAGGGAAAAACTATTAACGATGATTATGGTTATTCTCTCGCATTGGATTTTTTACGTTTAAATAAGTATTCAAAAGGGATGGATAAGTATTTTTTAATGACACCACTAGAAAAATATGTTGAAGGTGCTAAAAAATACCTTTCAAAGCCTCATAAAGGTGAATAACAAATATTCTTTCTTCTTTATGTTTGCATTTTTTAGATGGTTTTCACTTCATCCAATGGGATGCAGGTGATGCCCATATTCTTCATATCCAGGATATTGGCCTCAGCTATCTGGCTTGTCTGAGCAGAACAGGCATCAGTGCAGACTACGGTGTTATAATCATAACTCATTGCATCCACCGCAGTCCCGCGCACACAGTTGGGATACTGGGTTCCAGAGATTATCACTGTCTTAACGCCAAGATTGCGCAATGTTGTATTTAAATTGGTTTTGAAGAAGCCACTGTTCCTTTTCTTTTTTATGATGATGTCACCAGACTGTGGCTTAAGGCCATCTACTATCTCAATGCCCTTGGTTCCGGGCACACAGTACCCGGGTTTTCCATCGGCAAAAAGATGGCGCCGGGGCAGATCAGCATCAGCGCCCGATGCATCATGCTCTCTGATAATATAGATTATATGCCAGCCTTTAGAACGGCCAAACTTAATCAGCTCCTGAATAGTGGGAATTGTGGCCTGTGCTCCAGCAACGTTCAGCACTGCTCCCGGCAGAATAAAATCGTTCTGCATATCGATTACTAAAACCGCGATATCCATTTTCAACCCAAACAGCTATAATGTGACTGCCAGCGGGAGTGCCTGGCCAAGGCATTGGGCTCCTCAGAAACAAGCATGCCACACTCGACAGAAAAAGAGTGTGGCTTATGCTTGTCTGAGGGGTACCCACCAGCCTAGGCTAGGTACTACATGCTGGCAGTTATGTTATTGCTTAGAGAACTGATCTTTTCCAGCGCCGCACACTGGGCACACAAAGCTTGCAGGCAGTGCCTCGAACTTTGTTCCCGGCTTGATTCCGCTGTCCGGAGCTCCCTGAGCTTCCTCATAAACCCAACCGCATACGTTGCAAATATACTTCATATCTTGCTCCTTTATTTTATTTTCTCAAAATCAGCTGCACCATGCTTGCACAGTGGGCAGATAAAGTCGTCCGGCAGAACCTCGCCTTCGTAGATATAGCCGCAGATCTTGCAGACCCAGCCCTTCTTCCCTTCGGTCTGTGGCTTCGGCTTTACATTCTCCTGGTAGTAGGTGTAGGTCATGGTTGCTCTGTCGGATGTGACACGTGCCTCTGTCACAGAACAGATGAACATGATGTGGGATTCCAGATCCACCTGGTTCTCCACCTTGAGGGAGAGCACTGCGTTGATGTACTGGGTAAGGAACGGCAGGCCGTTGTCTGACTTTGCTGTCTCCATGCCCTGGAACTTGTCCACTGTACGTCCGCTCTGGAAGCCGAACCGTTTGAAGATGTCAAAGGGTGCGTCCACAGAAAGGCAGTTTACGTTGAGTGTCTTGCTCTGCTCGATTACGTGGCAGGAGTAGTTCCGCTTGTTGATGCAGACTGCGATCTTGTTGTCGCTTACCTGTGATACTGTGTTGACGATAAGGCCGTTGTCCTTCTTGCCGTCGTTGCAGGTTACCACATAGAGACCATAGCCCAGGCGGAAGAGCGCTGTCATATCGTTCTTCTTTGCTGTCTGCGGTGAGCGTGCCATATAGTCCTGGCAAAGATCGTCTGCCAGAGCCTCAAGCTGCTCCTTGTTGGCGTCGGTCATTGCTGACTTGATGGTGACTGCCGGCTCTGCGAACACCAGGTTCTTGCAGCCCTCCAGCATCCCTTTCATGACCTTGTGAGCCATAGGTGCCCAGGTGCCGTTCTCGATGAATGCCACCTTCTTGTTGGAGAAGTTCCGCTCGGTAAGATGATCGATGAACTCCCGCATCCATGGGAAGATGCCGGCGTTGTATGTGGTTGTGGCCAGCACTATCTTGCCGTAGCGGAACGCATCCTCCACAGCCTCGGCCATATCGCACCGTGCCAGGTCGTTCACCACAACCTTGGGGCAGCCCTTGGCCTTCAGCTTCTCAGCCAGAAGCTCCACGGCCTTCTTGGTGTTGCCGTAGACAGAGGTATATGCGATTACGATTCCATCGGTCTCGATGCCGTAGGATGACCATGTGTTGTAGAGATCCAGGTAATAGCCCAGGTTCTCGGTCAGGATCGGGCCGTGGAGCGGGCAGATCTTCTGGATGTCCAAGGTGGCTGCCGCCTGTAGCAGCTTCTGGACCTGGGCACCGTACTTGCCTACAATGCCGAAGTAGTAGCGCCGTGCCTCGCAGGCCCACTCCTCATCCACATCCAGGGCTCCGAACTTGCCGAAGCCGTCGGCAGAGAAGAGCACCTTGTCGGTTGCATCGTAAGTTACCATAACCTCCGGCCAGTGGACCATAGGTGCGAACACAAAGGTAAGCTGGTGCTTGCCGAGGCTGAGTGTGCCGCCGTTCTCAACCACTACCTGCTTATCCTCAAAGTTGGTGCCGAAGAACTGCGCCATCATGGCAAATGTCTTGGCATTGCCCACCACCTTTGCATTTGGGTAGGTGTTTACGAAGTTCTGGATGTTGGCAGAGTGGTCCGGCTCCATGTGCTGCACAATCAGGTAGTCGGGGCTCTTTCCGTTCAGGGCCTCGGCCAGGTTGTCCAGCCAGTCGTGGGTAAAGTTGATATCCACGGTGTCCATTACCGCAATTTTATCATCAAGGATGACATAGGAATTATATGCCATTCCGTTAGGCACATCATACTGACCTTCGAAAAGGTCAATCTTATGGTCATTGACGCCCACATAAATGATGCTGTCTGTGACCTTTTTTATTGAGCTCATAGTCCCTCCTTTTTATAACATTACTATTGTATCATAGAGTTTTAAAAAAGCAACCAATAAAAAAAGCGGTCATTGCTGACCGCTTTTGTACTAAGTTCTTAAGAACTCAGCCTACGATACCCATAACGAATACCATTACGAACAGGGCTACAGACTCGATAAGACCAAGAACGATCAGGTAGTTACTGAAACCTTTTCCTGTGCTTACCTGTGCGTCTGCTGCTGCTGCAGCTGCTGCACCCTGGAACCATGCTGACATACCGATACCGATACCGCCGAAGAGTCCTGCGCCAAGAATAAGGCCAGGATCTGCATTTGCAGCTCCCTTAAGAGCGTTCATAAGAATCATTCCGTAAATTGTCTGTGTAAAAGGTGCACCTACGAATGTGAGCAGAAGGAATGGTGCTGGCTTATTCTGAGCATAGCACTTCTTCCATGCGCCGATAGCAGACATACCTGCCTTTCCAATTCCAATAGCTGATCCTGCTGCTGCAAGAGCGAATGCTGCTGCAATTCCCATTAATCCCATATTTATCTCCTTTATTTTTATCTATCTATTTTTTGCTCCTAAGAGCAATAATATTAATTTTTAAATGGGGCGTATCTATAGCCGCTCCATTCCAATCCAACTCTTCCACCGAACTCCAGGGTATTCAGACGGACACCGTGTACGATGATGGAGAGCAGTGCCAGAACCATGTTGAATGCATGTGCAACAAACAGGATGACAGCACCGATTATAATACCTGCAACTCCCATTGATTCAGCCATACCAGCTGCCATTGCGTTGAAGCTTGTTGCAACTGCTACTGTTGCAAGTCCAACTGCGAACAATCTGATATAGGATACCAGGTTTGCGAACATACTTACTGTATCCAGGACTTTCATCGGAGACCATGCAAGGCCCATGAGAACGCCCTTTACTACATTGCCGTTCTGCTCGGAGCACAGGCAGACGATTACAAATCCTGCAGCTGCCAACGGCCATGTCACAGGATTGAATGCTGCTGCACCAAGAACGAACTTCTGGGCAACAAAGTAAGATGCCACAACTACGAACATCCAGCCCACATCGGTCCAAGCTGCCAGCGAAGGAAGCTTGCGGATGAAGCTGATGATCAGACCAAGCATAAGCTGTGTGATACCGATGAAGAAGCAGAAATTCTGGATGTAGTAGTTGGTATCAATGCCTTCCTCTGCAAAGCTTGCAAACTGAGGTATAACAAGCTTACCAAGGAATGTGTGCTTTACAATGGTCTCTGATCCGAACCAAGTACCTGTCAGGGCACCCCAGACCACCGTACCTATACTTAAGGTCATAAGGAGTGTTACAACAGGCTTTGGAGCCTTCTTGCAAATCAGGAGGGTCAGGATAAAGAAGATTGCTCCGTATCCGGCATCACCTACAATCATTGCAACATAGAGTGTGAAGAATATAAGGAACCACATGCTGATATCAGCTTCCCTATATCCAGGAGTAATATCCAGGAATTTGAAAAGAGGCTGGATCCGCTCTACCCACTTAGGTGTCCGGATCAAGCTTGGAGGTGCATCTTCCTCATCAGGATCTCTGACAAGGAGTGCCCAATGCTCTTTTGCAGCTGCAGCCTTAAGCTCATCAGCCTTATCCACTGGTACATATCCATCTATATATGCAAGGCTGTCCTCAACCTGCATATCTGCGCTTACAGACTCAAACTCAATCTCTTTCTCAAGAATCTTGAGTCCGTCTGCCAGAACATTCTTATCCTCGGCCAGCTTAGCCAGCTCAGCCTGTACTCCTGCAATCTCTTTATCAAGCTCTGCAATCTTTTTATTGCAGCCGTCGATTCCAAGTGCAGGCAGGTGGAACTCCTCAGCCTCCGGCATCTTAGCACCGGTAGCCACGATGAATATTCTGTTCTTAATAGTGTTAACGACAAAATAGTCTACATCAGACAATTCTGCCAGCTTATCTTTTGAAAGCTCGTAGAACTTTAAATCAATCCCTTTGCCGGCAAGGAAATCCACATCGGCTGGATTGAAATTACCCCACGGTTCAAGGCTCTTAAGGTCTTTGGAAACTTTCTCTTTCTCGTCGCCGAGAGCTTTGAGCTTGTCTCCCAAGGCTACAATCTTGCCTGCCAGCTTCTCAGCTGCTGCAAGGTCGCCCTTCTTATTCTTGTCTCCAGGTACATTAGGAGGCAGAATAAAGGAGCAGCGCTCAAGGAGTGCCTTCTTCTCGTTCAACTCTGAGAGCTTGTCGCTTCCGGCAAAAATTCTCTCAATGTGGACAAGTCCAAGGTCCCTCAGCTTCTCCAGAGCTTCTTCCCTTTCACGGTCGAGAACCACGAGGGAAACTTTTTTCATTTTTACTATTGCCATATTATGCTTCCCTTACCAGTTTCTTCTTTGATATCTTTCCTCTTACAACGGCTGCTGTCTGCTGGTCGCCAAGGTAAACACCGATTTTTCTGATGTTGGTCTTGGTCTCTGGAATCTTAACCTTCTCAAAGAGGTTTACTCTCTGGGAAGTGACCCGGAGCTCAGCATCCAGAAGCTCAAGCTGTCTTGCGATGATCTTAAGCTCCTCGTCGCAGGCCAGCAGCTTGGAAACTTTCTCCACTGCTGCATCAACCCACAGAGGCTGCTTGAACAGGTCATACTCAATCTGCTCGAACTCAATGCCCTTGAATA
>Ga0310690_10010964_pt1 | contig 11221 bp, 7 predicted proteins | sample AusTroGonzalo_MG_2_FD_207661 | JGI IMG/M metagenome (GOLD analysis project Ga0310690, IMG submission 207661) | Bovine rumen microbial communities from tropical cattle in Woodstock, Queensland, Australia - Gonzalo_04 (v2) (version 2) | ecosystem: Host-associated > Mammals > Digestive system >...
CCCATACCTAATGCACGCACTCCCCAATAACTATCTACAAAGGCTGCTTTTACTTCTGCTACAGCCATTGCCATTACTGCTATTGCTATTGATGTTGTTATTACTTTCTTTATCATTAAAAAACACTCCGGTTTTTCTTCTATACTTCCATCCATCTATACATCTATACCTCAAAATTGCTTATGGCAATTTTTACTTTACAAATGCTATTGTACCACTTATTAATTTACTTCTTCCTTTAACTTTTATTTGGTAAACATAAGTTCCGCTTTCTACATATTGCCCATTGTCGTTTTTACCGTCCCATGTAAAGCCGTCACTTGTTCCGCTTGTTATTGTTCTTATCTTTTTACCGTTGACATTATATATTTTAACGGAATCACCTTCTTTTAAATAATTGAAAGCAAAAACATCACCGCGACTAATAGCCCTTGCTTTTACAATTACTCTTTTTGCAGGTCTGTAGTCACTATCTTTTAAATGTATATCGGTAAACAAAGCATAATAACCGGCTTTATTTATTTTTGCAGAAACAATTTTTCCGTTAGTATCAACAGATGTTACAGGAACATTTTCAGTTATAGAACTTTCCGTTGTACCTATTTTTAATGTAAAATTATCCCTTGAAGTTAATTCCGGATAAGAAATATTCAAAGAAACATTTTCAAAACTGCTATCATCGGTTGTTCCTACATAAAACAATTTAACAGGTTTATTCGGATTAACAATTCTAACGGAAGAATTTGCAGGTGCATTTGAAGGTTCTCTATAATCGTCAAGAGGAAGTTCTTTAATAATAAATGTTTTAGCACTGTATTCTTCAGGAACGGTAATGAATGTATCAGTTTTACTTTGATCACCGGACTGTAATGTTACTTTTCCGTTAGAAGGAACTGCAACCACAGAACTCGTTAAAACTGCCTGTTGATAATATGGATTTTCAGAAGAATCTATAGGCCAACAAAATGTTGTTGTCGTTGTTTTTGTTCTTTCTGTTGCATCTCTGTATGTAAAAAGAGCTTCTAATTGGTAATTAATTATATCTCCTTCATTTGCATCTATTTGTGTTGATATGAAGAAAGGAGTGTTATGATAAATATTACCCTTATTAACTTCAGTAACAGTTGAAGAATCGTTACCTACATAATATTTCAATTTAATATTAACAGACTCTGCAGTTCCGAAATTAATCCTAACTTTGGCATTTAAAAATTTCTCTATACTTGAAATTGAAGTTATAGCAACATGGTTGATACCATTGCCTATAATTCTTCCTTTTGCTTTAAAATTTTGCGAAGAAACTATTGTTCTATCCGCGAAAGATAGTGAAAAGCAAACAAATATAAAAAAAGAAAGAAATAAAAACTTATTAAATTTATTCATAATATAACTCTACAGTAAGTGTATTTGTAGTATAAGTAGCACCTGCAACAGCCTGTGCAAAATTTGCACCTAAATAAACATATAACGGAAAACCACCTGCTAAAAAAGTAGCTCCGTAAAGCTGTGTTCCTCTTTTAGAAATATCGGAACCATTATTCCAAATATAAGAATATTCCAAATTATAATCAGTTGTATTTAAATCCTGTAACCATATATAGCAATAAGTTCTTTCATCTTTTTTATCACTTAAAACATCATCGTCCTGATATATTTTCAAATTATCTTTTGAAATTTTATTTGAAGAAACTCGCCAACAAGCCTCCAACCTTGAAAAAGTATCAATTTCATTTATTAAGCCGGCAGGGTTTGAACTTCCAGTATATTTAGGATTAGCTTTATCACTTTTATTATCGGTATAGAATCTAATGTAACAAGGTTCTTCAGGCAGTTTATTAAGTTCTATTTTAATGTATTCATTTGCCGCTTTCCATGTAGTATCATTTAAATCTAAATTATCAATATTTACATCAAAAGAAAAAGATGATGCTGTAGCATCCGTGTCTACTTTTGCAACAGATAAAACTATCTGCTGTGCAGTTTCATTTTCTTTCTTTTCCCAACGAATATTATCAATTTCCAAAGTATCACCTACATTATAATGCTCTTTATCCAAACCGAAAAGGAATAAATATTGAACTTTATCCAAATTCAAATAATTTATAGGAATAGAAAATTCCCACCAATTATCATCGGCAGTAAATGAATTATTCAACTCTTTTAAAGTTTGATAATATTCCGTTCCGTTAATTTTTACACCTACCTTAAAATTCTCCATTGCGGAACATGAACTTTTTACGATAAATTTAATGCTTCCTTCGGAATATGCACTCATATCCAACACACCGGCCGAGTTTTTAACAGCAAAGCCACCACCACCACTTTCACCTGCATTAGTTGCCGTCAACAACCAATTTATTTTTCCTTCCAATGTAGTACTTGAAACATTAGTTGCTTCAAATCCCTGCTGACCACCGGTCCAATACCAAAAATCAATTGCAACAGCATTTTCATCTTCGGGTTTAATTTCCCCGTATTTATAAATATTAACTCCTGAAAAAGTTTCCGAAAAAATACCATAAACATTTTTATTTGGTACAGAAAAAACAACCGAGCTGAAAACAAACATTAAACTTAAAATTATTAAACTTTTTACTTTCATTTTTTTGTATTCACCTTAAATTCAACTGTTTTTGTTTTTATTTCACCGTCGACATCAACTTCAACAGTCATAAAATATTTTCCATTTCTTAATTTACATTCAAAACAACCCGAACTGAAATTCCTTCTGTTCATAGCATATACCGGAGCGGCATTTAAAATTTCACTTTCAAAAATTATATCTTTTCCCTTTCTTAAAGTATATTTAAGTTTCGGTCTAAAATAAAAATTGGAATTATTTACAACATCACACATCATAATAAAGTTATCATCAGTATACTTATAACTTAAATTAGCCACATAAAACGAAATATGTTCCTTATTTTCAGTTAAATATTTAATTACATAAATAGGAAGGCTTATAACATTGTTAACAGAATTTTCATTTGTCGCAAAAGAAACATGTGCAGAAACATAACCACCACCTACAGCCCCGGGTAAATTTATATCACATTTTACAATTTTAGTTTCATAAGGTTTTATAACAAAACTTGAAATATCAACCGTAAGCCATGAAGAAACGGATACTTCCATGTTGTTAGGACTATTTTGCCAATCTTTAGCTGTAACAAAAACAGTTTCATCCAATAAGCCGTTATTTTCAACAACAAATTCAACAGCAGCTTTCTTTTTATCAAGCCCATTTAAAACAACTTCATGTTTTGTCGGGCTAACCGACACACCGGCAAATATAAAAGAACTTAAAAAAACTATTACACAATTACTTACTAAAAACTTTTTTAACATAAGAATTTTCTGCTTACAGATTAATTATTCCGTAAAAGCCTCCAAAATAATTATAGCAGCATAATCAACCTGTGGCATTGCATTATTGAAATTACAGCCTATGTACAAATAGCTGGTAGCATTCGGCATAGTTCCAAAATAACCGTCAACCGGATCATCACCTATTCTTAAACCATGTCCACTCCATTGAAGAGTAGAATAATTATTCGTTTCAAAACCATTGTCTGATTTATCAAGCATGTAAGAATATTTATAATTTCCCGCACTAACATTACCTTCTACTGTTAAATCATCTTCGGAAGTACATGTATAAGTTGAAGCATGCCAAGCCAAAGGCAAAACGGAATAAGCCGATTCTTCAATTCCTTGACCTATAAGTCCATTAAAATAATTGTCCAATGAACCTGTATACGAACTTAAACTTGAATCATAATTGTTTTGATTTTTTACATCGGTATAGATTCTTATTTTTGCACTGACTGAAGTTACCGTAGATCTAAAAGCTACATAACAATCAGACTGCTGATAACCACCTTCATTTGTCGCCGAAGACCAAGTCAACTCATCAACTTTTGAACCACTTGCTCTGTTATAAATACCATCAATAGTAAAATCTATGCTACCTGTTCCGGAAATTTTTGCGGTAGCCTTAAAAGTATCTATTTTCTTTGTTTCGGCAAATATTTGTGTTACCACAAATACGGAAAACATAAGAAATAAACCTAAACAAACCATTTTTTTCATATAGAACATCCTCTAATTTCATTTTTTTAATTATATTTGGCTATATATTACAAAATAAAGAGTTTATTTGTCAATAAAAAAATTACAAAACTGTTTAGTGAAACAGAAGCACAAACATACAAAAGTATAGATATATAAAAACAACAAGATTTGTCGTTAATTATAAATTGTAACTTACCTTTATTTAAGTTCTTTTGAAAAATTTTTCAAGTTCGCTATATGTTATTTTATATACAGTAGGTCTTCCGTGCGGACAAGTATATGGCATTTGGCAGGCAAATAAATCCGTAATTAACCTTATTGCCTGTTTGTCCGAAATAACATCACCGGCTTTTATACTGCTTCTGCAGGCTTTTCTTATTATCGTTTCGTTTATTTTTTCAACTTCCGGTTTTGTTTCATCTTCAAAAAAATTAATTACCGTATTTATAACATCGACACAATTAACTTTCTGTCCGAGCAATGCAGGGTATGAAGAAACTTTAAATGTATTTTCGCCGAATTCCTGCAGGCAAAAACCTAATTCGTTAAAATATTTAATTGAATTTTTAAGTATCTCTGCCCTTGTTTTTGACAATTCAAAAATATCCGGAAATAACATTTGCTGAATTTTTAAAGAATTTGAAGAAACTTCGTTTTTAAATTGTTCATATTTTATTCTTTCCTGTGCGGCATGCTGGTCTATAATAAAACAAGTATCTTCCTTTTCAACCAATAAATATGTTGAAAATATTTGCCCGACAAATTTAAAATTTTCACTTTGCAATGTTTCAAACTGTTGCTGTATTTGCTGAGGCTGTGCGGTTGTTGAATATAAATTTTTATAATCGGAAACGGATAATCCTTTAGGTTGTTGAGAAATGTTCGGGATATAAACTTTACCGTAATGCCTGTTTGTAACGGAATAACCGAATTTCTGTTTCGGTTCGTTTTGAGAAATTACCGGGTTTGAAAAACTTGAGGTTTCACCTTTAAAATTTTCAATAAAACTTGCAGCGGAATCTTCTTCTATTGTTTTTTTTATGAACGAATAGAACAGTTCATACATTTGGTTTTCCTGTGCAAATTTAATTTCCCTTTTTGTAGGATGGACATTTATATCTATATTTTCCTGCACGGTATTCAAATACATTATAATTCCGACATATCTTCCTACAGGAATTGCCTGTTTTTGTGCCTGGCTTAATGCATGGACAAGCCAACGGGGATAATTTACGCACCTTCCGTTGACAAATAAATACTGGATATTTTTTTGTGCCAAACTGTTTTGACGAGGTGTAATAAAAGCTTCTATCTGCATATTGGCATGAGAAACTGTTGCATGTTTTAATTTACCTGCCAAATCGTTACCCAAAACAGCTTCTATTCTTTTTATTTTTGAATCGGTTTTATTATATTCGGCAATAGTTTTGCCGTCGGAAACAACTTTGAATTTCACATCGTTTCTGACAAGTGCAATTTCGTCAATACAGCTTATTATTTTTGCTTTTTCGGTTGTATCGCTTTTTAAAAATTTTTCCCTAACCGGTGTATTAAAAAACAAATTTTTAACTTCAACTATTGTTCCGCCCAAACCCGCCCAAGGTATAATTTCCGTTTGTTTACCGCCTTCTATATAATACTGCCAACCGGAAGGAGAAATTTTTGTTTGTGTTTTTATATCAAGCATTGAAACAGAAGCGATTGAAGGCAGTGCCTCACCTCTGAAACCGAGCGTTTCAACCGTTGCCAAATCGTCGAATTTTGATATTTTACTTGTTGCATGTCTTTGGGCCGAAAGCAATAAATCCTCTTTATTCATACCGCAACCGTCATCGGTAATTCTTATAAGTTTTTTACCGGCTTTTTCTATTTCAACAATAATGTTTTTTGCACCGGCATCCAAAGAGTTTTCTATAAGTTCTTTAACGACATTTAAAGGCCGTTCAACAACTTCTCCTGCTGAAATTCTGTTTATGGTATTATTATCTAAAATTTTTATAGCCATTATTTTTTATATTTTTCCTTCCAGTCGGATAATATTTTTAAAGCATCTATGGGCTTTAAATTGTCAATATCAAGTTTCCTTAATTCTATCAAAATTTCGGGTTCAATTGAAGAAAACAAATCCGGCTGAATATCATTTTCCAATTTTGAAAAATTTTTATGAATATTTTTTTCCAAGCCCTGCAATATTTGGTGAGCCCTTTTTATGACTTTATGCGGAAGCCCCGCAAGTTTTGCAACATGAACACCGTAAGATTTATCGGTAAAACCGTCAATAATTTTATGTAGGAAAATAACCGTTCCGTTCCATTCTTTTACCGAAACAGTGCAGTTTATTATTCCTTTTTGACTGTCCGCAAGTGAGGTCAATTCAAAATAATGTGTTGCAAACAAAACTTTTGCACCCTTATTATACTTGCTGTTTAAATCGGCAAAAAACTCTATTATTGCCCATGCAATAGACATTCCGTCATAAGTGGATGTTCCCCTGCCTACTTCGTCAAGAATTATTAAACTTCTGTCGGTATATTGGTTTAAAATGTTTGCTGTTTCAGTCATTTCAACCATAAAGGTCGATTCGCCCGCAACCAAATTGTCGCCTGCACCTATTCTTGTAAAAATTCTGTCAACTATACCTATTGTTGCAGCGGAACACGGAACAAAACTTCCCATTTGTGCCATAATTACAATAAGTGCGGTTTGCCTTAAATATGTGGATTTACCCGACATATTGGGACCTGTTAAAATTACAATTCGTTTTGTGGAATCGTTTAATTCTATGGAATTTGTTACGAAATTTCCTGCAGATAAAATTCTTTCAATAACGGGATGTCTTGCATCATGAAGAATTAAATCTTTACCGTTATTTATTTCTGGACACACATAATTATATTCAACGGCATTATTTGCATAAGCCAAATAAATATCAATTTCACCGATTATTTTAGAAAAATAAAGCAACTGTTGGGCATAACCGGCTATTTCCTGTTTAAGTTGTGTAAAAAGTTCGGCTTCCAATTTTATAATTTTATCTTGTGCCGATATTATTTTTTCTTCCAAAACTTTTAATTCCTGTGTTATGTATCTTTCGGAATTTGTAAGTGTTTGTTTGCGAACATAATGTTTTGGAACCAGTGCAATATTTGATTTTGTAACATCTATGTAGTAACCGAAAACATTTGTAAAACCTATTTTTAAATTGTTTATTCCGGTTGCCTGTTTTTCTTTAATTTCAAGTTCCAAAATATATTTTTTTGCATCTTTGCTTATAGCCCTTAATTCGTCAAGTGCAGCCGATATATTTGCTTTGATAACATTACCGTCTTTTACAAATAACGGAGTTTCCGGGTTAATATATTGTTCAATTTTATCCGCTATTTGTTTTAAAAGCTGTAAATCAATATCCTGTTCAAAATAATTTAATTGCTTTAATTCATTTATTATTGCGGAAATATTATTTAATGAATCTTTTAATGCCAAAAGTTCTTTAGGGTTTGCCGTTCCGCTTACTATTCTTGCAATTATTCTGTCCAAATCATAAACAGATTTTAAATTTTGTCTGAAAGATGTTCTAATCTGTTCGTTTTCAACAAAAAATTTAGTTTTATTTTGTCTGAATTTTATTTGGTTAACATCAAGAAGCGGTTTTATTAAAAAATCTTTTATAAGCCTTGCTCCCATAGGAGTAACCGTTGTATCAAGAACGGAAAGTAACGAACCGTCTTGTCTTAAAGACGAACTCAACCTGAAAAGCTCCAAATTTTTAATTGCAACCGTATCAAGCAACATAAAGTTACTTGTTTGAATATACCTTATGTTTGTCAATAACGGTAAAGATTGCGGCTGGTTATCCCTGATATAAATAAATATTGAACCTACGGCAGATATAATACTCGGGAATTTTGCAATATTCAAATGATTTAATGACGAAACATTAAGAATTTTTTTTATTGTCTTTTCACAATATTGCGGGTCGACATCAACATCTTTTACAACCGAAGCAACAATGTTAAATTTATTAAAAACTTTTTTTAATATTTCATTATCATAACATTTTTGCGAAACTATAACCTCGCCCGGTTTATATTTTATTATTCCATTTTCAATATCGGATAATTTTGTTTTATATGTAAAAAAATCTCCGGTGGAAATATCTGCTGCGGCAACGGCAGCCGAATTGTTTTGTTCCAAAACTACAGACATTAAAAAATTGTTTGCTTTTGATTCAAGTAAATTATCTTCCTGTAAAGTTCCCGGTGTTATTACTTTTATAACTCCTCTTTTTACTATGTTTTTTGTTGTTCCCGGTTCTTCAAGCTGCTCGCAAATAGCAACCTTTTTACCTGCTTTTATAAGTTTACGGATGTAATTATTTACCGAATGATACGGAACACCGCACATAGGTAGTGTTTGCCTTTTTGTAAGCACAACTTCAAGTATAGGGGCTGCTTCCTTTGCATCTTCGGCAAACATTTCATAAAAATCGCCAAGCCTGAAAAACAAAATTATTCCCGGATAATTTTGTTTTATATTAAAATACTGCTGCATTAAAGGAGTTAATGTATTATCTTGTTTTTTGTCCATTTCACCCGTCCATTTAAGATATAATAATATAAAAATTTCCGTTGAAAAACAAGCCAAATATCAGAAACTTTAAATTTAATTTTACCCCGCACAAGAGCTATTTTGAATGAAATACTAACTAAAAAACAATTATTTCAAAAAGAAACAATAAAAACAAAATATATTTATTGAATGAGTAATAAATAAAAAATGAGCATACCCAATTTATTAGGATATGCTCAAGTTTTTTATTATTTTATTTTTTTATTTTAACCAGTAATATATAATTAAAATTATTTTATAAAATCTTTTATGCAAGAAATTAAATACAATGGAATAGAATACAAATTGTCTTTAATTCCAAAATTTTTAAGTGATGTCCTCACGGCATATTTAGGGTTGTATTCCTTCATATATACATTTAAAGATTTTGCTTGTGTATGAATATCAGATTTTACTTCTATAGGAATAATATTATTTTTATATTGAATTAAAAAATCAATTTCGGCTAATGTTTTTTCTCTTCCCCAATAAAATATAGGCAAATAAGCATCTAAAGCTTTTAACTCTTGACAAACAAATTGTTCCGCAATAGTTCCTTTAAATGTATCTATAATATCTTTTTGTTCATCGAAAATCTCTTTAGCAGAAATTTCTGCCATAGCATTTAACAAACCTATATCAAGAAGATATAATTTGAATATATTAAAATCCATGTAAGATATTAATGGTATTTTTGGAGTTTGAACTCTATCTATTTTATAAACAAGGCCTGTATTAATAAGCCAATTCATAGCATTTTCAAATTCTGCTGCTCTTGCACCTACTTTAATTTCTTTATAAACAAATTTATGTTTTTCTTTTGAAAGATGCACGGGAATTGAATCCCACAACATTTTCACTTTTGAAATATCATTTGGATTGATATGTTTTGCAAAATCGCCTTTATAGTCGGAAAGAATTGTCTGCTGAACAAGCCTTACTTGTTCGAAATCTTTTGTTTTTAAATATTCGTTAACAACTTCAGGCATACCGCCGACATAAAAATATTGTTTTAATAAATCAATATATAAATGTGAAACAGATCTTATTGCGGAAAAATCCTGCTTTTCAATTAAATCAACTAAATCTTTTCTTCCTGTTGCTATTAAAAATTCTTTAAAAGATAGAGGATATAAGGTTAGTCTTTCAATCTGTCCGACAGGAAATTTACCCGTCGATACACCGAGAAAACTTCCTGCAGCAATAATATGATAGTTTTTATCACTTTCATTAAAATACTTTAACGAATCCTTTGCTCTTTGGCATTCTTGTATTTCGTCAAAAATAATAAGAGTTTCTTCCTGTGAAATTTTTACCTGTAGTTCCAATTGAAGTTTTTTTATTATATTTTCCGGAGATATGTCATCGTTAAAAATATTATGAATTTTTTTTGTTGTATCAAAATTCAAATACACAACATTTTTATATTCCGTTTTGCCGAATTCTTTCATTAGCCAAGTTTTGCCGACTTGTCTTGCTCCCAATAAAAAAAGAGGTTTTCTCCTTTTATTATTTTTCCATTTTTTTAATTGTTCCATTAAAAGTCTTTTCATAAACAAATACCTTGTTTTTAGAAAATTATCAATAAACATGTATCTTTGTATGAATTATAGTATATATATTACATAAAGTCAAACGACTTTATGTAATATACCAATACTTTTTCGGACAAAATTATGTTAACAAAATGCAATATCAGTAAAAATTTTTAGTTTTCGTAAATATTTTACGATATATGTTTTTATTGTCATACTTACATTTCTATATTTAAATTTATGGAACACTTTATGCATGTAACTTTTTACTTTAGTAAAGAATTTTAAGAAAAACAAGCCAAATAGCAGAAACTTACCCCGCACAAGAGCTATTTTAAATAAAATACTAACCGAAAAAACAATTATTTCAAAAAGAAACAATAAAAACAAAATATATTTATTGAATAAGTGATAAATAAAAAAAGAGCATATCCTAACAAATAAGATATGCAAATTAAACACCGAATAGTTTAAGGTGAATTGAGTATTTAAAAAATTTTATTGAACAAATTTATTAACGATTGTTAAATTTTTACTATATCCTATTAGCCAAAAACACCCTAAGTTATTTTAGGGTGTTTTTGATTTAAATATATTTTTTAATTAAAAGTGGCAAGAATGGCTACTTTTTTAATTGTGTTAAGGTTGTTATCATTAACTTCGCCTCGTTTTATAAAGATACATTTTTTAAATTCGGATTTACAAATTTCATTAAATTCAGTTAAATCTTTTGATGCTTTTTTACAATAAGCCCTCTTTTATTATCGTTTTTTATAAATAAATACAAGTAATAGTAACAATATTACTAATACAAAAATATTTATTCCTAAACTTATTCTTATTATTGACCGTTTGTTTTCTAATTGATGAATTAAAGAAATTGTATCTTTACTAAAATATAAACTTATATATTCTCCAATTGAAATATTTCTTAATTTTTCTTCATCATCTTTAAGTTTATAACCATTTTTTAATTTTTTTTCTAAATTTGACAATTCATGTTT
>Ga0310690_10010967_pt1 | contig 11219 bp, 5 predicted proteins | sample AusTroGonzalo_MG_2_FD_207661 | JGI IMG/M metagenome (GOLD analysis project Ga0310690, IMG submission 207661) | Bovine rumen microbial communities from tropical cattle in Woodstock, Queensland, Australia - Gonzalo_04 (v2) (version 2) | ecosystem: Host-associated > Mammals > Digestive system >...
GCCAACGGCTTCTCCATCGTCAAAGGCAATGGCGGCTTTTACTGCTACGCCATGTATGACAGCCAAGGCCAAGTGGTGGCTTCGTCCTATCGTGTCGGCAGTGTGAACCCTGCCTCAGTGGGATTGCAACCCAACGTGACCATCTCGGAAGCAGAATATCACCGCCGCCGCATGGAACGTGAGCAATACATTCGTCCCATCCAGCGACCCAGAGACCGCGAGCTGAACCACGGTCGCTACAACAATCTGGTGGTTTTCATCCGCTTTGCTGGCGACACTTACCACTCCACGCAGTTTTCAGCAGTCGATTCGATGTTTAACGCCTCTAACTACGAGTCCATTTCGCTGTACAATTTCTACCACCATGCCAGCTACAACCAACTCGACTTGCACTCCTTCTTCTATCCCGAGCCAGACGGAGAGACCATCCTTTCCTATGAAGACATCCACCCAAAGGAATATTACATGCCTTACGACCCTATAACCAATCCAATAGGCTATCAAGACGGCGAGACCGCCGACCGCGAGTTCTCCATGCTGGAACGCGCCATTTACTACGTGGCCGACCAAGTGTCCGACACCCTCGACCTCGACTATAACGACGATGGTTTAGTTGACAATGTGGTGTTTGTCATCAAGGGAGAGCCGGGTGAATGGGCTTCGCTGTTATGGCCACATCGTTGGTGCATCTACGACCGCTACGTGCCACTCCACGACCTGCAAGTTTACGACTTCAACCTGCAACTTGAAATCGGTGGCTATTTCAATGTCAGCACCCTTTGCCACGAGATGTGCCACTCGTTAGGCGCCCCAGACTTGTATCACTACAACGGCGGCATCGACCCAGTGGGGTCATGGGACCTGATGTGCGGCACAGCCGAACCGCCGCAACACCAAGGAAGTTACGTCAAGTTCAAATACGGCAACTGGATTCAGGACATCCCCGAAATCCAGTCCTACGGCACCTATGAGCTGGAATCCGTCTCATGGGAAGGCAACCGCCGCAATGCATACAAGATTCGCCTCAACAATTACCAATGGCTCCTTTTGGAATACCGTAACGACCGCGACCTGTTCGACCATAATGTGCCCGACGGTGGCTTGCTAATTTACCGCATCGATACCCGCTATGACGGCAATGCCGGCTGGAACGGCACCGACACTTTCGACGAAGTGTATCTCTTCCGCCCAGGCGGCAGCGTCAATGAAGCCGGCGAACTGGATCGTGCCAATTTCTGCTTCGAACGCCACCGCACCGAATTCAGCATGAGCACCGACCCGCACTTATTTCTCACCAACGGACAGCCTTTCGATTGGAGCGAGCGCATCTACAACATCAGCACAAGAGGCAATAGGATGAGTTTTACCTACGGTCCGCTTAACGCTGACGGAGAAGCCTCTGACCCAGACAACCTCATCGCCCATGTGAATAGCATCGAGCAACAAGTTGAACTCTCGTGGGATGCCAACGAAAACGTGGACAGCTACAAGGTCTATCGTGACAACCAAGAGATTGCTTCTGGTCTTACAGAGACTTCTTTCATCCATCCCTATTCCAGTGCTGACAACGGATACCATACCTATAGCGTGGTCTCCTATGCCGATGGAATCGCGATTTCGGCTTCGTCCGACCAATGGGTCATCATCGGCAACTATGAAACCTTGCGCCTATCCATTGCCTCCGAGTCGCCATACGGCACCAAGGGCGGCGAGATGGAAATATCGTTCAGCAACGGAATGCCTACCCAATACCTAACCGTTTATGAAGGCAGCATCGCCGAAGCCGAATATTACGTCCCCGCCAATACCACAGTCACTTTCAACTGGAACCCAGGTTTCGACCCCGACAGCGAGGGCATACACGTAACAGCCACCCGCCTCAACGAGGCCAGCCAAGATGTCCTCTTCGACATCTACCGACCTACTTGGGGCGAGATTGCCAGCTATACGACCCACGATGAAGGTTTGGGCGTAATTCCGCCTCAACACCTGACCGCTGTTTCCTCCGGACCTGCCATTCAACTGCAATGGACGGTTCCCACCGAAAACCAGAATTTTGCCATTTACCGCGATAGCAAGCTTTGCCATACCGTCGAAGGCTACGCTTATTTTGACAACCAAATCATGCGCTCAGGCACCCACAACTACCATGTGGAAAGTGTTTGCGGCGACATTTCATCATGGAATCCCGACAATTTGGCTTATGCCACCGCGATGAATTACTATTGCGAACCGCCTCAACACCTCCAAGGCACCTATTTTGAGGACGGGCATGTGGAACTCACTTGGGAAACGCCCGAGTTTGTCGGTCACGGCATGATGGCCTACGACAACAATGTGTTTATAGACCAAATCGGCTCTAATAGCCACAAGTGGGGCATCCGTATCGAGCCAGTGAATCTCGCCTATTTTGAAGGCCGTCCACTTACGCAAATCGAATTGTTTGACTGCTCGGAAGGCACCTACACCTTCACGATATACAACGGAGCGCAAGCCAATAACAGCAGCCAAATCTATGTCCAGCAACACGAAATGGAAGGCACCCACAAATGGGTCAGGTTCGACTTGGACGAGGCGGTCACCTACAATGCCACGCTTCCACTTTGGGTGTGCGTCGGCACATCGGGCGCACAGTCGCCCATCCCCTGCTGCGATTACGTGGGTGTTGACAACAGCTGCCTACTCAAGGCGGGAAGCCAATGGAAACCTGCCACTGATTTCGGCATGTACCGCTCATGGATGTTGCGTGCCTACACCAGCCCCATCGAGAGCCAAGACATGGCCTACAACGTGTATTGGGGTCCAGAGGAAGGCGGCGAAGAGCAGATGGTGCTGGGTTACGAAGCCCTCACTGCCAACCATGCTTCTTACAACACGACCGAGAACCAACGCTACCACATCACTGCCCTTTGGGACAACCGTGAAACAGAAACGTCAAACACCGTCTATCTCGGGCCAAGTGTGGGCATCGGAGAAAGTGCCCTATCAACAACTTCAATTGAGGTTTATCCCAACCCCGTCAGCGACCGACTCACCATTAATGCCAAAGACTTGCGTCAAGTCAGCCTCACTACCCTCACGGGAACAAAAGTTTACGAAAGCATAGTCCATGGAGACTCAATGATAATCAACATGGAACATCTGCCTCAAGGCTTGTACTTGCTAAGCATTCTCACCGACAATGGCACCCGTACTATTAAGGTGGTGAAGCAATAAAATAAATTATTGAAAATAAATTAGTTACAATAGCATTTTCAATCAACCGAAAAAAAATTTCCATCGGTTGATTGAAAATGCTGTATGTTTTGACTATATCCAAACAGAGACACTAATTGTTGTTTTTAAATACTACTAATCATGCGAAGAAATAAGGCATATCATTAGGCAACTCAATTATCATTAAAGGATTGATAATCAGAATTATGCATTATTGAAAAGTGTACACCAGAGGGTGTATTATGCCCTTATTTCGACCAAAAGCGTTCTTTGACATCTTGAAAAATTTCACTTGAGCCAATACCCAGTCGTATTGCAATCCCGCCTTGAAGTAATTCAAAACAATTACCCATTTATTCAACAAACAAAACGCTTTAAATCAGCATATTAGTAGTAACTTAAAAACAACAAACAATGGAAACTAAAATCAATGTTAAAGACAGACAAAATGTCATCAACTCCCTCAAAGCAGAGGGTTATCTCGAAACCAAGTTGAACTCCTTTATCAAGACTGTGAAACTGGAGTTTATGGCCTACGCCAATTTGGTGTATTTGACAATACTCAAAAAAGAGACTCCCCAATTAATTACCGTGAATTTGGTTAAGGAAGGCAACGAAAACCCGTCCATGACCGTCTCCTTCCTTTCCCAGAAAAGCAGCGACAACCATCTCCTATTTGAAATCCACCAACCGCTCATCAAGCGGGTTTTGGACGACCCGACCGACAGAACATACGCGACCGCAATGATCCACGAGATGATGCATGCCGCCGACCATCGCGTAACGGAACGCATCGACAAGTTGTTGGACCGACTCGAAAGCAAATTGAAAGCCAATAGTAATGCTTCCAACATGTCCCTACTCCACACGCTGCAAATGTTGAAACGCCTTCGGGAAGATAGCATCGCCCAACTCGGAAGGTTTTTGCTGGCCCAGATGAAGATGGGCGTTCCCGTCTATGACCTGTTCGTGCCTTTCCGCCAATCTTTAGACACCGCCATGAAAAAGGCCATTCTTGCTATTACCCCGACAGAAGATTTCCATTATGACGACATTTCCATCGATAGTTCACACCATCTGCCCGATTATGCAGGGCCTTGCATCCTACTTTTGGCTTTGGCCAAGATGGGATTGGTCAAAAACGAGCTGGTTCAAGAAGCTCTTTTGGGGTTCCAGTCGGGACATTATTTGGAGAAAAAAGACACGATGGCAATCCTCCGTGCGGCCTTGTCACTCAGCTTTGCCGATTTCATCAAAGGGCTGTTGCTTTTGGGCGAAGAATACATTCCCGTTAGGACCATGTTGGATTATTGCATCCAATTGCAAAACGGCAAAAAGGAAGACATGGAAGCAATATTGGTTCTTTTGGAACAACCACAATCTGTATCGACTTTCAGCCAAGTCGTCGAACAAATCATCGGAAAAGAAGCACTGACAAAGGACTTGAAGAAGCCTTATCACGAGTTTTGCATGGATTTGCCAAACCCCATCGACTATCCTTCACTGAAAGCCAATATAAGCGGCCTTTACCAGATGATGAAAACTGCTGAAGACGCGACAATGAGGCAAATTGCACAAAATGCCTTGGCTTATTTCTTCGCCGATGAGAAAGCCATCAACGATAGAATCATCGGATTCGGCAGAGTTGACGATCTAATTGTGATTGACTATGCAATCAGCCTTTTGAAACAATGTGCATCGTAAACGAATCCGCCTCCTGAAAGTATATAGTGTTGCCAATCCGCAATCTGAATGCTCTCAGGAGGCGTGTTGTTCTTTTTTCCCTATTTTTGTCCCGTCAAAACCCGAACCACCATGGAAAACGAAATACAAGCCGAGACACAATCAGAAATCAAAACCACAAAATGCCTCAACTGTGGCACCGAGTTCGTGGGCAATTATTGTCCCGAATGCGGGCAAAGTGCCGAAACGGGACAGTTTACTTTCAGGTTTGGGAGAACCTCATAGCAGCCAATCGTAACCCTCCAAAAACTCCGGATAATAGATTTATTCGCCCATCAAATGATAGTATCTAGGCTGATAATCAGCCCATTCTCCCGTCAATAACTCGGGGTGGAAGAAATGAATGAAATCTGCCAAGAGCAAATCAGGTTCGCACTGCGACTGCTCAAAATAGCCCGTTTTCATGATGTCGCAAACGATGATTTGGTGCTTTTTGTAGGCATCAAATAGCGGATAGACAGGGTTTTCCTTGGCCAAGGTCGCGTATGTCATCGGTGTGGGATAGGAATTGTTTACACGCCAAAAGTCGGCATGTTGTGCCTTGGCCAAGATGCTCTCCGCATCCATCGGGACACTGGCCGTTGAGGGATTGTCCTTCCAGATGTAGTCGGCACCAGCATCGGCGAAAAGTTTGGCGATATAGCTCTGTCCGCCAGCCACATACCACTGTCCGTTGAAAGCAAGGTCGGAAAAAACCGTCGGGCGACTTTCCACCTCGGCACAAAGGCCAGAAAGGGCATTGTAGCGCGCCTCGATGTCGTCAAACCAAGCATCGGCCTTGTCCTCGCAGCCCGACAAAATGCCGATAATCCTAATCCACTCAGCTCGTCCCAAAGGCGTGTTTTCCATGTAGTCCGCAAAGGGAAACAGCACCGCCCCTGTGACATTTAAGCCGCCTTGGTTGCCGTCGAAATACGGCGAATAAAGCAAAGCATCAGGCTGCAGCTGAATCATCCGTTCAATGTCGGCAGCAGCCTCCGTACCGATGTCATAGACTTTTTGCTGCGCCAACAAAGAGCGCATCGTTGAGTCGTTCACAAAACGTCCTTCGAGGATGCCTTTCACGCGGTCAATCTCACCAAGCCGCAGAAAAACAGCCCATTGCGTGGCCGAAAACGAAATCACCGACTTAATGGGAGCTTTCAACACACCCGTTACGTCCTTATCAACAGCCTTAGTTTCGTCCTTGACAATGGCAAAACTGCCTAATGAAAGAGCCGTGTCCCAAGGGCAGATGACTTCCATGCGGTAGCCGTAATCTTTTTCATAAACTGAAATATTACGGGCATGGCGCATGAGGTTGTCGCCTTGCGTCTTTTCGGGAGAATGATTGCTTTTAGGAGCACAAGCTGTAAACGCGAAAAGCACTACTGCACACAACACGTGCAAAGTACGGGGCAGGTTTGCACGCAGAATTCGCTGAACCATTTGAATCCTTGTTCGTGGGGCTCTATGATTTTTATGAGACGCAATCATTGCGTCTCTACATTCCCATAATTCTGCGTATTCTGCGTGAGACAAATTATATGCGTGAGGCATGTTATTTTCCATTGATTTCCTCCAAACAATCCTTGCACAGACAATCGCTGTAATGCTCTTTCAAATAGGCTTTCGTGGCATCTTTGAGTTGCACTTTCACGCACCAACAATCGATGGAATGGATGCATTCAAACTCTTTTCCGCAACGGGGACAGGTCTTTTTCATTGGTGAAACAAAAAAAAGGCGTGAGACCTCCCGGAAGAAGTCTCACGCGAAAGAATATCAATTATTTAAACAACATTGCACTGGGAATGATGCCCGCTTGGAACGAGGCCAGCAGCACACCATCGTTGGAATAGCGATATACCGTGCCTTCCATGACGTAGTTCTTTGCATCAGAAATGTAGAGGTCACCCGTCTTGGGTTCCACGGCCATGTTGTAGAACAAACCCGTGGCATCTGGGGTAATCCTGAACGTTTCCGACAAACTCATCGTGGCGAGGTCGAAGCGGCGCACTTCATTGTTATAAATCAAATAGAACTGGTCGCCAGCAGGATTGACTTTCAGCGCAGAAGCCACGCCTTTGATTTCATCGTCATCCTCGTAAGGGCCTTTGAACTCGTAACGGCACACGGCAGTCTTCAGCATCGGGTCGATTTCCCACAGCGTGGGATTTTCGCCATAAGGCACTCCCTCTTCATCATACTCATCGTCCCATGAGCGGCCTTCGCAAAGCACCCACACATGACCGTTCTTGTCGGCCACCATGGTGTTAGGCTCCTTACCCACCGAAATGTCGGCCACCTTCACATCGTTGTTGAGATCGACGACCTGAACGGTATTGTAGCTGGCATGAGAATATGGGTCGAAGTAATAGATGGACCAGTTGCTGACATATAGCTCATTGCCGACCTGCACCATCTTTTCGGTGGCATTGCCCATCTCGATAGAGCCGGCATGGCTAAAATCCTGCGGGTTGATAATCCACAGCTGCGTACCCATCAAATCAGTGACATAGGCCTTATTGGGCGCAACAAAGTGCATCTCACGCGGCGAATAAAAATCACCAAGCTTGAAGGGTTTGGTAGTGTCGCAAACTATGGTATTGGCATCCACCTTATAGATATAATTGCTGTTGTTGACGACGATGTAAAGCTGTCCGTCGGCCATGGCCAAACTCTGGGCCACATCGCCGAGGGGAGCGTTGTTCACCTTGTAAAACAGGTTGTTAATCACCGTGTCAGCCTCAATGTCGTAGAATGTCAACGAGGAATTGGAGACCTGGAAATCTCCCTCGTTCAGCACAAACACACCTGAACCGACGCTAAAGCCCGAAGGCGTTACAGGTTCTGGAATATCGGGCTTGCAGGAGAACATCAACGCAGCCAAAACTGCCAGCAAGAATAGGTTTAGTTTTTTCATAGTCGATTACCAAATTATTGTTTCACAACACGTCTTGTAACGGTCTTGCCCTCGCTCGTGATGCGAACGAAGTAAATGCCTTGCATCAAGTCGCCCATTTCGACGACAGCTTCTGAAGTCGCAGCAACCTGCTGACCAACAAGGTTAAACACCTCAACGAATTGCAAGTTTTCGGCTTTCACGAAAAGCTTGTCATTCACGGGATTAGGATAAATCGAAACACTTTCGGCTCCATTTTCAGGCACATCGTTATGCGCCAAATCGTGAATCACGCCGACGGCATCGAGGTCGAAGCCGCTGGTATTGAATCCCGTAGGCCACGGGTCGTTGACGGGATGGCCTTCCGAGTCATAAGTGGCGTATTCAGGGTCGATATTACCAATTACGTCAATGATGCGGACATGGGTCACCTTGTTCTTGTCCAACAGAGGATTGCTTTCTATCTCATCCAAGTCGAAGGGCGTGCCGTAAAAGGCTTCGTATTTTCCCGCAAAGTTATGAATTTGAGCCGGATTCATGGCATCAAAACCACCAACTTGGGTCTCGTATTGCACAGCGGTGACCGCAGGAAAACGGAAAAAGTTCTCGCCATCGGAACTGACCTCCACAAAGGCAATTTCGAGGAAATACATGGTCATCGTGCTATCCGTATCGGGATGAAGGCCATTCTCGAAAATGGCGAAATCTGGGCCGTCTCCGTTACAAATCGGAGAAGCGAATGTCACCGTGGCAGAACCACCGTCACCCAAGCTGACGACATCGTAAGTGCCTCCAGGCACGCCTGCAACCAATGCTTCTTCGCCGAAAGAAGCATAGCCCAAATTGGGTTTGTTGATGCGCATCAGACCACGCTCGACGGTGCAGCCCGTAGCCCATGCGACGAATGCCGACGAATCGGCATGCATGGCCGTTGTGCCAGGGAAGCACGAAGCGGGCGCAAACTGTGCCCACAAAGCCACTGGCATCAAAGCCATTATCCAAATAAATACTTTTTTCATAACTCCATTAATCTATTGTTTCACAATACATTGAGTAACAATCTTATCGTCAGCAGTAACACGGACGTAATACATACCCGATTCCAATTCCGACACATTGATTTCAGTCTCTGTTGAAGAGATAATCCTCTGTCCCGTAACGTTGAAAATCTCAACTCTTTGCACGGGCACACCATTATTAGCTTCTATGAACAAAACATCACGCATCGGATTCGGGTAAACCGACATCCTATCCCTCTCATTTTCTTCAACGCCATCATACACATAATGCATGATAACATTAACTTCAAACTCAACAGATTGACCGTTGGATGAGGCACGGAGAACAAGATTTGCTACACCTTCCTCTCTTGAAAGACGTGTCAGTCTCAACAAACAACCGACCAGCGATGCCGAAAGCTCGTTTAAGTTTGAGTTTGAAACAATCCTATAAGTAATGTTCTCATCTGGGTCGTCAGGGTCAGAGGCGACACCTTCTAAATTGATTTCTATGGTTTCAGGAAATTCATTGAAGATGATGTCATCAACAGGGTTAGCGATATATGGTGGTTCATCCGGTGCCGGAAAATGCTCAATATCATGAATCACACCAACAGCATCGAGATCCATTCCACCCGAAGCAAAGGCTGTCGGCCAAGGGTCGTTGACAGGATTACCCTGACAGTCGTAAGTGGCATATTCAGGATCAATGCAACCCACCACATCGACGATACGGACATGAGTGATATTGTCCTTGTCGAGCAGTGGATCGTCAGGAACTTCATCCAAATCGAACGGAGTGCCATACATGGCGCCGTATTTGCTCGCCAAATTATGGATTTGTGACGGGTCGATACAACCCATGCCACCAAGTTGTGTTGTTGTCTGGGTGTTGCTATAAGCAGGGAAACGGAAAAAATTCACACCGTCTGAACTGACTTCCACAAAACCCAGTTCAAGAAACCAATAACCTGGAGTCTGTGCGTTTTCAAAACCGTTCTCAAACACAGCAAAATCAGGACCAGGACGGTTGCAGATAGGCGAGGCAAAGGTCACTGTCGCCATACCACCATCGCCGAGGCAAGTAACACCCATTGTACCCTGAGGATAGCCTATGACATTTGAAGCAGGCCAACCCGAACCAGCCGTGCCACCACCTGGATTGGTAATGTTCATCGGTCCTGGCTCAGCTACGCAGCCCGTAGCCCAGGCCACGAAAGCCGATGAGTCGGCATGCATGGCTGTGGTGCCAGGCTGGCCTTGTGCGGGTGCAAACTGCGCCCACAGGGTCACTGGCACCAAAGCCATGATTAGGATGAAAATCCTTTTTATCATTTCACCACGAGTTTGGCAGTGCGGACAGCGCCATCATTGCTGACACGGACGAAATAGACGCCCGAGTTCAGACTTTCGACATCGAGGCTCACTTGTTCGCCAGCATTGGCAACATAGGTCATGCTGCTGACCATGCGGCCTTGCATGTCATACACCGAAACCTCATTGAAACCAGCATCTTCGATGGTCACGAAGGTCTCATTCACAGCAGGGTTGGGATAGACAGAAAGGTTGGAAACCTCGTTATCATTCACACCAGTATATACAGCCACTGGTTCCACTTCCTGAGTCCAGACATAAGTCCAAGGAGCAATTTCGGTGCCGCAGGACTCATCGCCCCACTTGATGAAGTCACCATTGACGATGGTTTGCTCGTCATAGCCATACCATGCAGCAGCACCATTGACGTTGTACATGAAATACATGCCATAGAGAGCCAGATGCAGGTCTCCTTCATCGAAAGTAAGGTCAGAAACGTAACCAATAGAAGCGTCAAAAGTGAAGCGCGGGTCAGTGGCAGCGATGTTGTCCATGAGTTCTTTCAAGATGATACTCTCACCATTGAAGCGGTAGCCCCAAGCCAAGCACTTGTTGGGTTCGTTCCAGTTGACGGCAAACACCACCTCGTTCTCGCCTTCGCCAATCCAATAGAGGATTTCTGCAGGATCAATCTTGGCTTCATCGGCCAAAGGATACACGGCAGCAACTTCCTTTTCCCAAATATAACCGTAATTTTCAGGATCAATCATGTTGCCACAGGACTCATCGCCCCATTTCACATAGTCGCCGTTGACAACGGTTTGTTGGGAATAACCCAATCCTGCCATTTCGCCACTAACGATATACATCCACCACATTCCAGCCAGGCTGAGGTCGAGAGCACCATCATTAAAATAGATGTCATTTAACCAGTTGTTGGCTCCGCTATAGCTGAAACGGTAGTCAGCAGCAGCAATTTCATCCATCATGTGCTCGACGGTAACGGATTCCTCACTAAAACGATAGCCCCAAGCCAAAGCCGTGTCGGGTTCGTTCCAGTTAACGA
>Ga0310690_10010968_pt1 | contig 11219 bp, 23 predicted proteins | sample AusTroGonzalo_MG_2_FD_207661 | JGI IMG/M metagenome (GOLD analysis project Ga0310690, IMG submission 207661) | Bovine rumen microbial communities from tropical cattle in Woodstock, Queensland, Australia - Gonzalo_04 (v2) (version 2) | ecosystem: Host-associated > Mammals > Digestive system >...
CACCGCTTCTGCTCTGCCGTCGGTCGCCCCCTGTCGGTCTTCAGCTCGATGAACAGCCCGTGGTACTTTCCCTTCGGCACCGGCAGGAAAATGTCCGGCACCCCCGGCTTCATGCCCTGTCTGATAAGGCTCATCGTGTGCTGTACGCTCCGGTTCCCTTCGTTCGGGATGTGGAACATAAGCTGTAAGTCAGATCTATACGCTGCCCAGGTGAAGAGGGTTATCTGTTCTTGCTTTTCGGTCATGTTCCTTCCTCAATGTCGTGTATCAGTTTGAAAAAGATGTAGAACTGCTGCGGCACCACCGCATTGCCTAAGCATCTAATTCTGTCCACCCGATTGGGTACCCCATCAACCACTCGACCCACGCTGGGTTCAGGTGTCCAATCTTCCCACGGGGCGTGCACTCCACTAACTCTTGCAGCTGTCCGCGGTATGCTCTCTCTCTCTCTCTACATGAACAGTCTGTGTCCAGTATCGGTTTACCGGCGAGCCTTTGTAGTCGCTCGCCCTGACCGTCGGGATCAGCTTCGTGAACTGCTGTGCGTACCCCATCAGCCATTCTGCCCAGTCGGGGTTTATCTTCCCGCCGTTGCCCATCCGCATTGCTCTGAATTCTTCCTGCGTCATCAGCCCCTTCTCGACCATCCGTATGAGCATCATCTGACTTCCTTCCGACCCCATTCCGTTGGCTAACAGCGTGGGCAATAATGGCGACTCGATCTCTTCGGTGGGGGGCGTCGACGCCACAAGCTGGAATAACAAACGGCTGCGCTTCGTACCCCTCGCTTTCCAGGTCAAGAAGCACCGTGTCGAGTGCCATACCGATGATTCCAGGCACATTCTCACCAATGACCCAAGTCGGGCGTAGCTCCCGTATAACGCGTAGCATCTCCGGCCAGAGGTAACGGTCATCGTCCTTGCCGCCGTGCTTCCCGGCGACGCTGAACGGCTGGCATGGGAATCCACCGGAAATAACGTCAACTGTTCGCAACCCTGTTCGCTCATAGAAACTCTCCTTTGTCAGCGTCCGTATATCTCGCCACCTCGGCACATCAGGCCAGTGCTTCTCTAATACTTTGGTCTGATAGTCTGCCCATTCGCACTGACCCACCGTCGTGAACCCTGCCCACTCGGCGGCTATATCAAGACCGCCTATGCCTGAGAATAAACTTAAGTGCGTCATAGCTCTGATACATCCATCGCGATCGCGCTCAACTCAGGATGCGATACGCCGGTTTCCTTGTAGTTTTTCAGCGTGTTCCTGTCACGCTTCAACGCGTACAAATCCGTCCAGCCTTTGTCGATGCTCTGATGGATGATGTCTATCTGCGTCTTCTCATCCGACGCCAGCGTGGTCAGCTTGTGCAGCATGCGCTCAATGGCAAGCTCCGTCATGGGCTTCCGCATTCTGACCCGCATGTCCTTGAACTCTTTGACAGCCGCTTCCAGGGCGGGGGAGAGCTGTCTTTCTTTGGATATATCTTTAGATATATCTTTCTTTCTGTTCTCTTTTAAGGGGGAGTCTGAGGGGGTTGTTTTCTCTTTGCTATCGTTTGCTACCGTTTGCTTCGGTTTGCTATCGTTTGCTACCGTTTGCCACATTTTGCCAGCTTTTGCTACACCGCCTAAACTCCCTGCGACTGCACGCTTTTTTGAGATTGAAAGCTGTTCTTCTATTGCTTCTCTCGCTTCTGACCACAGCACGCGCTCACTTCCTTTGAGATCGGGGGCTTCCCCGGTGGATGCGTATTGCAGCATCCCCCGGAACAACCGCCCTACTTCGCCGTCGTTCAACGCTTCTGTCTTCGTCAGCCAAGATGTGCTTAGCTTTAGCGTGTTCATCTCTCACCTCAGAATGGTAAATCGTCGCTTGATATGTCCTGGAAAGTATTCGGATCAGCTGGTCTTTGCTTTGGTTTCTCTGCCGGCTTCTCGTCAACGTAGCTCATGAAGTCTACTTCGTCAGCGGTGACGTCCAGGCTCAGCCTTGTGGTTCCGTCCTTCGCTTCGTAGGTGCGTGCTTTCAGCTCTCCGATCGTGCCGACCTTCATGCCCTTCTTGACGTGCTTTCCGCACACCTCGCCCAGCTGACGCCACGCCTGGATCCTGAAGAAGTCTGTCACCTTCTCGCCGTTCGCGTCTTTGAACTTCCGGTCAACCGCTATGGAGAAGGTGCACACCGTCACGCCGCTGGGCGTGGACTGCATTGTTGGGTCATTCGTCACATTTCCGATCACTATAATTCGATTCATCTTCGTCCCCCATTAAATAGTTTTTTCCGAATATCCGACGGAAATCATCAATGCTGCCGCCGGTTTCATCCATCCATTTTTTCTGCCCGTAGGCTCGCAACATGTTTGCGACTTCAGCACACTGGTGCACCGCTCTCGGTGATGTCCTGTGGCACTCAGGACAAAGGTCAACGGTCAAACCGTACTTCTCGCTCAGCTTGCGAAGACCAACACCAAAGCATAAATGATGCGTTTCCATGTACCCGTGTTTGCCACATAAAAAACATGTACCTTCTTTCATGCTTCCAACCTCAATAATCTGTTCCTTTCGTCTATTGCTTCCTGCAAAGTGGAGAATAACTTGTCTACTTTCAACCGTTTGTTGCATAGGCGGTATTTGTTCTTCTCCGGGCGGTACGATATGTATCTCGTTTTAGTCACTCCGTACCCACCGGCGCGTGGTCTTTTCAAAAGATGTACAGACCGATGAAGGTTTTCTTTTGCCGTTACCCACTCCAAATTACTGACGGCGTTGTTCGCTCTGTCGTGGTCTTTATGATCCACCTGTTCAAGCCCATCGGGATTGTCCAGGAACGCCATGGCAACAAGCCTGTGAACATAAAAGTTTTTGCTCGTGTTCCCTTTGTTTAGCGTGACGTACAAATAGCCGTTGCCGTGGTTTATGATGCTCATCAGCTTTGGCTTCGCATGGGAATATGTGTTGTTGCTCATTACGCGCCCCATGTTGCTGACGAGATACTTCTCGTATCCTGGGATTGGCTTCCAAATCTCTTTCATTTCCATGCTTTTACCATCCCTTCCAATTCAAACGGTGTCAGCGTTTCAATGCCTAATTCCTTTGCTTCGTCGACTATGTTGTCGATCAGGTACGACATCTGCGTCGTGTTGTAAACTGAGGAACCGTAATAAAGAATGATGTTCGTGCACCCTTCGATCTTGCTGGGGACTTCCTCTGTTTGCCATCCCAACCCTTTTGCTCTCCACTGTTCCTGCAACACGTCCTTCGCTTTGTTCTGCACGCACACCAGCGTCGACGCACCGGGCACATCCTTTATGGCTTGCCGGTAAATATCGACCGGCTTCTGCCGCGTCGCCTGCGCGATCTTGTCAACAAGCACCCACATGTATGCGTTCGCGTCCAGGCTTCGCTTCTGCTTCCACTTCTTGCACTCCAGGGAGATTGCTCCCTCACGGAGTTCGTCAGCCAACAGCTTTGCGGCTGTCAGCTGACCGTCCTCGATCGCGAAGCTGATGCGCGCACCGCTCCGGTATTCCTGCGATACGCGTGGGTCAGATACTTTGATGCTGATCATTTCAATCTCCCTATAACATCAATGACGCAGGTCTTGACTTTCTCCAACTCATTGACTTTCATCGTGCCGCTGGTCTTCGGTGTGCCGTCTTCCTTCGGTTCAATGCCGGCTTCCGTCCGTGCCTGGGCGAAGATCGTGCGCTTCTCGTCCGCGCTGAAGTCTTTCATCAGCTGGTTAATTTCATCAATGAGCGCGGTGCGCTTCTGCGGATCACCGTCCTCTGCAATAGCGTCCTGCGCTTTGTATGCGCTGTCCATCTCTTCAGCAGACGCCATGCTCGTTTCGATGCCGATGCCCGCCATGCCTAACGCCCTGCCGACCGCGCTCGTTTCGCAATTCTCGATGTAGGACGTCTGATTGATGGAGCTGCTTGTTTCTTTTTCGTACGCCATGCCGGTGCCCAGGATGATTGCCTGACCGTTCTCGTAGTACCCACACGTCGCTTTCATGAAGACGATGCCCTTGTCCATGCTCACGATCTCCGTAGAGATGAAGCCCTGCGGGTACAGACTGCGGAACGCGTCCACGCGTCCGTTCACCGGGCAGTAGTTCTTGGTCACGACTTGACCGGTCTTCTTGTCTTTCCTGCTGATGGGGGTGGTTACGATCTGCTTGTTGGCTGCTTTGATTTGTTCGTAAGTAATCATGCTTCGGTCTCCTTCTCTGCTTTCTTTCTTGCTCTGTAGGCTCGGCGGTACTCTCTCTGATACTTGCGGTAGTGCTCAATGTTGTTGGCGTACACCTGCCGATTGATCTCCCTGGCGCGCCCAGGATGCTCGGCGCGCCACTTCTTTACCCTTTCAGCATTAGTCACTGCTTCAGCTCCTCTCCTATCTCATCCGCGATCTCATCGCGGTAAGAGTGCATGTACTTTCCGACGTTCCACTCGCCGGCGTTCATCTTCCTTTCCAGCTCGCGTTCCAGGACGGCGTTTATCTCCGCGTCAGACAGGATGTGCCGCACCAGTGCCGGCAATTCATAATCGTAGGTGTACCCTCTGCCAGCGCGGATCAGCAGGGGAAGGTCGTGGTCGTGCTTGCTCCGACATGACGAACATACGCAGTGGTCACAGCCGGCGGTATCCGTTTCGGGGAACTCATCTCCGCATACCTCGCATGTCCTGGCTTCTTCATAATCTTCACTGTCACAGTCAGGGCACCGACCGAAGGGTTCACCGTCAAAGTAGTGGAGCTTCGGCTCGTCGAACGTCGCACCGCAATCATTGCAAATCCATTTACTCATTGCTGATATCCTTCCTTACTAAAGCTAATAGGTACTCTTGCTTTGACATGCCGTTTAAACGCTCGGTAAGCCGCTTATATTCCCTCGTCGTGAGTCTTAGGTATAATCTGCAAGGTCTGTTGCGATGCTCTTCTACCTTGGGCTTTTTGCCCGCTATCTTGCGCGCCCGCTGGGTCAGGTCGACGCCGTACTTTTCCGGATTGCGGGTGAGGGAGAAGATAGGCTTGCTCATGCCGGGGAACTGCTTCTGAAGATTCTCCAGGACTTCGGGATTGATCGCGTTCCTATTCATCGCAGGCTCCTTTCACTCTCGGATGGTACACATTTGCGAGCTTGTCGCTGTCGTGGATGGTCAGGACCTCGCCGTCCTTGCGGACGCGGATGTATCGGTGACCGTGCTCCAGTAGCTCGATATACCTTGCTGACAATGCGCGGTGGTTGGTTGTTTTGAAGAGGACGGAAACCTCGCCGCATGAGATGAGGATGATCTCGTAGAGATGGTGACCGGTCTTTACCTTGGTTGGCTTCTGCCTGGATGCGATCCATTCGGTCAGGTCATCCTTCTTGATGGCGGTCACACCCAGCTTGGTGGTAGAAGGGATGTTCCCAACGGTGCAGTGATAGTAGATATTCCTTGTGGTATAGTGCGCGATCTTCGCGGCTTGGGCGACGGTCAGGTATTCAGCCATTCTGCTTCGCCCCCTTCGCAATCTGCTTCCGCATGTTCCGTTCCTGCTCTGCTTTCTGCTCGGCGGCAATGCGGAGCGCGTGCTCGTCCTTGTACACCTCAACCCAGCGGTTAACCGCTTCTTCGCTCTTGCGCTTGCGGAGTTTTTCGTACCGGATCGCGCGGTCAAGGACGTCCTTGACCGCATTGCACACCAGCCAAAAAGCAAGACCCGCCAGTGCAAGACCGATACACACTACCAGTGCGTTCTCAGCCCAACCGGCGAGTCGCCAATCAATAATAATTTTGTCCATGTAACCTGCTCCTGTTCGTGCTGATCAAGTCAGCTTCCGTTCACAAATACAGGTTACAATCTTCATGCTAAATGTCAAGAGTTAATTGGAATTATCAAAAATTGTTAACACATGAGTGCAAATGCTCCTGGAACAGGTCTTCGGAGCACCGCCATCCGTGCAGTTTTCGCGGGTAATTGTTCGCCCAGTCTTCCAACGCCTGCACCTGCTCTTCGGTGATATCGTCGAACACGGTACCCTTCGGGTGCCAACGTCTGATGAGCTTGTTGGCGTTCTCATTTGACCCTCTCTCATATGATGAATAGGGGTGACAGAAGAAGGTCTTCGTCCGGTTCCCACCGTCAACGGAACGCTCAATGCCGGTCACGTCGGTGAACTCCATGCCGTTGTCGCAGGTGATCGTGCGGAACACCTCATGAAACGAACCGCCCATGCCGCGCTCGATCGTGTCCAACATGGTGACCACGGACTCGGTGGTCTTGTCGGGCAGGAGCCTTATTATCTCCCTACGGGTCAACCGTTCGGTCAGAACCAACAACGCCTTGTTAGATCCCCGCGCGGAAACTACGGTGTCCATCTCCCAATGCCCGAAGGTGCTCCGATCGTTTATCTCGTCAGGGCGGCGTTCGATGCTCTCGCCCCTGGGCGCGCGTTTGATGGGGCGTACTTTGTTGTACGCTCTTTTCTTGTTCCCCCTGACCGGCAGGTCTTTGTTGGTGATCGTCAGGAATACGCCCTTGTCGATGTAGGAATAGATGGTGTTCGGGGAATGTATAGTCACACTAAACTCCAACCCCTTTGCCTTTATCTCGCCCAGCACGGCAGCGGGGCTGTACTTCTCTTTGCCTATCTTCATTTCAATGAACGCCGCCAGTTTGTGGTCGTTGCCTATCTTAAGCTGTGACCCTTTGGCTGTTTCTGCCTGGCGCGTGCGAAGCTCTGCGAGGTCTGCGCTGTATCGCGGTTCCTCTGTCCAGTCAGAGTTGCGGTGCATGTACATCCCTTTTTTTCTTTCATAATAAATAGTGTTGATGTGCACACCTATCTGCTCGGATATCTCGCGCGGTTTCTTGCCTGCGCGGAGTAACGCTTCGATGATCACACGGTCTGTGCGCGTCAGATGCCGGAACCTTTTCATGCTTGAATTCCCCCCTAAATATCGTTCATTTCCTACCTTTATTATACCATTTCGGGCATGCACCCATCAATAGAGTATGAACAAATTGTTAACAGAATGACGGTAATATGACGTACCGGCGACATGGCAACGGCACCGTGATTCATGTACGCTTTGAGCAAGGAGTGAGTGTTATGTGGATTGAGTATAACCCCAACCCTGCCGGCAGGAGAGTCGGAGATTGTTCCGTGAGAGCAATCGCAAAGGCTCTCGACGTTGACTGGGAAGACGCATACGAGATGATCACACGCGCAGGGTACTGGATGTGCGACATGCCGTCCTCGGATGCCGTGTGGGGTTCCGTGTTGCGCGGTGTCGGCTTCTATCGTCACTCCATAGAAAACACCTGCCCGGATTGCTACACGATCGGAGAATTCTGCAAGGACAATCCATATGGGATGTACGTCCTCGGCACCGGCTCGCACGTCGTGACCGTCATTGACGGCGACATATATGACAGCTGGGATAGCTCACGAGAGATCCCTGTGTACTACTGGTCAAAATGAAAGGAGAAAACAATGGCTTACCAAAATCCGTATTTGTATCAACCGTATTATCCCTACCCACAGCCAGCGCAGCAACAGAAAGACAATGGGCTTGTTTGGGTGCAGGGAGAATCGGGTGCGAAATCGTACCTCGTTGCACCGGGCGCGACCGTTCTGTTGATGGACAGTGAAGGTTCCAAATTCTACTTAAAAACCGCGGACGCGTCCGGTGTGCCGATGCCGCTCAGGGTGTTTGAGTATAAGGAGATCGGCAAGCAGGAACCTGTTGCATTTGTAACCCGTGAGGAGTTTGAAAAATTCAAAGAGGAGATGACAAAGCATGAACAGCCCACTGTTTAACGCACTCGGTAATAGTCAAATGAATAGCATGATGCAGAGATTCCAACAGTTCCAGCGGATGTTCCAGGGCGACCCGCGCCAGCAGGTGCAGCAGATGCTGAACAGCGGCAGGATCACTCAGGCACAATACAATCAGGCGGTGCAACAGGCGCAGCAGATGATGCGGCTTATCAACCCCGGCGCGCAGGGTGGATATAGATAAAAGAAAGGAAACAAAACAAATGGCTCTTAGTGAAGAAACTTCTTCTCCCTTCTACATGCCGGTAGCCCCCGCTGGCAACAACGGCGGCTTCGGTGGTTTCGGTGACGGTAGCTTTTGGATTCTGTTACTGTTCATCCTTCTCGGCAACGGCGGCTGGGGCGGCGGCTTCGGTAACGACAATCTGTATCCGTGGATGAATAACAGTCAGAACATCAACAACGGCTTCCGCGATCAGATGCTGAACTCTCAGCTGACCGGTATCCAGTCCGCAGTAACCAATGGCTTTGCCAATGCGGAGATCTCCGCAAACTCCCGGCAGATGGCTGACATGCAGCAGAACTTCTCGCTACAGTCCGCGCTGCAGAACTGCTGCTGTGAGAACCGCGCAAGCATTGCCGACCTGAAGTACACGGTAGCAACAGAGAACTGTGCCGACCGCGCGGCGGTGTCCGACGGTGTGCGTGACCTGCTTGCGTCCAACGCGGCGAACACTCAGAAGATCCTCGACCAGCTGTGCCAGGATAAGATCGAGCAGAAGAACGACCTTATTGCTCAGCTCCGCAGTGAACTCATGTACGCCCGTGGACAGGCTTCGCAGGATGTGCAGACCGCCGCTATCCAGGCTGGGCAGCGTGCGCTCGCCAATGAGGTGGAGCAGTACGTCTTGCCGACGCCGCGCCCCGCGTACATCGTGGCGAACCCTAACTGCTGCACCAACACTTGCGGCTGTGGTGTGTGAGGTGTGACATGGCAGAGTATTTAGCGAATAATCCTCAAAATATCGCGCTCAACGCGCCTGCGATATTCACTGCTTCCATTCCGTGCACCAAAGGGTATGTTTACCATGAGGATGAAACCGGAATCTTTACTCTCCGTGGTATCACGCCTAACTGCTTCGCACGCTATCAGGTGACGTTCAACGGGAACATCGCACTGCCCGCCGGCGCGACGGTAGCACCCATCGCAATGGCTATTGCCGTCAACGGCGAAGCACGCCCGACGAGCACCGCCATTATAACGCCTGCAGCGGCTGAGGAATTCGGCAACATTACCTGCACGGCGATCGTGACCGTGCCCAGGGGCTGCTGCTTCTCACTGTCCGTCAGGGCGGTGCCCGGTGTCACTGATCCCGCAGGAACGCCGGCTCCGGTCATCGAACTGCAGAACGCCAACCTGGTCATCAACCGTGTAGCATGAAAGGAGCAATGACATGAACGACATGCACGACATTGTTAAACTGAAAGAGATGCTGATCAAGGAGCTTAACGGCTTCGGTCAGACAAAGGAACTGTCCACCGGTTCCTTGGAGATGATAGACAAGCTCGCACATGCTGTGAAGAACCTGTGCAAGATCATCGAGTCCGGCGAACAAGAGGACTATTCTAATGATGGTTCTTACCGTGGTTCGTATCGGGCAATGCGTGGTTCGTACCGCGGATCATATGACGACGCTTCCTACCGCCGGCGTGATTCTATGGGCAGATACTCCCGCGAGGATGGATACTCTCGCGATGAGAAGGAAGACGAACTCCGTGATATCGTAAACCAGCTCAGGGCAATGGCAAAAGATTTGCCGCAGCCCACGCAACGCGCTATTCAGAACTTCACTGATATGGTCGGCTAAAGAAATGACCCCGGTCAATCCGGGGTCACTTCATATGGAGGAACACCATACGCTGAAGATTCGCTACTTTACGCTGCATTGCTCGCGGGGATCTCTGATATTTCTCCGCGAGCTTTTCTATGGTAAGACCGTTTACCAGGCGGTCACAGATTATCTCGCGGTCGCGTGCTGAATGAATGTACTCATTGACAATACGCACCACGTCGCTGTTCCGATAAATCACGCTTTGACTCTGCCGGTACCGCCGCACGTCGGGCACGGCTTCGTGGTGGGCATGCTGTTCGTGCGCGTGGTGGTGGTACGCCGCTTGGGCGTTGCCTGAGCAGGTTTGGGTGTCGACTTTTTCCGTGTGCGTTTCTTAACGGTTATCTCCTGGTACGCCATTGGTTATATCTCCATCATTTCCTATATAGTTATTGTAGCCGTTGTCGTTGACTTGCCGCACGGTTACTTCTTCGTCTTTGAATCCGCTTTCGTACCACAACCACGCCCCATTAGATGCGAATATCAACACGACCAACAGGACGATGAGCCTGACCAGCCGGCGTGCGTGCGCGTCCATTTGAGCGCGCATGTTTTCGTGGACGACAAATGGAACAGGGGGAGCGTTGTACACGCTCTCTTTTGAGCAGTTAGCGCAATCGGGCTTCATTTCATTATCAATGCCATGATGGCTCCGACAATCGCGACGATGACCGCGCCCAAAGTGGTCTTGCTAACCCATGTGATGGTGTCCAGCTTCTGCTTAATCAGCGCAAGCTCGGTGCTATCATTGGCAAGTTTCTTGTTTACTTCGTCCATTGATGTATCGCACTCCTGCCGCGTCACGAAGATCTCTTTTAACCTTGCGATATCTTCCGGTTCAAGCATTGTCCTCTACCTCTTTGTTCTTTATGTCAGCGACGGTATGATAGCCGCCGATTGCCGCCATTGCTACGATCACTGCATTAATCAGGCACAGCAGAATCACGGAAGGTGTGATGTTGTCTACCGTGAATATTGTCGCGAGCACAAGGATGACCGCGGAAACTATATACGCCCACAGCCTGGTTGGAATAACCTTTATGCCGGGCAATTCCTTCGTGAACTGCGTGATAATCAAAACTGCCATAGTCGCGCCGGCGTAGCTGCCCAGCTGATCCCATGTGAAAAATGCGTCAGGTATCATAATTAATTCTCCAATCGTGTAAGATTCTTTTTATTCGATATATATCCGTCGCCCTTGTTTGTGCGGACGTTATACCAGCCTGTTAATGCCGTGCCCAGGTAGGGGAGCTTGTCGCCCTTGTGCACCGTAGTGAGTATCCTGCCCTTCGTGCTGTCGGACGTTCTCACGTTCACACTGCCGCCGATGACCAGCACATGTTGCTCCGTGGGCGTGGGCGGGTCGACGATCTCGTCTTCAAATACTTTGGGGATTCCCCAGCATGACCACTTTGACTTCTTGAACGTCGTTTCTACAACGCCCACATCGCGCCCCTGAGCCTCGATTAGCTTTGTATCACTAATCATATACCCGATGTGCGTAGCCTTGTTTCCTGAGCATTTAAATACCCAATAGCCGCGCTTCGGGTCGGTGCT